>OAWJ01001669.1_pt1 | contig 11182 bp, 13 predicted proteins | sample 1517021 | NCBI WGS metagenome assembly OAWJ01 (sample SAMEA2580121, study PRJEB22360) | human gut metagenome | biome: human gut; feature: human-associated habitat; material: faeces | place: Denmark | collected 2008/2010
CAAAAGCCAATACCCAACTGGCAATCATCACCGAAGTGCTGGCGGGGGCGTGGGAACGGCTGGAGCAGGGGCGGGCGGATATCGTTATCGCGCCGGATATGCATTTTCGTTCCTCGTCGGAGATCAACTCGCGCAAACTCTATACCTTAATGAACGTCTATGTTGCCGCGCCGGATCACCCGATTCATCAGGAGCCGGAACCGTTATCTGAAGTGACGCGCGTGAAATATCGTGGAATTGCGGTGGCGGATACCGCTCGTGAGCGCCCGGTGTTGACCGTACAGTTGCTGGACAAACAGCCGCGCTTAACGGTGAGCACGATTGAAGATAAACGTCAGGCATTACTGGCGGGGGGCGATCCGAAACTGGCGGGGCTTGGCGTGGCGACGATGCCGTATCCGATGGTCGAAAAAGATATTGCGGAAGGGCGGTTGCGTGTCGTCAGCCCGGAATCGACCAGCGAGATCGATATTATTATGGCCTGGCGTCGTGACAGTATGGGGGAGGCGAAATCCTGGTGTCTGCGGGAAATTCCCAAACTTTTTAGCGGAAAATAATCGATTAAGCACCTTTTACAAGGTGCTTAATTATTATTCTTGTTCCAGTTTCGGATCTGGTCCAAAGCGGTTTTCGCCTGGCGTACCAGCCTGGCAGTTAAAGACGATGATAATAAGCCAGCCGATGAACCGCCCTTCACGACAGTAACAAACGTTAGTAAGCCGCCAGCCGATGAACGGGATTAAGAATAGCAGTGCCCACCACGCCGAGCGGTCGGTGTCGTGCAGGCGGCGGAACTGAACTGCCCACCATGGTAAAAACACCAGAATACCGTAGATTGTCGTCAGGATGCCTTCGCCACCGGCACGTTGCCAGCCTAACATTTTATCCAGTAGCCCCAGCACGAACGTAAAGATGATGTTGACCAGAATAAACATCCAGTACTCTTTGCGCCGCGCACGACCCCGGAAACCGACATAATTTTTTAGTACTTTCAGATACCAGTCCATTTTTGCCTCAATTTTGCTCAATCACTTGTTTTTAAAGCAGCAAATTAAGAATAGACGTGAATGAAATGGCAGTAAATATTATCGCGATGAATTAATAAGGCGCTGTGAAGGATAAGGGCAAGCGCAAAATTGCCAGATGCGCTACGCTTATCTGGCCTGCGCGGTCATTGCAACATATTGAATATAAATGTTTTGTAGGTTTGATAAGGCGTTTACGCCGCATCCGATATGAACAACACGTACTTAGCTAATTATCAGAGGCACCTCGTAAGGTGCCTTTTTTTAACCGAAGCGAACATCTCGTCCATGCGGTTCATCGAGATCCTGCCACGGACCAATTGAAATAATCCCCGTAGGATTGATGGTCTTATGGCTGCGGAAGTAATGATTACGGATGTGATCGAAATTGACTGTTTCGGCAATTCCCGGCATCTGGTAGATATCGCGCAGGAAGCCATACAGATTCAGGTAATCGCTGATGCGGTGCTTATCACACTTGAAGTGGGTCACATACACTGGATCAAAACGCACCAGCGTGGTCCACAGGCGAATATCGGCTTCGGTTAGCTGGTTGCCGGTCAGGTAACGGTGCTGACCTAAAATCTGTTCCAGTCGCGCCAGCGATTCAAACACTTTCGCCACCGCCTCGTCGTAGGCTTGCTGGCTGGTGGCAAAACCGGCTTTATACACGCCATTGTTAACGGTGTCGTAAATCCAGCCGTTAAGTTCGTCAATTTTCGGTTGCAGGGCTGGTGGGTAGTAATCTCCAGCTTTCGCACCCAGCGCATCAAACGCGGTATTGAACATGCGTATGATTTCTGCTGATTCGTTGCTGACGATGGTGTGGTTTTTTTTGTCCCACAGCACGGGAACAGTCACTCGTCCGCTGTAGTGTGGATCGGCGTGGAGATAAAGCTGATACAGAAATTCATGTTGATAGAGCGTGTCGCCGGTTGCTCCCGGAAAACTGTCATCAAAGGTCCAGCCGTTTTCCAGCATCAGCGGGTTCACTACGGAAACGGAAATAAACGGTTCCAGTCCTTTGAGCTTACGCATGATCAGCGTGCGGTGTGCCCACGGGCAGGCGAGTGAAACATAGAGATGATAACGATCTTTCTCTGCGGCAAAACCGCCTTTGCCAGTGGGGCCTGGCGCGCCATCGGCAGTGAGCCAGTTACGAAATGCGGAAGCTGAACGTTGAAATTTACCGCCGGTGGATTTGGTATCGTACCAGGTGTCATGCCAGACGCCGTCAATCAGTTGACCCATTTTTCTATCCTCCAATAGCAAAAACGAGGAGCTTCCCCCTCGTTTTTTATCGTTAAGTATAGCGCGTGCTTACCACTTTTTATTCAGCAGGCGGTCGATGCTGAATGCGCCTGGACCGGTAATTGCCAGCAGCAGGAATCCGCCAGAAATAGTCAGGTTTTTCATAAACATCAGCGAGTTCATGCCTTCTGCAAAGTTGCTGTGAAATAAAAATGCCGTCAGCAGCGTAAAGCCCGCAGTAAACAGGGCTGTGGTACGTGTCAGGAAACCGAACAGGATTGCCAGACCACCACCAAACTCAAGCAGAATCACCAGCGGCAGCATAAAGCCGGGGACGCCCATTGCTTCCATATATTGTTGGGTACCCGCGTAGCCAGTAATTTTTCCCCAGCCTGCCGTAATAAACAGAATCGGCATTAAAATACGCGCTACCAGTACACCAACATCTTCTAATTTTTTCATCATACTCTCCACTGCGCCGCTCAGGCTGCTGATTGTTTTTTTGTGCAAGGGCGCGCTATTAGCGTCGTTGCTGTCGATGGAGAGAATCATAAACGTGACGAAGCGTGATTGTTAGCAAGGAAAACTGTCAAATATTTTCAAAAAATTTGAGGGATAAGGCCGGAATTTCTCCGGCCAGAGAGGAAGTTAACCGCGAAGCTGTTGTTGCTTGAGGGTTGTTTTCACCAGACGCCAGGCGCTCCATACACCAAAACCGCGTCTGGCCCAGCGGACCAGCATATTAGGATGGCGAATCGTCCAGATAGCCATCACGCTACTGCCAACCAGCGCCCAGGAGCGCAGACTCAACAGCATATTCCAGCGACGATCGTAAGCGCCTGTTGCCTCCAGCCATTCACGACGACTGGCGGAAAGATCCAGCCGTTGTTGCTGGATCTGGCTAAGCAGTTGCGCCTTACGTCGTTCACGTTCGACTTTACTGCTCACGGGACTCCTCCTCGAGCAGCTGCCGATCGTTTGCTAACTCATGGCGTGTATGGCGCAGCAACGTAGACTTACGCGATTTACGTAGCGTCCAGATACCGCCAATCAGTGCCAGTAGCAGCAACACCACGGTGGTGGCAATCATCGCATTCAGGCGATATTGCGGATCAACCGCCCAGATAACTAGCACCATCAGGCTCATAAGACCAAATGCAGCGAAAAGCATCGTCAGGCCCAGCATCAGTAAAAGTTGAAAGAGATTCGCTTTTTCCTCTTCCAGCTCCACCACCGCCAGCCGCAGACGTGTCTCCACCATTTCAACCATGATGGAAACAATTCGCTGCCCGATGCCCAGAACGCTTTTACCGGGCCCTTGCGCGTGATGAGTGTCCGCCATAATTAACGACGCGACAGCAGAACGCCGAGCACTACACCGATTGCTGCGCCAATGCCCACGCCCGTCCACGGATTTTCACGCACATACTCATCGGCACGCGCCGCCGCGACACGGGTTTGTTTGGCAATGGCATCACCGGTTTCACCCAGGCGATAACGGCTCTGTTTCAGTGCCTGCTCCGCTTTGCTACGAATCTTACTCAACTCTTCTTTTGACTTCTCGCCAGATGAGCTAAGCACCTCTTCCAGCGTATCGGAAAGGGATTTCAACTCAGCACGCAGATGTTCCGTAGTGTGTTCTTTCGACATAGTTTTCTCCAGGTGAGTAAGTAGTGACTATTGTGAGTTAGTAGTCGCGCGCTTTCAGCTTTTTCAGCTCTTCCTGCGCTTCTGCCAGTTTCCGTTCGCGTTTGGCAATCTTATCTGCATCGCCTTTTTGCTTCGCCTCGGCTAAATCTTGCTGGCGTTCCGCCACCTCATCTTTCTGCTTTGCGATTTTCTTCTGATGATCGGCACGCAGCTGGCTATCTGAACAGTTGGCCCGGACTTCACTCAGGGCTTTATTCAGACCGTCAATACGATTCTGGTTTTGGTGTTTTTCGGCATAGCTGATCTCCTTAAGGATATTTTGCTCCTTTTCCTGACACAGGGTAGTGGCATAACTACCGGCACTAAGAGCAAAGAGAGAAACAGCTAAAGCGATGCGGTATTTCATTCTTGAACCTTCCATTGTGATTCGGACCTATTACAAAGGAACGATTGTCCAGACAACGAAGCGGTAGTGTTAACCACCGCCTCATTAATCATAGACAGTTACGGTGAAATCACCAAAGTGAGTGATCTGTTTCGGATAACAGGAAGTTATCCGAAGCGATGAGAGTTATCCCGCAACCGGGTCAGCCACTGCATAGCCTGACTGTTATTGTCCTGCTGCGCAATGATGTAGCCATGGGGCAATGTTCTGTCGAGGACCGCTTTTGCGGCGGCGCTCTGGTCGCTGGAGTCAAAGGTAATTAACAGAGTGTCGTTTTTGGGGGTGATACTTTTGAAAGGAATGCCGTGAGCGTCAAGGTGATGCCAGATTGAAAAACCGTCTGGCATCGTTGTCCCTTGATGAACGGCACGAATCGCCAGCGTAGACTCTTGCTGGCGAACCGCGGACCAGGCCAGCAATAGTGTGCTGACCAGAAGTAAAACAGCGCCGGACCAGGCTAGCTGGCGAAGTGACATGCGAGGTATTTGCATCCCTTACCCCCGATTTCCATATTTCTTTTTCCATAACACGACCAGAGAACCTGCCAGGCCAAACACCAGCAGCACCACCGGGAGCAGCATCAGGCATGACATCAGCTGGTCCTCGTACTTTAAAAATACCGGCGTTTTGCCGAGCATGTAACCCAGAGTTGTCAGGATCAACACCCACAGCAGACCACTCATCCAGTTGAAGAACTGAAAGCGCGCGTTATTCAGCCCTGATAACCCGGCAATCGTCGGCAGCAGTGTTCTGACAAACGCAATAAAGCGACCAATTAACAGCGCCGATAAACCGTGTTTATGAAAAAGATGGTGTGCGCGTTGATGATAATGCGCGGGTAAATGAGATAGCCAGTTTTGTACGGTGCGGGTATTGCCCAGCCATCGCCCCTGAATATAGCTGACCCAGCAACCGAGGCTGGCGGCAACGGTCAGCAGCAGAATCGTTTGCGGATAGCCCATCGCGCCTTTCGCAATCAATACGCCGACCAGTACCAGTAAACTGTCGCCCGGTAAAAAGGCCGCCGGAAGCAAGCCGTTTTCAAGGAACAAAATGACAAACAAGACAAAATACAACATGCCAATCATCGACGGATTGGCCAGGGTTTCAAAATCCTGCGCCCACAGGGCTTGCAGCAATTGGGTCAAAAGTTCCATTCATTATTCCTGGTGAATCGGTTAACGCCACGCTGGTTTTAAATGATGCACTACCGCAATGTTATTGCTGTCTTGGTATGTTCTGCGGGTTTGATACATCAACACAGCCTGAACTATTCCCTGTTAAATCGTGAGATAAGAAAGCATTCAAAAGCATAAATTCAAATTGAATCTAATTGTAACAAAGGTCAACGTTGTTCGTTATCAAAATTACATGTCCGTGGAGTCTGATTTTGCTGAATGCAGGGGAGGGAGGCGAGAGGATTTACACAGGCTGACACTTTATACTTTTCGCTTACCGACGAGACAAACAGGCGCACTGTAGCGCCTGTCGGACAGGAATTTCATTTACTGCCGCTGGTGGCTGTATCGAGATGCACCACCGGGTTTTCGGCGAACAGATAGCGGTCGGCATTGAACTCGAAATCGTCGCTGGTTTCGTTAAATAACATGATCTTGGTGTTTTCCAGGTGCTGCCACATTGCCAGCTTAGCAGCATGAGGATCTTTGCGAATCAGCGCCTTGAGGATTTGATCGTGGTCATCACACCAGTTATCGACGGTACGGGCATCAATGTGTTCGTGCAGTTTTTTCCAGTACGGGTTATGACTACGCTGGGTCCACATTTTTTCAACGATAGCCGCCAGGGCGGAGTTCTGCGTCGCCAGGGCTACCTGAATATGGAACTGCAAATCCCACTCGGAATCACGGAAGCATTGTTCGCCGCGCGCCTGCTCCTGGATGGCCATCAATTTCATGATGTCCTGTTTCGTTACCTGAGTTGCCGCGAACTCGGCAATATTACTTTCGATGAGCTGGCGAGCCTGGAGCAACTCAAACGGACCGTAATTGGCGAATTCCATATTATTGTCAGCCGCCTGCTGATGGCGAGGCTGGTTGGAAACCACATGAATACCTGAACCTTTACGCACTTCGACATAGCCTTCAACTTCCAGCATGATGATGGCTTCACGAACCACGGTGCGGCTGACGTTTTTTTCATCGGCAATAAAGCGTTCGGCAGGCAGTTTATCACCCACCAGATAGACGCCCTGTTCGATGCGCTCTTTCAGATCAGCGGCAAGTTGTTGATACAAACGGCGTGGTTCAGTGATTTCCATATGCGCTCCAGGCATGATACGGCAGACTATATTTGTTATACCACTTTTGCGAGTTTAGCTCTACTCGCAGTGATGAAAAAGCCGCCTGAGAAGGCGGCTTTGAAGGGAAACTAAAACTTACACGAAGCCTTAATGTTGCGGTGCGGGATCGTTATGTGTTTCCTGCGCCACCTCAATCGCCGGTTTGTTCTGCAACACGGTCCAGATAACCAGCGCACCTAACAGGTCGAACACTGCCAGAACTGCGAACAGCGGGCTGAAGCCGATGGTGTCAGCCAGTGCACCGACTACCAGTGCAAACAGCGTACTTGCCAGCCATGCGGACATCCCGGTTAAACCGTTCGCCGTCGCCACTTCGTTACGACCGAACACGTCAGACGAGAGCGTAATCAGTGCGCCAGACAGTGCCTGGTGAGCAAAACCACCGATACACAGCAGCATAATCGCGACATACGGGTTGGTGAACAGACCGATCATACCCGGGCCAATCATCAGCACCGCACCCAGCGTTACGACCATCTTACGGGAAACGATCAGGTTCACACCAAACCAACGCTGGAACAGCGGCGGCAGGTAACCACCGAGGATACAACCGAGGTCAGCAAACAGCATCGGCATCCAGGCAAACATCGCGATCTCTTTCAGGTTAAAGCCGTAAACTTTAAACATGAACAGCGGGATCCACGCGTTAAAAGTACCCCATGCCGGTTCTGCCAGGAAGCGCGGCAGCGCGATACCCCAGAACTGACGGTTGCGCAGGATCTGACCAACGGACATTTTCTTCGCTGTGTCAACCTGGTGCTGGGCTTCCTGACCATTAATAATGTAGTCGCGTTCTTCATCGGTCAGATGTTTCTGGTCGCGCGGATGTTTATAGAAAATCAGCCATGCCATCGCCCAGATAAAGCTCAACGCACCGGAGATGATAAATGCCATCTGCCAGCTGTGCATCACGATTGCCCATACCACCAGCGGCGGCGCAATCATCGCACCAATCGAAGAACCTACGTTAAAGTAACCTACCGCGATGGAACGCTCTTTCGCCGGGAACCATTCGGAGCTGGCTTTCAGACCCGCCGGAATCATCGCGGCTTCCGCGGCACCGACCGCACCACGAGCAACCGCCAGGCCACCCCAACTACCTGCCAGCGCAGTTGCACCACAGAACACGGCCCACAGTACAGCAAACATTGCATAACCGATTTTCGTACCCAGCACATCCAGTACATAACCCGCTACCGGTTGCATGACCGTATAAGCAGCAGAATACGCTGCGATGATATAGGAATACTGTTGGGTGGAGATGTTTAACTCTTCCATCAGAGTTGGCGCAGCTGCCGCCACAGTGTTACGCGTCAGGTAACCAAGCACGGTGCCGAGCGTCACCAGTGCGATCATATACCAACGTAACCCTTTAATTTTACGCATGTAAAACCTCATCGTTTTGTTATATCCGCAGGAAGCGCGGCCATCATCCCGCCAGAGGCTGAAGATGTTAGTTACGACCGGGTAACCGAAAAAAAACCGGCACGCCCCGAACGTTGCCATGAAAGTTTCGTGCTAATTCGGCTTCCGTACCGGTTAACCCGATTCATCTAACAAATGAATGAATCGGCAATTTGCATTCCGTCGACTTATGATTTGCGACGGCAGAAAGATAACTTGTCATACAACTTTAAAAGGTGAGAGCCATCACAAATGTGCGAATATTTGTAGGGACATTACCTGACGACGGCGAGGCCAGTACTGGCGCGGCCTGCAGCGAGATTTACCACTTTGAGAGTAATTTTTTTAACTACGTTTATTGATCTAACTCACGAAAATATCTTCGGACTCTGGAAATTGGTGTGATAACTTTGTCAGCATCGCACCATAAGCAAGCTAGCTCACTCGTTGAGAGGAAGACGAAAATGACTCCGTTTATGACTGAAGATTTCCTGTTAGATACTGAATTTGCCCGCCGTCTGTATCACGACTACGCAAAAGACCAGCCGATTTTCGATTACCATTGCCATTTGCCGCCGCAGCAGATTGCGGAAGACTATCGTTTTAAAAACCTGTATGACATCTGGTTGAAGGGCGATCACTACAAATGGCGCGCTATGCGTACCAACGGTGTGGCCGAGCGTCTGTGCACCGGTGATGCGTCTGACCGTGAAAAATTTGACGCCTGGGCGGCGACTGTTCCGCACACTATCGGCAACCCGTTATACCACTGGACGCACCTCGAACTGCGTCGTCCGTTTGGTATCACTGGCAAATTGCTTTCTCCGTCAACTGCCGATGAAATCTGGAACGAATGTAACGAACTGCTGGCGCAGGATAATTTCTCTGCACGCGGCATCATGCAGCAGATGAACGTGAAAATGGTCGGCACCACCGATGACCCGATCGATTCTCTGGAGCATCACGCAGAGATCGCCAAAGACGGCTCTTTCACCATTAAAGTGCTGCCGAGCTGGCGTCCGGACAAAGCCTTTAACATTGAACAGGCGACCTTTAACGACTACATGGCGAAGCTGGGCGAAGTTTCCGATACCGACATTCGCCGCTTTGCTGACCTGCAAACTGCCCTGACTAAACGTCTGGATCACTTCGCCGCTCATGGCTGTAAAGTGTCTGACCACGCGCTGGATGTGGTGATGTTTGCTGAAGCGAACGAAGCGGAACTGGACAGCATCCTCGCGCGCCGTCTGGCAGGCGAAACCCTGAGCGAGCACGAAGTGGCACAGTTCAAAACTGCGGTGCTGGTGTTCCTTGGTGCCGAATATGCACGTCGCGGCTGGGTACAGCAGTACCACATTGGCGCACTGCGTAATAACAACCTGCGTCAGTTTAAACTGCTGGGGCCGGATGTCGGCTTTGACTCCATCAACGACCGTCCGATGGCGGAAGAGCTGTCTAAGCTGCTGAGCAAGCAGAATGAAGAAAACCTGCTGCCGAAAACCATTCTCTACTGCCTGAACCCGCGCGATAACGAAGTGCTGGGCACCATGATCGGTAACTTCCAGGGCGAAGGTATGCCGGGCAAAATGCAGTTCGGTTCCGGCTGGTGGTTTAACGACCAGAAAGACGGTATGGAACGTCAGATGACCCAACTGGCGCAGCTCGGTCTGCTGAGCCGCTTTGTCGGCATGCTGACTGACAGCCGTAGCTTCCTGTCATACACCCGTCACGAATACTTCCGCCGCATTCTGTGCCAAATGATCGGTCGCTGGGTGGAAGCAGGCGAAGCACCGGCGGACATCAACCTGCTGGGCGAGATGGTGAAAAATATTTGCTTTAACAATGCGCGTGACTACTTCGCCATTGAACTGAACTAAGGTCTGGGGTTGATATGCAATACATCAAGATCCATGCGCTGGATAACGTCGCGGTTGCTTTAGCGGATTTGGCTGAAGGCACAGAAGTCAGTGTCGATAACCAGACTGTTACGCTGCGCCAGGATGTTGCTCGTGGACATAAATTTGCGTTAACGGATATCGCAAAAGGGGCCAACGTCATTAAATATGGCCTGCCGATTGGTTATGCATTGGCGGATATTGCGGCAGGGGAACACGTTCACGCCCACAATACGCGCACGATCAGTATCGCTATCAACCTGATTTTCAGGATCTGCCTGCGCAAGCGGCAGATCGTGAAGTGCAGATCTATCGTCGCGCTAACGGCGATGTCGGGGTGCGTAATGAGCTGTGGATCCTGCCAACCGTGGGCTGTGTCAACGGCATCGCGCGGCAGATCCAAAATCGTTTCCTGAAAGAGACCAACAACGCTGAAGGTACCGACGGCGTGTTCCTCTTCAGCCACACCTACGGCTGCTCACAACTGGGCGACGATCACATCAATACTCGCACCATGCTGCAAAACATGGTGCGCCACCCGAACGCGGGCGCAGTGCTGGTGATTGGTCTGGGCTGTGAAAACAACCAGGTTGCCGCATTCCGTGAAACGTTGGGCGATATCGATCCTGAACGCGTTCATTTCATGATCTGCCAACAGCAGGATGATGAAATCGAGGCCGGGATCGCGCATTTGCATCAGCTGTATAGCGTGATGCGCAACGATAAACGCGAGCCGGGCAAACTCAGCGAACTGAAGTTTGGTCTGGAGTGCGGTGGTTCTGACGGTCTTTCTGGTATTACTGCTAACCCGATGCTGGGGCGTTTCTCTGACTACGTGATTGCTAACGGCGGTACTACCGTACTGACCGAAGTGCCGGAGATGTTTGGCGCAGAGCAGTTGCTGATGGACCATTGTCGCGACGAAGCAACGTTTGAAAAACTGGTCACCATGGTCAATGACTTCAAGCAGTACTTTATTGCCCATGGGGAACAAAGCAGGCGGTATCACCACGCTGGAAGACAAATCACTTGGCTGTACCCAGAAAGCGGGTACCAGTGTCGTGGTTGACGTGCTGCGTTACGGCGAGCGTCTGAAAACGCCGGGGCTGAACTTGTTAAGTGCGCCGGGTAACGATGCCGTAGCGACCAGCGCCATGGCGGGAGCTGGCCGCCTTATGGTGCCGACTTTATA
>OAWJ01001695.1_pt1 | contig 11022 bp, 8 predicted proteins | sample 1517021 | NCBI WGS metagenome assembly OAWJ01 (sample SAMEA2580121, study PRJEB22360) | human gut metagenome | biome: human gut; feature: human-associated habitat; material: faeces | place: Denmark | collected 2008/2010
AATCGAGCTTATTATAACATTAGATAATAATTTAACGCAAGGCATATATTGTACAAAAACGGATACAGTATACAATTTTTGATAAAAATTTATCAAAATATTGGGTTATGCAGAAAAATTTAAGAAATAATTTATCCCATTTTTGAAGATTTTGGTGTATAGTGATAAAGGATAAAATTAAGAATTGACTTAGGAGAACTATAAATATGAAGAAAAGATGGAAAATAATCGCAGTGATTCTTTGTATTACTTTAATGGGAACTGCGTGCTCAAAAAAAACAATAAACGACGGGGAAGAGCAGCAGACAACAGTGGATAAGACCGGGAAGGAAGAGAATGAGAATCAGAGTAAACTTGATGTGCTCCGCCCAATTGCATATTCCAATGTTGAGAATCTGAATTTAGAACCGGGATCATATATTTCTATTATAGGAAGAAACAGCAATGACAGTTATTGGAATGAAGTGAAAGAGGGAGCGGAAAGAGCAGTTGCGGACATCAATTCTATGCTTGGGTATAAAGGGGATGACAAAGTACGTCTGAATTACAGTGGGCCAAGCGAGAGCGACGATGTGGATGAACAGGTTAATATTTTGGATGAAGAGCTTGCCAGATACCCGGTTGCGGTTGGAATTTCAGTAGTAGATGCGACAGCATGCGAGGTACAATTTGATCTTGCGGCAGAAAATGATATTCCGATTGTTGCATTTGATTCGGGAAGTGAGTATCAGGGAGTGGTAGCGACATGTTCTACGAACAACCAAGAGGCTGCAAAGACGGCAGCGTCAAAACTTGCTTCTATTATGGATGAAAATGGGGAAGTGGCATTGATCATGCCGGATTCTCAGGCTATGAATACACAGGAAAGAGAAAAAGGGTTCCAGGATGAGATTGCAGCATCGTATCCGAATGTGCAGATCGTAGATGTGTATTACATGGATCAGTTAGAGGAGAAGGCAAAGGCAATTGCAGAAGAAAAGAATGCAGCTAAAGCAGAAGGAGAAGAAGAGATTCAGGCGGAATCACTGACACAGGAAGATGTTATAAAATATATTTTAGAGCAGCATCCGAATTTGAAAGGGATTTGTGCGATGAATCTGAGCGCGACAAAACTGGTGACAGATGTGTTGACTGAGGTGGATCGGGATGATCTGAGTGTGGTTGGATTTGATGGTGGAAACGATCAGATGAAGCTGTTAAAAGAAGGAAAGGTGAATGGGCTGATTGTACAGAATCCGTATGGAATGGGATATGCGACTGTTGTTGCAGCGGTAAGAGATGTGTTGGGGCTTGGCAATGAAGCGGTGATCGACAGTGGATATACATGGGTGACAAAAGATAATATGGATAAGAACGCAATAAAAAGGATGCTTTATTAAGGCATCCTTTTTTGTAATGAAAACGTAAATTCTGTCCCGACACCTTCCGTGCTCACAACGTTGATATTTTGTTTGTGAGCCTGAATGATTTCTTTTACAATGGAAAGCCCAAGTCCAGTTCCTTTTTTATCTTTTCCGCGGGATAAGTCTGTCTTGTAGAAACGTTCCCAAATTTTATTGAGACTTTTTTTCGGGATTCCAATTCCGTGATCCTTGACTGAAACAAATACTTTTTCATTGTGTTCGGTTGTCTCTATTATGATTTCAGAATCATTTGGACTGAATTTGATAGCGTTATCCAAAAGGTTGTATAAAACCTGTTGGATTTTTCGTTTGTCAGCTGAGACATTAAGTACTTTGGTGGCAAAGAGTAATTTGATAGAGATTCTCTTGCCAGTGCAGGTTCCTTCAAAAGTTGCAGCTGTATTTTTGATGACTTCATGGATGTCAAATGATGTTTTGTCCAAAAGCATATTCTTTGTATCAAATTGATTGAGTGTCAGAAGATCCTGAGTCAGATCGGTCAGACGCTCGGTTTCAAATAAAATAATCTTAAAATATTTGTCCTGCATTTCTACAGGAATGGTTCCATCTGCCATCGCTTCCAAGTACCCTTTGATAGAGGTGAGCGGAGAACGAAAGTCATGGGATACGTTTGCAATAAATTTTTTCTGATAGTCGTCCATATCTTTCAATTGTGTGGACATATAATTTAACGAAGCGGACAAATATCCAATCTCATCCTGTGTAGTGACTGGTATCTCATACTCCAGATTGCCGGAGGCATATTGCTTCGCCGCCTCTGTGATTTGCCGAAGAGGGCGATAGACGAAGAATTGAAATGCCGCCAAAATGGAAAATGACAGAAGATAGATGACAAAAGCAGTAATATACACCGGTAATAAAAGTGTCTTACATTCTTCATCCAAGTGGGAAACAGGCTTATGGATGAGTAAGTATCCCTTCACAAAATAGCTGTTTGTCACTGGTGTGATGATTGTGATCATATCTTCGTCAAAATAACCGTGATAATCACTGATCTGATAGGTACTGCTTCCGTTTTCCGCCGGATTAAACTCTTTGATCTTCTCAGGAGCAGAAGGTTGTCCGGATAAAATAGAAGACGTGATCAGTGTTCCGTCGGATTCCACGAACCACAAGTTTGCAGAAGTGTACTCCTGCATTCCATTCAGCTGCGCATGGATATCCGAAAGAGAGATGTCCTCCGAAAAATATCTTGGCAGATATTCGGAAGAGATCATAGTAGCATCTGTGTAAAGCTTTTTGGCGGTTGTGTTTTCCAAACGATACGAAAGCATCTGAGGTGCAATCGCAGATACGGAAAATAAAACCAAAAATCCAAAGGCAATGTAGACAATAAAAAATTTTAAATGCAATGTGCTTCGCATATTATTTTACCTCAAATTTATAACCGATTCCCCAGACGGTGGCAAGCCCCCAGGTGTCATGGTTCTTGATTTTTTCACGAATTCGCTTAATATGAACATCAACAGTACGGGTATCTCCGATGTATTCATATCCCCAGATCTGATCTAAAAGCTGTTCTCTTGTAAACACCTGATTTGGAGAAGATGCCAGAAAATATAATAGTTCCAATTCCTTTGGAGGCATCTCCACCTGTATATTGTCAACTACGACAGAGTAATTTGTCAGATTGATTGTAATTCCAGGATATGAGACACATTTTCCTTTATCATCTGAAGCAGAATCAGATTTTCCAGGCTGATATCTTCGAAGAACTGCTTTTACCCGTGCAATCAGTTCTTTTGCGTCAAACGGTTTGATGATATAATCATCTGCTCCCAGTTCTAATCCAAGTACCTTGTCAAATACTTCTCCTTTGGCAGAGAGCATGATAATCGGAGTGTTGGATCTGGAGCGAATATCCCGACAGACCTGATAGCCGTCAATTCCCGGAAGCATTAAATCTAATAGAATCAGATTCGGAGCATAGGTATCGAATGCAGACAGTGCATCTTCGCCATCATGTACCATCATTGTATCAAAGCATTCTTTTGTAAGATACAGTGAAATCAACTCTGCAATATTTTCATCATCATCAACGATCAATATTTTTTGTTTTGTTACCATTGGCTTTCTCCTTTAAATTTGTGAGTGAACATCTACTTGAATTCTACGATTGTAACACCGGCATCTCCTTCACCAAAAGCGCCGAGACGGTAGGATTTCACATGTTTTTGGCGTTTCAGGTAGCTGTGGATTCCGTTGCGAAGCGCTCCGGTTCCCTTTCCATGGACGATACGAACAGGACTCACATGTGCAATGTATGCATCATCCAGATATTTATCCAGTTCGGCGATAGCCTCATCCACAGTCTTTCCAAGGAGATTGATCTCCGGGCTTACTGCAAGCGATTTGCTCATCTTCATCTTGCCGGTGGAGGTACGTCGCATCTGTTTGGCTGTGATGGTCATCGGTTCCTCGATGATCTCTAAATCCGAAATGTTCACTTGCGAACGAAGGATTCCCATCTGTACAAAAAGATTTCCTTTGGCGTCTGGGAGGGAGCTTACCGTTCCGGTCAGATTCATGCTGAGAACTTTCACGGACTCCCCTAATCTGAAATCGCTTGGTTTGTGCTGTTTCTTTGGTTTTTTCTTTTCCAATGTCATGCCGGATTGTGTCTTTGCCATTTTTTTTCGTAAACGTTCCCGTTCTCGTTCCATATCGGCTGCAGAGATATTTTCTTTTCCGAATTTTCGGAACTGCTTCATCGTCTCATCGGCAACTTCTTTTGCTTCACGCAGGATGGCATTGGCTTTTTCGTTTGCTTCTTTTATAATACGTTCTTTTTGTTCGGTTAATTTCTCCTGTTTGGCATCAAGACTATGTTTTAGCTTTTCAATCTCGCGTTTGTAAGAGGCAATCTCAGCCTGCTCCTTTTCGATTGTGCGCCGGCTTGTCTCTAAATCGGCAAGTAAGTCTTCAAAAGATTCGTCTTGTTCAGACAGATGACTTTTCGCACTTTCAATAATGTAATCTGGAAGTCCAAGCTTGCTGGAAATGGCAAACGCATTACTTTTTCCCGGAATACCAATCAATAAATGGTAAGTCGGACGCAGCGTCTCTACATCAAATTCACAGCAGGCATTTTCGACACCTTTAGTGGAAAGTGCAAATACTTTTAACTCACTGTAGTGCGTTGTTGCCATTGTTCGGATTCCTCTTTCATGCAAATAAGAAAGGATTGCAATTGCAAGTGCGGCTCCTTCTGTTGGATCGGTTCCTGCACCGAGTTCATCAAAAAGTACAAGAGAACGGTCGTCCACATCCTGCAGGAAAGATACGATATTCGTCATGTGTGAAGAGAATGTACTGAGACTCTGCTCAATACTCTGCTCATCCCCGATATCGGCGTATACATTTTCGAATACAGAAAGCTTGGAGCGGTCAAGTGCAGGAATATGCAAACCTGCCTGCCCCATCAATGTGAATAATCCGACTGTTTTTAAGGAAACAGTCTTACCGCCCGTGTTCGGCCCGGTTACGATGAGGAGGTCAAATTCCTTGCCGAGCATAATCGTAATCGGTACGACTTTTTTCTTGCCCAAGAGTGGATGGCGCCCTTCGCGGATATGAATATATCCGTCTGTATTAAAAATTGGACGGCTTGCATTCATCGAAAGTGCCAGAGCACCTTTTGCAAAAATAAAATCCAGTTCTCCGAGAATTATGTAATTGCTGCGAAGTTCTTCGATGTATTCTGCAGCATCCACACTGAGTCTTGCCAGAATAATCTGAATTTCCTCCTGTTCCTTTCCGTAAAGTTCTTTTAAGTCATTGTTAAGTTTTACGACATCCATCGGTTCAATAAAAAGTGTGGAACCGGTAGAAGACTGATCGTGAATCATTCCGCTTACCTGACTGCGGTATTCCGCTTTCACCGGCAGGCAGTAACGGTCGCCCCGCATTGTAATGATTGGATCTTGTAAATAGGAACGAAGAGAACCATTGACAAGGGAGGTCAACGTGGAATGTACCTTATCGTTGATCATTCCGATACTTCTGCGGATATGTTTTAAATTGCTGCTTGCATCATCACTGATCTCATCTTCTTCGATAATGCATCTTCGTATCTCGGTTGTAAGTGGAGTAAGCGGAGTTAACTGCTCGAAATAGCTGTCGAGGCAGTCGGCAAGTTCGTCCACGGTATCATGACGTCCGTAAGATTTGGCACGCCCCGCAGTCTCTGCTAATTTGCAGATGCGAAGAAGTTCTGCGCTGCTAAGAGCGGAGCCGATCTCAAGGCGTTTCATAGAGTCTTCCACGGAGTAACATCCACTAAAAGAAGGCCGTCCTTTTTTCACGATTCGTGTAAATGCGGCGGCAGTCTGTTCTTCTGCTGTATTGATTTCTTCTAAGTCAGTCATAGGCAACAAAGTCTTGCAGCGTCTTTTTCCGCTGTCTGAAGATGCCTGATCTGCCAAAAGATTGATTATTTTGTCATATTCTAATTTTAATAATGTTTTTTGATTCATTTTTCTCACCCTGAGTATATTTTAACCTATTTGAGTTGCAAAGGAAAGAAGAAATATTGTATACTATAAAAAGGATTAGAAATAAGGAGAAATGAGTATGTCTATGGAAACGGATCACGGACCAGATCAGGAGCCGGAGAAATATTCTTTTTTACAAGAAAAAATCAAGGATGAAGCATTTAGCAGGAAAAAGGTGTTATATAAGATATCTTGGTTGGTTGGAAAAGGACTTCTCTTTGGAGTTGCTGCCAGCATTGGTTTTTTTGCGTTAAAACCATGGGCAGAATCAACATTTCAAAAGAATCCAGATAAGATAGAAATTCCGAAAGATGAAGATACCCAGAATACGCCATCAGAAGATACCCAGACAACGCAGGAAGAATTTACGATCGAAAAGTACAAAGAATTGAATTCACTTCTTACGCAGACCGCTCTGGAAGCGAAAAAGAGCGTTGTGGAAGTGAGTGCGGTTCATGAAAATGGAAATTTACTTGAGGAAGATAGGGGCGCTGATCATAAAGTATCGGGAGTGATTGTTGCAGATAACGGACAGGAGCTCCTCATATTGACAGAGATGGATGCGCTGTCAGATGTATCAGAATTGCAAGTGAAATTTGTAGATAATACAACGTGTACGGCGACAGTGAAAAAGAAGGATGCAAATATTGGCATGGCGATTGTCGGAGTGGACAGGAGTCTGATAAAAGATACAACATGGGACAGAATCAAGGTCGCCGAACTTGGAAATTCCAATGTGCTGAGTCAGGGGAAAACGGTAATCGCACTTGGCAATCCGTTTGGATATAGTGATGGAATGGGAATTGGAATCGCAAGTTCCGTTCAGGAAAGCGTTATGCTTGCGGACGGAGAATACAAAGTGATTGTGACAGATATGCCCAAATCAGCAGAAAGCAGCGGAATATTGTTTAATATTGATGGCGCCGTTGTCGGAATTATTGCACCAGATTTGGGGGCAGACACAGGTGTGCTGTCTGCGTATGGAATTTCGTCGATCAAGAGCGAGATTGAACTGATGTCGAATGCGAAAGAAGTTCCGTATATCGGAATAGTTGGCACGATGATTACAGAGGATATCGCGACAGCTCAGAATATTCCGGAAGGATTTTGCGTGACAGAGGTGGAGGCGGACTCACCGGCAATGAAAGCGGGAATCCAGAATGGAGATATTATCACTCATATAGATAAAAAGAAAATAGAGTCTGTCATTGGGTATCACAGTACCATGATCACACAGGATGTGGGCACGGAAGTTACGCTGACAGGGCAGCGCCGAGGTGCTGAAGAATATGTGGAGATTCATTTTACTGTTACAATCGGAATAAAAGAATAGAAAGAGGAAAGATATGAGATTTATTAATACATTACATGAGGGAGAGACAATCAGAGGAATCTATTTGTGCAAGACAAAACGTACAGCGGAGACAAGAAATGGGAAACCATATGATAATCTGCTGCTTCAGGATAAGACAGGAACTTTAGATGGGAAGATTTGGGATCCGAATTCAGGTGGGATCGCTGACTATGATGAGATGGATTTTGTGGAAGTGCTCGGTGAGGTAATCAGTTATAACAATAATTTACAGTTGAACATCAAGCAGCTTCGTAAACCATATGAAGATGAGTACAATCCAGCAGACTATATGCCGACGACGGAAAAAAGCGTAGATGGCATGTATGAAGAACTGTTATCTTATATTGGGAAAGTAGAGAATACATACCTGCATCAATTGCTTGAATATTATTTTGTAAAAGATGAGGCGTTTATCAAACGTTTCAAAAATCACTCGGCAGCAAAGAGCGTGCATCATGGATTTGCAGGCGGACTTTTGGAGCATACGCTGAGCATCCTGAAAATGTGTGAGTATTATGTCAGCGCATACGAGATTTTGAATAAGGATTTATTATATACGGCAGCAATTTTTCACGATATTGGGAAGACAAAAGAGCTGTCAACATTTCCGGAGAATGATTATACAGACGACGGGCAGTTGCTGGGACACATTGTGATCGGTGTTGAGATGATCGGCGAAGGTGTGCGTACGATTGAGGGATTTCCGGAGAAACTTGCGAGCGAGTTGAAACATTGTGTAATTGCACATCATGGCGAACTGGAATACGGTTCTCCGAAAAAACCGGCGCTTGCCGAGGCGGTTGCATTGCACTATGCAGATGCGACAGATGCGAAATTGCAGACATTGACGGAGATCTTTAAAGAAAAAGAAGGAAATAAAGATTGGCTTGGATATAATCGGTTGTTTGAGTCAAATTTAAGACGGAGTAGTATTTAATTTATTTATTTGGGGACGTAGTAAAATTCAATTTTACTACGTCCCCAAATTGAAGTTGAAGGGAGAAAATATGAAGAAAAACGAGCTGATAACGTTGAAAATAGAGGATATTGGAGTAAATGGTGAGGGAATTGGAAAAGTAGATGGCTACACTTTATTTGTCAAAGATGCGTTGATTGGGGACAGGGCTGAAGTGAAGATTACGAAAGCGAAAAAGAACTATGGTTATGCGAGGTTGATGCAGGTGTTGGAGCCGTCTTGTGACCGTGTGGAGGCGAAATGTCCGGTTGCAAGGCAGTGTGGTGGATGCCAGATTCAGGAACTTTCTTATGAAAAGCAATTGGAGTTCAAGGAAAAGAAGGTGCGTGGCAATCTGGAGCGAATTGGAGGATTTGCACCAGAAGAATTAGATGAGGTGATGGAGCCAATTTGCGGAATGGAAGAGCCGTTCTATTATCGTAACAAGGCGCAGTTTCCGTTTGGAACAGACAAACAAGGGCATATTGTGACAGGATTCTATGCAGGACGGACCCATCAGATTATTCCAAACACAGAGTGTGCTCTTGGCGTAAAACAGAACAGAGAAATTTTGGAAATGATTGTGGATTTCATGAACATACATCACATTACAACATATGACGAGACTACCGGAGAAGGACTTCTTCGCCATGTGCTGATCCGCTATGGATTTCGGACTGGGGAAATCATGGTCTGCCTCATCATAAATGGGGATAACTTCCCAAAATCAGAAAAATTGGTGGATAATTTGCGTGAGATTCCGGGCATGACAAGTATCACATTAAATGTGAACCGCGAGCGCACGAATGTGATTCTTGGGCGGGAGATAAAGGTGCTTTGGGGACAGGCGTATATTACCGATTACATCGGCAATGTAAAATACCAGATTTCGCCGCTTTCATTTTATCAGGTCAACCCGGTACAGACAGAAAATTTATATGGACAGGCTTTGGAGTACGCAGGACTTCACGGAAATGAGACTGTCTGGGATTTATATTGTGGAATCGGCACGATTTCCCTCTTCCTCGCACAGAAAGCAAAACAGGTGTATGGCGTGGAGATTATCCCGCAGGCAATAGAGGATGCAAAAAGAAATGCAGCGTTGAATGGTATTGAAAACGCGCAATTTTTTGTAGGGAAATCAGAAGAAGTGCTTCCGCAGTATTATGAAAACTATGTAAAAGAGCATGGTGGTGAGAAGGCTTATGCAGATGTGATTGTTGTGGATCCACCGCGAAAAGGATGCGACGAGACGCTGCTTGAGACGATGATACAGATGCAGCCTGAACGGATCGTGTATGTGAGCTGCGATTCAGCGACATTGGCAAGAGATCTGAAGTATCTGTGTGAGAATGGGTATGAGCTGAAGAGAGTCAGGGCGGTGGATATGTTTGCGAATACGGTACACGTCGAGACGGTTGTTCTTTTGTCCCAACAAAAACCAGATGACACGATAGAGATCGACTTAGACCTGGACGAGCTGGATGCCACCAGTGCCGAGTTGAAAGCAACCTATCAGGAAATCAAAGATTATGTGCTGAAAGAATTTGGCTTGAAGGTTTCAAATTTATATATTTCTCAGGTAAAACGCAAATGTGGAATTGAAGTGGGAGAAAACTATAATCTGCCAAAGACAGAAAATCCCAAAGTGCCACAGTGTCCGAAAGAGAAAGAAGATGCTATCAAGGCTGCCCTGAAATATTTTGCGATGATTTAAGGATATCGCTGATTTCAAGGAGGAATAACACATGAAAAGCACATTTGAAAAAATGGGTGGAACCTACACACTTGGCGCAGACGGAATTTACTATCCGAATCTTGTCAGTACAGATGAAGAACCGCATTATGGAAAATATGGAATGCTACGGAGAACATATCTGAAAGAGCATCGTCCGGCAATGTATTCACTGTATATGTTGGAAGACAGACTGACAGAACATCTGAATACTGTGGACGATGAAGCACAGGAGAGAATGGATATTCTGGTGTGTCAGATGATGGAGAGGCAGGGCATTACGGAAGAATTGAAAGCTTGTGACCAGATGGAATGGGTCAGAGCGGTAAATAATATCCGGAATGCTGCAGAAGAGATTGTGTTGAAAGAATTAGTGTATATTTAAAGCGTGGAAAGCTCCTTCGGGAGCTTTTTGCTGTTTATAAGATAAATTCTGTCGGAGCTTTTGACTTAATGATTTGATTTATAAAACTGGCAATGATACAATTAGCGTAATTTGTAAGAAAGCAGAGAAAATATGAGTGAAAAGTTACTGATTGTTGAAGATGACAAAAAATTAAATGATGGAATCCGTCTGGCTTTAAAGAATGATGCTTATTTCTTTTATCAGTGCAGAACTTTGCAGGAAGCTAGAGAAATCTTGAAAAAGGAAGATATCACATTGGTTTTATTAGATGTGAACTTGCCGGATGGGAATGGGATTGATTTTGTAAGAGAAATAAGGAAAAATAGTCAGGTGTCGATTATTCTGCTTACAGTAAATAACATGGAAGTAGATATTGTAACAGGATTGGAAGCTGGGGCAAATGATTATATTACGAAACCGTTTAGCTTGATGGTTTTGCGTGCAAGAGTGTCTGTGCAGCTTAGAAATAAAGAGGCAGCAGCTAAAAATTCTATGGAGCTTGATGGATTTGAGTTCTATTTCGATAAAATGGAATTTTTCAAAGATGGAGAACCTATTGAACTTAGTAAGACAGAACAAAAGCTCCTTAGAGTGCTGTGTGAAAACAGAGGAAAAGTATTGAAACGGGAATATCTGATTGACGAGGTATGGCAGG
>OAWJ01001701.1_pt1 | contig 10990 bp, 10 predicted proteins | sample 1517021 | NCBI WGS metagenome assembly OAWJ01 (sample SAMEA2580121, study PRJEB22360) | human gut metagenome | biome: human gut; feature: human-associated habitat; material: faeces | place: Denmark | collected 2008/2010
AAAGAGCTGGGGCGTGATGTCGTAGCCGCTGCCGTCGGCGCGGGGCAGGCCCGCATTCGGCTTGACAAAGACCGGGAAATCGCCGGGCAGAGCCTCGGCCAGCCGCTTTGCCATGGGGAAAATTTCTTTCGGGCCGAGGGAGCAGTTGATGCCCACAGCGTTGGCCCCGAGGCCCCGGGCCGTGACGGCGAAGCTCTCGACGGTGCAGCCGGCCTCAAAGCTCATGCTGGCGAGGATGGGCAGGCCGCAGTTCTCTTTCGCGGCCAGCAGGGCGGCTTTCAGCTCGTACAGGTCGGTGAAGGTCTCAAAAAAGACGAGATCGGCCCCGGCGGCGACACCCGCCCGGACGATGCGGCCATACTCGGCCACGGCGTCTTCAAAGGCCAGCGTGCCGTTGGGCTCCAGCAGTTCGCCCAGCGGGCCGACGTCCAGCGCGGCCAGTGCGCCGTAGGGGGCGCAGGCCCGCTTGCAGTTGGCGATGCCCGCCGCAATGATCTCTTCCAGCGTGTATTCGCTGCCCGCCAGCTTATGGGCCGACGCGCCGAAGGTGTTGGCATTGATGATGCGGCTGCCTGCGGCGGCGTACCGGCTGTGGATGCTCTCGATGAGCTGCGGGTCGGTGATGTTCAGTTCCTCAGGCCGTGCGCCCAGCTTCAGGCCCGCCGCCTGCAGCATGGTCCCCATGCCGCCGTCGAGGAGGATGGTATTCGGCTGGGTAAACAGTTCATTCGCTTGCACAGGTCTTGCCCCTCTTTCTATATTCGCACCGCGTGTTCAGCACGCAGTGTCCGCACCCGGCAAGACGTCCTTTCACCGGGTGGTCGCTCAGGCCCAGCAGAGCGGTCACGCTCTTGCGGGGCGTCATCAGGTCATTTTCGGTCACGCAGAGCCCGGCCCGGCGGGCGGTGTCCAGTGCCGCCGCCACCAGCGGCTGCACCCCGATGGGCCAGTCGCCGTAGCCCGGCGAGAAACGGCCCGTGAGGTACTTGTCCTGCTCTGCGGCCCACTGCCGCAGCTCGGCCTCGGCGGCGTCCGCAGCCTGTTCGGCCAGCACAGAGCCGATGGCGTCCGACGCCACACCGGCGGCGATGTCGCCCACACCGGCCCGGCGTATCTGTCCGTCCACGCCGGGGCCGACCGTCACGGCCAGAAGCAGGGCCTCGCCGCACCCTTCCAGATGCCGGAAGATGTCCTCCCCCTTCAAAATACCGGCCTGCGTGAGGCTCTCCACGTCGGCCTCGAGCCAGACGGCCCGGGGCGTGGCGGCGGCGAGAAGGGGCGCAGCGCACTTTTCCAGAAGGGTGAGGGTAGCGCTGTCCGCCTCGCCCCGCGCGCCGAAATACCGCGCGGCCTGCCGGATGTCGATGGACTCCGGCTTTGCTAAATTCAGGGGTCTGCTGGGGCCGATGGGCATTTTCAGCCGCCTCCTTCTTTTGAATAAAGTATGATAAGTATACCGCACCGGTAGGCTAAAATCAACACAAAAGCCCCTCCCTCAGCATTTTTGCCGGGGGAGGGGCTTGTAAACTTTATATCAGCGGATGTCCCTGACCGACACCGCCTGTTACTTCAAAAACTTGTGGACAGCGCGGGCGACGATGCCGCCCAGGATGCCGGAGACAAGGAACTCGGCCACGCCCTGCACGCCGACCAGCAGGACGACGAACATCAGGGGGTTGGCTGCGCCCTTGACGGACACGAGATTCTGGACATAATCGCAGCCGTAGAAGGCCAGCACGATGTAGCCCATGAAGAACAGGGTGTTGAGGGCCGGGGCGCACATGGCGCTGACGATGTAGCTCCAGGTGCCGGGCTTATCGAAATTCTTGACAGCGTTGAAGATAAGGCCGACGCACACGCCCATCAGCACACGCATCCCCACACAGAGGATGAAGGTGTTGACGGGGCTGACCTGGAACAGCGCACCGGTCATGGCGGAAGCGCCGGTGACGGCGTCATAGAAGCTCACTGCGCCGAACACGCCGCCGAGGATAGCACCTGCGGCGGGACCCATGGTGATGGCACCCACGGCGATCGGCAGGGTCAAAAAGCTCATGTAAAGCGGGCCTACAGGGACACTGCCCAGGCCGACGGCCTTCATGACCAGCTCAATGGCGACCAGCAGTGCCAGCCGGGTGAGGGTGCGAATGTCATTCTTTTTCATAATTCAGTTTTCCTCCTTGCTGCCGTTCCGCCCTAAATTGTCGGATACGGCGCAAACCTGCCCGTGAAACACACGGGGTCTTTTGTAGAATACAGTCTGAAATATACGGGATGTTTTGTCAGGGAACTCCCGGGGATAGCATTATAAATCAGTATTGAAGCGGATGCCCGCATCGCGGCGGGCCGTTTCCAGCACACGGCTGACGGCCACCGAGGTGTCCAGCATCCGGCTGCAAAGCTCCATATCCTCGCTCTCGATGGCGCGGGCAAAGGCGTGGAACTCCGCCGCCTGCCGGGGACGGCCTGCGCTGAGGTTGAAGTGCTCTTCCTTGCCCTTATAGGGGTGGAAGGTGACGCCGCCGCAGAAGTTGGCGGTGGATTTCTGGAGCAGATACCCCTTGGTACCCTGAATGATGTACCGGGCCGGGGAACTGCTGTCTTTGGCATTGATGCTCACGGCCTTGAAGCTGCGATACTCCATCGTCAGCACGCCGCTGGTGTCGATGCCCCGGGTGATGTTGGCCGCATAGTGGACCTTGTTGGGCGAGCCGAAGAGGCCCACCACATAGCTGACATTGTAGACGCCCAGGTCCATCAGCGCGCCGCCGGCGCAGGCCGGGTCAAAGGACGGCCAGACCTTGCCGGCGCAGAAATCATGATACCGGCTGGAATACTGGCTGAAATTACACTGCACCATCGTGACGGCCCCCACCTTGGGCAGCACCTCACGGATCTTGGCGTAGTTGTCCTGATACTGCGTGGTGACAGCCTCAAAGAGGAAGAGCTTTTTGCTCCGGGCCAGCTCGGCCAGCTCTTCGGCCAGCGCCGCCGTGGGGGCCATCGGCTTTTCGACGATGACGTGGCGGCCCGCTTCCAGAGCGGCACGGGTATATTTTACGTGCAGGATATTCGGTACGGCGATATACACAACGTCCACCCAGCTCAGCAGTTCGTCGTAGCTGGTGGTGTGGCGCGGCACACCATACTGGTCGCAGAGGGCCTGTGCCGCACCGGCGCTCCGCTCCGTGCTGCAAAGAGCCTCGACCTTGAAGGGGCTTTCCGGCCCGGTGAGCCAGGGCAGGAACTCCCGGACGATCATGCCTGCGCCGAGAATGCCTAATTTCATCATAAGGTCTCTCCTTTCAGGGCTCAGCCCGCTTTGGCCTCATCGTCCCGGCGGGGACGGCGGTTATTGCGGCTACGGCGGCGGGGGCTGCTGCCGTTGTTGTAAGGGCGTCTGCCTGCCGGGCGGGGACGGCGGCGCTCACCGTCGCTGCGCGGCTCGTGGTGACGCTCATGCTGCGGCGCATTGAGCTGGTAAAGGAGAGCCAGCCCCTTCAGCAGCAGCTCGGGGTCATAGGTGAGCGGGTGACGGCAGAGCGGGATGACATACTTTGCCAGACCGCCTGTTACCACCAGCGTGGCCGGACGGCCCAGTTCTTCCTCGATGCGCTGGGTGATGCCGTCCAGCAGGACAGCCGTCCCCAGCACAGAGCCGGAGAGCATACACTTCTCGGTATCGACGCCGATCGCGCTTTTGGGCGAGGAAAGATGTACCTGCGGCAGCTGGGCGCACCGCTCCCCCAGCGCCCGCAGCCCGGTGGAAAGTCCGGGGCAGATGACGCCGCCCCGGAAGACCTTATTCTCATCTATCACGTTGAACGTGGTGGCGGTGCCGAGGTCTACCGTGACCACCGGCAGGGGGAAGTTCGCCGCCGCGTAGGCCGCATCCACAAGGCGGTCTTTGCCGACGGCGTGGGGGTCAGGCACCCCCATCGTGAGGCCGGTGCGGATGTCAGGCGAAACGATGACCGGCTTTTTGCCGGTGTAGTGATGGGCGCACTCGGCCAGCGCCCCCGTGATCTGGGGGACGACGCTGGTGAGGACGGCGCCCTCGAAGCGGATGGGCTTTTCCGGCTGTCTCCGATGAGAGAACACCTTTTCCATCTCGGCACGGTACTCCGCCGCTGTGCGGGTGCGCACCGTGTCCATGTGGGCCACAAAGCATACACGTCCGTCCCGGATGCCCCCGAGGGCGACGGTGGTGTTGCCTATGTCAATGGCTAAAATCATAATTCAGTTCCTCGCAGGGTCGAACCTCTCCGCAAAAGGCTCCCCCCTCTGGGGGAGCTGGCGCGAAGCGCCTGAGAGGGCAAGGCCGGTACGACAGAACTCATACACCGCGATAAGCAGACTTTTTGTCAGAGCGATGCTGCCGCCGTGTCTGCGGTTTCCTGTCAGCGTCCTTGCCCTCTCCGTCACCTTCGGTGACACCTCTCCCAAAGGGAGAGGCTTGTGTGCGCCAGCGCTGACGGAGAGCTTTTTTGTATAAGTCAAGCTGTATTTTACCGCATTTTGAGCCAAGATACAACCCCCATCAAAGATTTTGTTGTGCTCTGGGCCGTTTTGCATTATACTGTAGTTATATTATCCCTATTTATAGGAGGTATTTTGGATGGATCTGAAGGGAAAATGCGTCCTTCTGGGCGTCAGCGGCGGCATTGCCGCCTATAAAATGGCCAATGTAGCCAGCGCACTGCGCAAGCTGGGGGCCGACGTGGAGGTCATCATGACCAGAAACGCCACCCAGTTCATCACCCCTATCACGTTCGAGACCCTGACGGGCCACAAGTGCATGGTAGACACCTTCGACCGGGATTTCAAGTTCGAAGTCACCCATATCTCGCTGGCAAAGAAGGCCGACGTCATCCTCGTGGCCCCGGCCACCGCCAACATCATTGCCAAGATGGCCCATGGCATCGCCGACGATATGCTCACCACCGTCGTTCTCGCGGCCAAGTGTCCCAAGCTCGTCTCCCCTGCCATGAACACCGGGATGCTGGAGAACCCCATCACCCAGGACAACATCGCCACACTGGAAAAGTACGGCTTCACGGTCATCCCCTCCGAGAGCGGCGTACTGGCCTGCAAGGATGTGGGCAGCGGACGCCTGCCGAAAGAGGATGTCCTGCTGGACTACATCTTCCGCGCCATCGCAAAGCCGAAGGACCTCGCCGGCCTGCGCATTGCCGTCACGGCCGGCCCCACTCAGGAGCCGCTGGACCCTGTGCGCTACCTGACCAACCACTCCACCGGCAAGATGGGCTATGCCGTGGCCCGTGCCGCCGCGATGCGGGGTGCCGACGTCACCCTCATCCACGGCCCGACGGCCCTGCAGCCGGTGCGGTTCACCGAGGATGTCCCCATCACGACAGCCCAGCAGATGTACGAGGCCGTGACCAGCCGCTTCGACGAGATGGACGTTCTGGTCATGGCCGCTGCCGTGGCCGATTACCGCCCCGCCGCCGTGGCCGACGACAAGATCAAGAAGAAGGACGGCGACCTCTCCATCGCCGTGGAGCGGACGCCCGACATCCTCGGCACCATCGGCCCCAAAAAGAAGGGGCAGTTCCTCTGCGGCTTCTCGATGGAGACGCGGGATATGCTGGCCAACTCCTCGGCCAAGCTCGAGAAAAAGAACCTCGACATGGTGGTGGCCAACAATCTGAAGGTGGCCGGTGCCGGGTTTGGTGTGGATACCAATGTTGTCACCTTCATCACGCCGGACGGCGCCCGCGAGCTGCCCCTGATGAGCAAGGATGATGTGGCGGACGCCATTCTGGATGAGATCCTGAAACACAGAAAATAAGCTTCAAGACGCAAAAAGTGCTCTGCCGGCCGGCAGAGCACTTTTTGCGTTATACAGAGATTTACTTGGTGCCGTAGATACGGTCGCCTGCGTCACCCAGGCCGGGGACGATGTAGCCGTTCTCGTTCAGGTGGTCGTCCTGTGCGCCGAGGTAGATGTCCACATCGGGATGTGCCTCGTGCAGGGCCTTGATGCCTTCCGGAGCAGCGATGAGGCCGATGAACTTGATGCGCTTTGCGCCGTGCTTCTTGATCTGGGTGATGGCGTCGATGGCGCTGCCGCCGGTAGCCAGCATCGGGTCAAGCACCAGAACGTCGCGCTCGGCGATGTCCTGCGGCAGCTTGCAGAAGTACTCCACGGGCTGCAGGGTGGTCTCGTCGCGGTACAGGCCGATGAAGCCGACCTTAGCGGCGGGCAGCAGGGTCAGCATACCATCCAGCATACCCATGCCGGCGCGGAGGATCGGCACCAGAGCCAGCTTGCGGCCTGCCAGCACCTTGGTCTTTGCCATAGTGATGGGAGTCTCGATCTCCACCTCTTCCAGAGGCAGGTCACGGGTAGCCTCATAGCACAGCAGAGTGGCGATCTCGCCCACGAGGTCACGGAACTCCTTGGTGCCGGTCTGCTTGTTGCGCAGAATGCTCAGTTTGTGCTGCAGCAGCGGATGCTCAACGATCATAGGGGTCATAATACACTCTCCTTATATTGTGAATAGATATTGGAATACTAAGGGATAACCTCTCAGTCTCGCTCGCGCTCGACAGCTCCCCTACCGAGGGGAGCCTCTGGCGAAGAGGAAAAGCTTTACGGAATGCCAAGGCCTCTCCTCGATAGGAGAGGTGGCAGCGCGGCAGCGCTGACGGAGAGGTTAACGGTTTTCAATGGCCATCAGCTTTGCGATGCGCTTCTCGTGGCGGCCGCCCTCGAACTCGGTGTTGAGGAAGAGGTCCACCAGCTGGCAGGCGAGGCCGGGGCCGACGACACGGCCGCCCATGCACAGAGCGTTGGCGTCGTTGTGGCGGCGGGTATACTCGCAACTGAAGCTGTCAGAGCAGCAGCAGGCACGGATGCCCCTGACCTTGTTTGCGGCCATGCTGATGCCCACACCGGTGCCGCAGAACAGCAGCGCCTTGCTGCACTGGCCGCTCACCACGGCGTCGCAGGCAGGCAGAGCCATGTCAGGGTAGTCCACGCTGGCGGTGCTGTGGGTGCCGAAGTCGATGTACTCCAGCCCCAGCTCGTCCAGATGGGCCTTGACGGCCTCTTTCAGTTCAAATCCGCCGTGGTCGGCGGCAAGTGCGATGGGTTTCGTCATTGGTGTCGATCCTTTCCCTTTGCAGTATCTTCCGGTATTTCGGTACGGGCAGCTTCTGCGGCCAGACGCTCGGCCCGCTCCCGCTCGGCCTGGCTCAGCCGGTGATAATCCGGCAGCAGAGCCTCGGGCAGGACGGCTTCGCCCCGCTGAGCCATCTGCTTTGCCACATAGGCCACCGCAGCGGCACGGCCATTGCGGAGAGCCGGCGGTACACAGAGCACGCCCGGGACATTGCCATATTTATTATAGCACAGAGCCGCGCCATCACCAACAAAAAACAGAGGCTTTTTGCAATTTTCTACAAACTCGGCCAGGTCGGCCACGGCACGGGCATCGTCGTCCATCAGACGCTCGTGGGTCTCAAGGTCGAAAGCCGCGCTGTACACCTGCGCACGGCGGGCATCCAGCGCACAGAGCACGGTGCCGCAGCCGGTGTGGGCCGCAGCCAGCGCTTCCAGTGTGGACACCGGGGCGCAGAGCGTCTCCCGGGGGAAGGCCAGACCCTTCACCGCCGCCAGCCCGATGCGCAGGCCGGTAAAGCTGCCGGGGCCGGCATTGATGCCGTAGAGGTCGATGTCCTTGCAGCCCATGCCGCAGAGCTTGAGACAGTGGTCGATGAGGGGCATCAGGGTCTCGCTGTGGGTCATGCCCGCGTCGAGATAGCACTCGTAGAGCAGGCGGTTGTCCTGCAGCAGGGCCACGCCCACGGTCTTGCCCGCCGTATCCACGGCTAAGATGTTCATACTTCCACCCCCTCGATGGTGATGCGGCGGGTGGTGTCGTCCACCCGCTCGATGTTGATGTGGATGGGGTCTTCCAGCGCCAGCAGGTCGGCGAAGTTCTCGCTCCACTCTGCCGCCACCACAGCGCCCTCATCCAGATAGTCGTAGAACCCCGCCGCGCACAAATCGTTCTCCGTGGAGATGCGGTACAAATCAAAGTGCGCGAAGGGCCGCGGCCCGCGGTAATAGTTCACGATGGCGAAGGTCGGGCTGCTGACCGGGTCGGTGCAGCCGAGACCTCTGGCAATGCCCTCGCAGAAGGCCGTCTTGCCCGCGCCAAGCCCGCCGGTAAAGGCGATGAGCGCCCCGGGCGCAAGATGCTGCGCCACCTGCGCCCCCAGCGCCACCGTCTCCTCGCGGGAGTGGGTGATAAATTCAGACATGGGTATCCTACCTCATATGCGTTTCTATAAAAAAGGGACGGCAGAGTCCTGCCGTCCTGTTCTGCCGTCCCTTAGTATAAACTATTTCTGTCAAAAGTGCAACGCTCAGGCCGCGCTTTCAAGCACATCGGCCAGCATATCTTCCGCGGCCTCCGCGCGTTCCTCGAGCGAGAAGTTTTCCGGCACATTCAGCCGGGCGCTCTCGTCTCCGTAGAGCACCAGATACGCTGCTGCGGCGTGGGGGCGGCGTCCGCCCTGCTCCGTATACCAGATGATATCGTTCTCGCCGTATGTATCCTTCGCGTGGGCCAGCGCCCTGCCGATGGTCTGTCCCATCGCAAGATGGTTGACGGTATCCCAGAGCATACTGCGGGAGTAGACCGTATAGACGTTGTTCACATAGCCCAGCACAGTCCGCGCGCCGCCCGCCAGCAGCGCTTCGGCCATCGACTCATCCACGCTGTTCGTGACGCCCAGGAACTCACAGGTCTCGGAGTAGATGATGGTATTGCTGAGCTGGCCCGAGTGGTACGCGTTGCGGAAGAAATCCGCTGTGACACAGTAAAGGCCGTTGAGCTTGATGATGCGGTGAGCCAGCAGGTCAAAGCCGTAGATGATGTCTTTGTACAGCGTGGACGCTTCTGTCAGCAGGATGATGGGCTCGGTCCGGGTGTGCTTCCAGAACGTACCGTAGCTGTAAGTATAGTAGGCACCGTGGGCGCTCAGGATGCACAAATCGTATTTGTTCATCCGGCGCAGGTCCGACAGGGTCACCCGGGTGTTCATCGTCGTGCGCAGGCCCATGCCTTCCCAGAAGCCCTGCATATAGGAATAATACGGAAAGCGGGAGCTGTTCACCGTATTGTCGAAGGCATAATAGATAGCGGCGCGGCCGATCGTCTCAGGCAGAGCGTTCTCCCGGTACTGCCGGGCCTCCGCAGCCTGCCGGACATCGTCGGTCAGGGGCATCTCGGTGCGGGGAGTGCGTTGAGCAATGTCCCTCGGGGCGCGCAGGCCGTTGTCTCCGGCGTCAAAGGTCATCTCGTCCAGCTCGTCGGGCAGAGTGAGCAGGATGCCGCCCAGCACGCCGCAGCGATAGGTAAAGCTGACCATCCCGTTCTCCTCGTCGGTGCGGATGGAGTCCCGGCGCACCAGCCCCTTCCGGGTCAGCTCATCCAGCTCCGCAAGGGCCGCGGTGAGCCGTCCTTCCCGGGACATCTGCTCGTATTCGTCGCTGCCGGTCAGGGCCGTCACAGCGGCGTCTGCCTGCTGCATCTCGACGGCATCGTCCGTGGTGAGGGTAGGCTTTGCCGTATCCTGCACCTCGCCCGCTCCGTCTGCCGCCCATGCGGCCGGAGCCAGCACAGCCGTCAGCACCAGTGCCAGTGCGCAGACCGCGCACAAAATTCGATGGCGTTGTTCCTTCATGTAAAAACTGTTCCTCCAAGAACGCCGGGGACCGGCCATTTACCGCCCCGGTACGTTTCATTTTAGAGGGCATATCGGCCTTTGTCAAGCGTTCTGCGCCGATTTTGCAAAGCTGTCACAACCGACCATCTTGCGCGCCTCTCTCCCCTGCTGTATAATAAGGTATATTGAGGGATCATGCCTGGCTGTGAGGCGGGGTTTTCAAGATACAGAAAGGTGGTGCTTTTTTGGAAAGCATTCAGCGATATTGGAAACGGACAGACAAGATGTACCTGCTGCTCTGCCTGTTCAGCAGCGCGATGGCGGTGCTGGCGCTGTCGTCGTGGGCGGCGAAGCAGGGCAGCGGCTTTGCCGTGGATGAGCTCACCGGCCAGATCACCGGCATCGGCGACTACCGCCGGGCCGTGGTGCAGGCGGGCGCAGCGGCCATCGGCATCCTGGTGGCCATCCTTCTGTCCAACATCGACTACCGCAGCCTCGTCAATGTCTGGCCCGTCCATGTGGTGCTCACATGGGGCCTCGTGCTGCCCACGCTGGTCATCCGCAACGTGACCCTCGGCCCGCTGACCATCGGCTACAACGCGGGCGACACCGACAACTATTCCTGGTACAAGCTGGGCGGCTTCACCTTCCAGCCTACCGAGCTGGCAAAGATAAGCTTCATCCTCACCTTCGCCATGCATCTGAACAATGTCCGCAGCCGCCTCAACGAGCCGAAAGAGCTGGGCAAGCTGCTGCTCCATCTCTTCGTGCCGATCGGCATCATCCACATCCAGGGTGACGACGGCACGGCCATCATCTACGGCATCATCGGCTGCTGTATGCTCTTTGCCGCCGGGCTGAGCTGGAAGTATATCATCGGGGCCTTCGCTGCCCTCGCAGCGGCGGCAGCGGTGGCCTTCGCCTTCTTCAGCGACAAGATCGGCAAGGGCTACCAGTGGTACCGCATCCTTGCGGTCATCGACCCCAACAACGAGACGGGCTGGGCGCCCAGCGAGACGGTCTGGAAGAACATCATCTACCAGCAGCAGCGGGGCGAGATCGCCATCGGCTCGGGCGGCATCTTCGGCAACGGCCTGTTCAGCGGCCGGTACTACAGCGTGCCCAATGCCCACAACGACTTTATTCTCAGCTGGATGGGCAATGTCATTGGCTTTGTGGGCCTGTGCATCGTGCTGGGGGCACTGCTGGCACTGGTGATCAAGACCTTTGCCACCGGTGCCCGCAGCGAGGATCTGCTGGGCAGCTACATCTGCGCCGGCATCGGCGG
>OAWJ01001704.1_pt1 | contig 10944 bp, 11 predicted proteins | sample 1517021 | NCBI WGS metagenome assembly OAWJ01 (sample SAMEA2580121, study PRJEB22360) | human gut metagenome | biome: human gut; feature: human-associated habitat; material: faeces | place: Denmark | collected 2008/2010
GGCGTATTAGCGCCTGTTAAACGTGATAAAAAGGGAATATTAAAAAGAAAATGAAAAAAAGGAATTATTTAAAAAATACGTTTGCTTAATTCTGTTCCAGTTTCTTTTATTTTAACTTAAAAGGAACAATACTATCTTATAGTATACCACAAGAGTTAATACCATTCAAGAAAATCATTGCCGCACCATTGCCTTGTCAGTCCATTATATGTATCAGAAACAAGAGTTTTTCCACCTACCACATTCCTTATGTTTCACTCCCTTTTTGTGCTATACTGAAAAGAATCAACAGACCTACAGAATCTTTAAAAAGTGAGGGAAATCCATGATTGAAATTTCCAAACTCATACACGAAGGTATTTCCAAAGAAGACGCCTTCTCAAAAATCAAACCATTCCTCAAAGAGGATAGTTTCCAACTAACGTCAAAATGCTATCAAGAATTCTATTACGGAAAAGAGCCAAGCGAAGTGCTGGCTTATATCCGAAAAAATAAATTTTATCGCCGGAAGAAAAATTGGACGACCAAAGCCCTGGACGGTCTAAAACAATATAAAAAAGACCCTTCCGTAAAGGAAAAGGGCTTCGCCGCACATCTGGTAGAAAAATATAAACTCATGCAAGATTACGAAAAGCAAAAAGGGCAACTTTCTTTTGAAAAGTTGTTCAAAGAAACCAATTCTGAAACAGCAGCCCATTCTTATATCCAGGAATTGAAAACATGGCAAAATACCAAAACATCTTGCATTTGTGAATACCCATTCTTCTCAGAATTGACAAGGAAGCAACAGCAAAGCGCCTTGGAAATTGATCTGTGTATCCTAATCGGACAATGGCTCGCTTTACATTTAGAACAGGTGGAAATCAAAACAGTAAGAAACGGGAATCTTATGATTGATCCCAAAAGTGTTTCCCCCATTAAAAATTTCGTGGAACGTGCACCCACAACATCCCTTTCAACGTCCTATTGGGGTGTAGCATCCAAAGAAGCTGCCGTATTCGAGGCAGAAACCAACATCAATCATACATCGCTGATGCAGGTGAAACAAAAGAAAAAACATACCATGCCTAAAAACACCGATCTCTTGATTGACACAACTATTTTTGATACTTACCGTTTCATACAGGAGCGAAAAAAATCCCTCCTTCCGGAAGAACTCAAAAAAAAGGAAACTTCTTATGGTGGGAAAATCAAAACCTTGAGTATGGCCGATTGGCGGCTGTTCGTCTACCTGATTAACCATAGACATAAAAAGTTCCAACAGAACCGGAAAATTCAAGTTTATTTCTCCGATATCATCGAAGAAAACGAAAAAAGTGATAGTCAAAGTACCTATGACGTAATCATTGACCAACTGCTCAGACTCGGCTTTTTCCGAATCGCCTCCAAAACTGCAGATGGCAAAATCCATATCTCTTCCCTTTTTTCCGATATGATCATCGACAAAGACGAAAAAGGAAAATGGTATGTTACCGCTGTGGTAAGTGATAGTGTTTATGATGATGTCATCAAACAACAAACCATCAATATTTATAATAAAAAAGTCCAGGAAATCAGTAATGATTTTGCTTACCATCTGGTTTTTGTGATCCAAAAAGAGCGGATTCTGTGCAATACAGAAGAAAATGATGAAATTATCCTTTCTATGGAATGGGAAGATTTCTCTTCCATCCGTTTTAATAAACGAACCAAAAAAGAAAACTTTGATGAAATCGAAAATGCCTTAAATGAAATTAAAAAAATGGACTTCCTTGTAAAAGATTTTAGTCGGATCGGAAACCGTTCCTTCCTCATCTCCACTTACCCATTAAACGATTACGAATTAGAGGACATGAATAATTACAAACTGGAGGATATGGACGACATGAAATTAACCCTGGAAGCAAAAAATTAGAGCCCCGTAAACCGGGCTCTTCCATTATCTTTTATGTTCACGCGGGCTTTGCCCGCTAAAATCCCCTTAAAACCTGTTGCTTTCACCATCTGTACGATTCCGCAAACCGTCTCTTTTCTTCCGTCGTCATCTGCACTTTTTCAAAAACCCTTTTGCTTAATTGTTGCAAACCACTAAGAAACAACCGGGGTAGTGATCCGTGATACAGAACAGTTGTTTTCTTAGTTTAAAGTACAACAAAAAAAGATTTCCCTTTCAGAAAATCTTTTTAATAGAAATGGACCTTCGCCCTACATCTTTATAAATTCACTAATATTCTACCACCGAGAAGATAAGTCTGAGAATATAAACCGTCGTCTATACCCTTCTTACCCCAAGCCAAAGCCATAAACTCGTGCGAGACTGCTTACTCGCAAATTTCACGGTTCGTTCAGAGAATTATTTGTTCAATCCTTTTCATATAGGATAACATCCATTTTCAATTAAGAACTGCCATACCGCTACTTTAACAGGCAAACTCACGTTATACACAGATTTCTCTGCTTCAAGGCAAACAGGATTGTTGGCTTTTCCGCTGTCATATTGGTTGCCACACCAATACCCCTTCGGATTATTCTTCCACCGGAAGCGTCTATTGCTCCTGCCGCAAGTTCCTTGTATTTTAGTGCTCTATAAAAATGCACGTTACGTTTGGTTGACGGTTTCCGTCTCCTCCCTTACCTTCACAGGTAAGAAACAGCCTGCAATACGGGCTATCGTCCGCATCTCAACTGCATCCCGCAACTCTCGGAGTGCTGACACACTTTTGTAACCGAGGTATTTCCATGTCTTTTATGTTAACGTATACGGTATAATATGTCAAGTGTTTTTTCTTTTTTTATTTTTTCTCTTTGTCAATCATTCATCCATCAGCTCATGCTCTTCCATATTTCTTCCTGCTTTTGCGTCTGCAGCTGCTCCCTCTAATCTTTCCATATTTTCTTTGCTGTAAAAAGGATCATCAGACAGTTCCTCAATTAATTCATGTTCTTTTAAGATGCTTTTTCCCGAACGTATATCATTCACACGTCTTTCTAATTCTTCCATGTTCTCTTTGCTATAAAACGGGTCATCAGGTAAATTCTCAATCATTCCAAGCTCTTTCCAGAGTTCTTCGATAGGGCGACTCTTTTTACCTCCCTGTACATATTCCTTATAAGCTTCTTCACCGACCGCAATATCGTACTCATCTTCGATTTTTTCAAACAAGGCTCTTTTAAATGCCTCTTCCAGAGACAATCCATGACGTTTCGCATAGCTGTCCGCTAAAAATTTCTCTTCTTCTGTAAGTTCAATGAATATTTCCACCATACCAACATCTCCTTATCTTAATTCTCGCAAAATATCCTAACCGCCTGGAATTCCATACGGTTAAAATCGTCTCTTCTTTTTCTCTTTTCATGAATCTTTTCCAATCCTTTCTGCTTCTAACATAGCTCCATAAAAGACAGAATTTCTTGTAACGATACTGGCAGATAATTGTTTGCCTCTACTCCTACATCATATCTGCGAATTCCCTCGGCTTTCATCTGCAGGTTATATTCCGATCCTCTGCTGTGAATATGTCCATGTAAGTGAATACTACCATACCTTGATTTTGGCCAACTCAACATCGGGAAATGACAAAGTGTGATAGAATAGTTTGTCCCACCTGCTCCTACATGAATTTCCGTAAGATTATGAATCTCTTTGAACAAACTGGTATCATATTTCTTGTCATGATTCCCAACTACTAAAATCAGATTCTTACAATTGATTTGCGAAATTAATTCATTTGCAGAAACAACCGTTCCTTTGTTTGTAAGATCTCCCAACAAGTACAACGTATCGTTCTTCTTTACTCTGGAATTAATATTGTCTATCAATACCTGATTCATTTCTTCTACAGAATCAAATGGTCGCTCACACATTGGAATCACCGCACGATGATTCAAGTGTAAGTCACTTGTAAAATAAATCATCTTATCCCTTCTTTCTTTTAGCATCCAGCATCATAATAAATAAAAACTTCCGTATTCCGGTCGATTTCCTGCAAGAGTTTTTTCAACCCTCGTGCAACACCTTTCGCAGTCTGAAGCTCGTATCCGTCCCATTCGTCCAGAAACACTTCCATCTCCATAATACATACCATTTCCTCAATGACTGGAATCGGAATGACTGCATGCCATAACTCTTCGTCATAGGACACACCAACAGGATGACATTCTTCTTCATGCTCCTCAAACAGAAACTCATCCATCCAAATATCCACCTGTATGTTTTTCCATGAAACCCATTTGTCTGTAATACGCTCCAAAGACGCCAGTTCATCCCCGTCCAGTGGATTCTTTGGTTTCTTACATAATTCGATTCCTACAGTAATACTCACATTTCCTTCCTATTCCTTTTCCATATACGGCTTTTCCAATATCTTCACCGCCAACTCCACATGCTTTTGTAGCAATCCTTTCGTGATAGGAGTTCGTACCAATCTTCCAGCATGTGGACGTAAGTATTTTCCGTTCAGATCATCCAAAATCACAAAACTCTCCACCGGTTCACCCTTCCACTCTCTTAACCACTGATCAATTTCTTCCCCTCTGTGATTCATACTCTCATTTAGAACTGGTGTACGGTCCAAAAACTCCAACCCAAACTCCCGCAGTTTCTCCTGCAGAGCCAAAAAGTGCCGGATTTCCCGTTTCCGGAAAGCATCATTTTCCGGAATGTGAGCGTCCATGTATTCCCAGCCAAACCGCCACGTAGAAGACAACACAATCTCCGCCCCAGTACGATCTACCAACTGTTTTAACAATTCCAATTTTTCATCCATAACGAAATGAAACCCGTGAAGCCTCACATGATTAAAATCACATGCTTCCAACACAGACACCCTCCTTTTTGAAGGTATGTGTGTCTGCATACTCCCTTTAGGGGAGTGGACTGCCTTTCCTCCATACAGTCTAAACTCAGTGGCCTGGGCAGTATTAAGCTTCCAGTACCGCATTCAGACTAATTAACGAGGATAAGGTGCAGGTGCTTCTCTTGATACACTGAGGAACTTTTGCCTCAATAACCAACCTCTCCCTTTCGGGCAAGGATTTTAAAATCTCTCGGATAAAATACCGAGCTCCAATATTGTAACTAGCGTTTAAATCACAATGATACGTCTTTCCATTTGGAAACACACAGATTGAGTAATTGTATTTCTCTTTTCCATCCTGCATATAAGTTCCACGCTCCACACTGCCAGAACCATCAAAGGCCAAGGCGGAAGTGTTCCATGCATTGACATGGGAAATACGCATCGCTAGACGATGTGCCTTGTCTGAAACCATGCGCTGGATGGAACGTGCTTTCCACAGATGCAGTTTCTGCTTCTTAGAACCACGTTTCTTTCCGTTTAGTTCTAAATGTTCAAAGACAATCACATCAGTACTGTAAAGTATAGCGATATCCATGATAAATGCTGCGGTTTTCACCGCAATGTCTTGATTGATTCCCTTGGCTCTTGCCCATAACCGAGGCATTTTTCTTGCCCCGTGCTGCTGTGCCTTCTTGATGCGGTTGATGGCATGCTGTAAAGAGTCTGTTTCCTTTGGCAGTTTACAAAAATACCTGCCGTAGATAGTGCCCCGGCTGTCCATCACCGAACAAACACATGGAGAATTCAACCCAAGATCTACCGCAAGGATCCGTCTTTCGTAGATTCCTGTATCATTTAATGTTTGAGATTCCGTAAACACAAAATCCAGATACCATTCTTTCCCTCTTTTCTGAAGCGTCGGAACGCATGCAGCGCGCCCATTACAATGATGCTGGATGTAATCCATGTCCGATTTTCGAAGTTCTACATCAATCCAGTCCCAAGTGTTGCGAACCCATACTTTTACTTGTGCATGATAAGTGCCAGTCTGCCGAAACATGTTTCCACGATATAAAGCAGGATAGATATATCCTGCTTTTGGTAAAGATGGCGCCTTTCCTTTCGGATCATCCTCCCAATTTGCCAGATTGCTTTTGTAAGAAGACACTTTCCCGTTTGCTTCATTGATTGCTGCTCTGCGGAGCAAACTTGGAAATTTATAAAAATCCTTCCCAAAATCATGGATCGGTTCTGGATTCTCTTTCGTTTTGATTGTAAATCGCTCCATCATAGATAGTCTCGCTTTTGCACCCTTTTCCTGAGACAATTTATCCCAATGTTCCAATGCAACAGTGAGAAAGAAATCAACAGCCCTGCGGTAAAGAGATACCGTGTCCTTGAATATATGATTGTAATGTTTGATTTTTACACGGTATGTACTAATAAGCTTCATCAAGAACACCTCCTCTTTTCATAGACTGTACTATTTCACCTTTTGCGATTGAATGTAAGTTCGAATCTGTTCCTCGGTATTTTCGGATACTGTTGCCACAAAATAGGAGGGATTCCAAAGATGCCCACCCCACAGCATACTCTTTATTTCCGGATGTAATAAAAATAACTTCCTTGCACAAATCCCTTTTAATACCTTCACCATATCTGGGATATTGTGTTGCGGGGAACATGCGACCAATAAATGGATATGATCCGCCTCTCCATTGAGTTCTGAAATCTCAAAACCGTATTCCAACGCCACTTTCTGTAAAATCCGGTAACAGTCAGTCTCAACAGTACCCGTTAAAACCTTCCGGCGATACTTTGTACACCAGACCAAATGATATTCAATCATATAAACGTATCCACGCCCTGTTTTCACCTCTGCCACCATAAAACGCTCCTTTCCATATAGGTATATTATACCATACGCCATAGAAAATGTCCATATATACCAAAGGAAAGGTGGTACTTTTAAAAGACCATTTGTATATGATAAATAAAAATAAAAACTGGCTTACTCACGATTGAAATCACAAGCTTGCGCCAGTATATTTGTCAATTTTCACTTTGCACCAGTCACAGTTGAGCACCCCGTCCACATCAAGAAATATCACTTTCATAGGAACCTCCTACCAAACACAACAAACTACAAATTTTTTCTTTTTTTCAAAAATACATGTCAGAAATCATAGCTAATAATCGTTCCTGATGTACCTGAACAATCTCATCCATAGCAAATAATTCCCCATCCATGGACCTGCCATTCACAAAAGTATCCTCAAAATCATGCGCCACACAATAACTAAGATCCATTTCTATCAATCTTTGCTTTTCCCGATCAAACAAATAACCATATAATACAATACATCCAGAACCAATCATTTTCTGATACAATCCCCAATCTTCCTCTGTAAATGGTCGTATCTGCTCACCCAAAAGCATAACCTTTTCTTCCATCACAACTCATTCCCCTTCCGGTTCCCGTACTTTATTGGGAATCCAACATCCAACAATCAGAATCTTCCTTATGTCTCCGCCCCGCAGGGGCTAAAACTTCCACCCAGTTAGCCTACCGTAGCCATTACACTTTCACTTTAACCAATAACCTTCCGCTTGCCATATTCTTTACGCTATATTCTTTACCGCTCTTGTCCACATGTAACTTTGTTTACATTTTATACCACCCCACACCCTCTGTCAATGCAAAACCGTCTCCTTTCTTCCGTGGTCATCTGCACTTTTCCATAAAGCGTCTCCTTTTCTCCGTGGCCATCTGCACTTTTCCGCAAAGCGTCTCCTTTTCTCCGTGGTCATCTGCACTTTTTCCTCCAAAAACGCCCCATTTCCCCAAATCCACTCCTACAATCCTCCCAAAATACCCTTTTTTCTGCAAATTCACGCTTTTTCCCCATAAATCAAAAAAATATTTTTCCGGATTCCCCAAAAACTGCCCGCAAAAACGTCTCTTTTTCCCCGTCGTCATCTGCACTTTTTCCTGAAAAACATCGAAAAACGCCCTTCTCTTCAAAAAAATCCAAGAACCAATCCCCCATAAACGACAATTTTCCATAAAAGAGCACCTTTTCCCCAACCATTCCACAAAACCGTCTCCTTTCTTCCGTCGTCATCTGCACTTTTTTCAAACCACCTTCTGACCAAAATCCCAGTCTATCAGCATTTCTACAAAAACGTCTCTTTTCTTCCGTCGTCATCTGCACTTTTTCATCTCCCAAAATCCCCGCTACAATCACCTTTCCACAAAACCGTCTCCTTTTCTCCGTCGCAATCTGCAGTTTTGACGTTTGTTCTTTTCTGTAGTGTAATTATAACTGTTCAAATAAAAACAAACACCCTTATACATAGAGCAAAGAAAAAAGAAAGGAGAGATACCCACCATGGAACTGTTATTTAAAAATCATATCCCGGTTGCAAACAAATGGCTGATCACCTTTTCCGGAATCAACCGAAATGCCATCCAAAAGAACGGGAAGAAACAATATGAGCAGCACGCCTTCCATATCCCAAAAGAATGGCTTTCCATTAAGTGGACACGCTCTCTGATCAAACAAACACTTTGTTTCTTAGGCCTTGCCGATAGTAAAGGGAACATTGGTATCGTCTCTTTAGAACAAATCGCATCCACCATTGGATGTTCCAAAAGAACTGCAAAAGATAACCTTCAGCCCCTAAAATCTTTGGGCCTGCTGGAAATCGAAACCCTGTGGGGTGATTACATAACGCTTCGTTTCCAAAATTATAAGCAAAACTTTCTGGATCTTTATCCCGGCAAGTCAAAAACAGCGTCCGATATGAATCCCGCAGCATCCCACATCCTGCCGGAAGAGGACCGCGACTTGCCGCACCATTCTTATACCGGGTATACAACCTTGAAAAAAGAAGCATTGTTCGAACTGTTTAAAATCAAAAACATCAACGAACTAAAACTTGCCTGCCGTTCTATTTATCTCTGCGAAAAAGAGGTAAACGTATCCGGGAACCAACAGGCGTATTTAACATACACAGATTTAAAAGGCATCCTGCCAAAATATTATGCCTTCAAAGCCCAACTGAAAAAAGGCTTTCAATCTCTAAAAAAGCTCTTCCACTTCCAGACGTTCGAAAAAGAACAAGTGGTGCAAGGCTTATTAAGTAACCAAAAAATCACTCCTTCTCTGTTAGAGAAGGTAAAAAGCCCGTTCCTGATCGGCTTCTCTTTCCATGCAGAAAAAGATAGCCGACAAATTCAAAAACGTGAATTAAACGAGGCTTATTACGCATTCTTTGGTTTCACAACGGAAATCAAAATCAAACCAATTCCTTATGATCAACAAGCATCACTCATCAGCGAATTCGGTCTCTTTGCTGTAAAAAATGGTCTCCAGGAAATCCTGGAACTCTTCCACCAGCCTTATAGCCACGCAAGAAGCGCCATGATTGATGCCATCGACACAGAACCAATCCAAACCTTGCGAAAATTTATCTCAAACCACTATAAGGAAAAAATTGTACTCTCCTAGTGGCTTCTTTGTCATGCCCTTTTTTCTAAAAAACATCATCTTCCGGATCCAATACCCTTTAATCAACCACCAATACACTCCAAACAACTCATTTCCTTATGTCTCCGCGGGCTCTGCCCGCTAAAACTTCCATCCAGTAAACCTACCGAAGTCTTCACACTTCCGGGAATCCAATAACTTTTATCTTTTCACCACTGCGCATAGCTCTGCTGTGTCGCCCACTGGTCAAGCGAATCTAAAGGAGGTAGATTCGCTTGTACCTTTTCTTTCCACTTCCGGAAAAAAATCAAAACCCACCGTAAAAATCCAAATCCTTCCCTCCATATTCCAAACACTCAATTCCCTAAATCATAAGTTCCGTAAAAAAAGAAAGAACCTGATTTCAAAAATCAGATCCTTAAGCCACTCTTTCAAACTTCCTATGAAACTCTTAAAACATATTTTTCCCCTCAATCCCTTGCATCACAACACTTCCAACAACTTCTCCGTTCGCAATATCTTTTAATCCCTTTTAAGTTCTATAAATCTCCTATAATACCTGTTTGCGATTCTATCATTTTCTTTTTTCTTTTTTTCTCTTAACAAAACCCTCTCCATAATATAACAAAAGAGAGCATTTCTCGATATTTTATGAGAATGCCCTCTAATACAATAATTTCGTCCCCGTACCTTCTTTTGAATGCTGATATATACGGTCACAGCAATAATAGAATAGAAGAACACTGGTGAAACCATTCTATTCAGTGAAGGACTTTCTTTCGGAATAATTCCTAGCTAGACTATGGTAAATCCTCATACCTTTGTAAGCCTCCATGTAAACCAGTTTCTAGCCCGGCGCACACTTCAACGGCTATTTTTAACAGTCATATTTCGCTGCATTACACCAGATTTTACTTAATTAGACAGCGTCCTGATAAAGCAGGCTATTCTATGGTAGTTTATTGTCCCCCAATAGAGAAAGTGAGCCGTCTCTTTCACCTTTACTTTTGGATATCCAAGGCATCTCTCCCAAGAAAACATCTCTGTCTTCTTATGATACAAAATCTGAAACCACTTCCCCCATATTCTTTATTGCCTTAAACAAAAAATTATAGATGCTGAATCCTAATCTGCAACAGTAGAAATTAATAGGAATCTCAAAGCCAGTTTTTCTCTTATACTTGTAAACGAAAAAAACTATAACAGTACGTCCTTTGCAGGTGCCCTGTGGGGAAATTCTTTATTTCCGGTCATGATTGGCTGTTTGCTTCGAATACTTTTTGTCTTCTGAAAGTCACCTTTATTCATACACTTCTTAAATCCAGTCAAGCATGCGCGCATATCTACAACAGTAGAAATTCTTTATAGTCTTTAGACATGATAGCAATTCTGCAGAGTTTTAAATCTACAACAGTAGAAATTACATGGCAGTTCGTTGGCGTGTGTTTTTTACACACTTACGAATGGCGGTCCCCTTGGGGGATATATAGTCTTTAGACGGTTAATGAGTGTGGAGGGTGTAGCAAAATCTACAACAGTAGAAATTCTTTATAGCCTTTAGACACAGTAAAAACCAAAGTCAGCACACCATCTACAACAGTAGAAATTCTTTATAGTCTTTAGACCCGTTTCTCGCAATATTGTACAATTTTCCAAAGACTATTCTTTTATAT
>OAWJ01001707.1_pt1 | contig 10929 bp, 9 predicted proteins | sample 1517021 | NCBI WGS metagenome assembly OAWJ01 (sample SAMEA2580121, study PRJEB22360) | human gut metagenome | biome: human gut; feature: human-associated habitat; material: faeces | place: Denmark | collected 2008/2010
CCATCCACTGGGGAAAGACGCGGCGCTGATTGGTGAAGTAGTAGAACGTAAAGGTGTTCGTCTTGCCGGTCTGTATGGCGTGAAACGAACCCTCGATCTACCGCACGCCGAACCGCTTCCGCGTATATGCTAATAAAATTCTAAATCTCCTATAGTTAGTCAATGACCTTTTGCACCGCTTTGCGGTGCTTTCCTGGAAGAACAAAATGTCATATACACCGATGAGTGATCTCGGACAGCAAGGGTTGTTCGACATCACTCGGACACTATTGCAGCAGCCCGATCTGGCCTCGCTGTGTGAGGCTCTTTCGCAACTGGTAAAGCGTTCTGCGCTCGCCGACAACGCGGCGATTGTGTTGTGGCAAGCGCAGACTCAACGTGCGTCTTATTACGCATCGCGTGAAAAAGACACCCCCATTAAATATGAAGACGAAACTGTTCTGGCACACGGTCCGGTACGCAGCATTTTGTCGCGCCCTGATACGCTGCATTGCAGTTACGAAGAATTTTGTGAAACCTGGCCGCAGCTGGCCACAGGTGGGCTATACCCCAAATTTGGTCACTATTGCCTGATGCCACTGGCGGCGGAAGGGCATATTTTTGGTGGCTGTGAATTTATTCGTTATGACGATCGCCCCTGGAGCGAAAAAGAGTTCAATCGTCTGCAAACATTTACGCAGATCGTTTCTGTCGTCACCGAACAAATCCAGAGCCGCGTCGTTAACAATGTCGACTATGAGTTGTTATGCCGGGAACGCGATAACTTCCGCATCCTGGTCGCCATCACTAACGCGGTGCTTTCCCGCCTGGATATGGACGAACTGGTCAGCGAAGTCGCCAAAGAAATCCATTACTATTTCGACATTGACGATATCAGCATCGTCTTACGCAGCCACCGTAAAAACAAACTCAACATCTACTCCACTCACTATCTTGATAAACAGCATCCCGCTCACGAACAGAGCGAAGTCGATGAAGCCGGAACCCTCACCGAACGCGTCTTCAAAAGTAAAGAGATGCTGTTGATTAATCTCCACGAGCGGGACGATTTAGCCCCCTATGAACGCATGTTGTTCAACACCTGGGGCAACCAGATTCAAACCTTGTGCCTGTTACCGCTGATGTCTGGCGACACTATGCTGGGCGTGCTGAAACTGGCGCAATGCGAAGAGAAAGTCTTTACCACTACCAATCTGAATTTACTGCGCCAGATTGCCGAACGTGTGGCAATCGCTGTCGATAACGCCCTCGCCTATCAGGAAATTCATCGTCTGAAAGAACGGCTGGTTGATGAAAACCTCGCCCTGACCGAGCAGCTCAACAATGTTGATAGTGAATTTGGCGAGATTATTGGCCGCAGCGAAGCCATGTACAGCGTACTTAAACAAGTGGAAATGGTGGCGCAAAGTGACAGTACCGTTCTGATCCTCGGTGAAACTGGTACAGGTAAAGAGCTGATTGCCCGCGCGATCCATAATCTCAGTGGGCGTAATAATCGCCGCATGGTCAAAATGAACTGCGCGGCGATGCCTGCCGGATTGCTGGAAAGCGATCTATTTGGTCATGAGCGTGGGGCTTTTACCGGTGCCAGCGCTCAGCGCATTGGTCGTTTTGAACTGGCGGATAAAAGCTCACTATTCCCCGATGAAGTGGGCGATATGCCGCTGGAGTTACAGCCGAAGTTGCTGCGTGTATTACAGGAACAGGAGTTTGAACGTCTCGGCAGCAACAAAATCATTCAGACGGACGTACGTTTAATTGCCGCGACTAACCGCGATCTGAAAAAAATGGTCGCCGACCGAGAGTTCCGTAGCGATCTCTATTACCGCCTGAACGTATTCCCGATCCACCTGCCGCCACTACGCGAGCGTCCGGAAGATATTCCGCTGCTGGCGAAAGCCTTTACCTTCAAAATTGCCCGTCGTCTGGGGCGCAATATCGACAGCATTCCTGCCGAGACGCTGCGCATCCTGAGCAACATGGAATGGCCGGGCAACGTGCGTGAGCTGGAAAACGTCATCGAGCGCGCGGTATTGCTAACACGCGGCAACGTGCTGCAGCTGTCATTGCCAGATATTGCTTTACCAGAACCTGAAACGCCGCCTGCCGCAACGGTTGTCGCCCAGGAGGGCGAAGATGAATATCAGTTGATTGTTCGCGTGCTGAAAGAAACAAACGGCGTGGTTGCCGGGCCTAAAGGCGCTGCGCAACGTCTGGGGCTGAAACGCACGACTCTGCTGTCACGAATGAAGCGACTGGGAATTGATAAATCGGCATTGATTTAACAGATGTGGTTATACTCGATCAACATTCAATGAAAGGAGGCAGTATGGCAGTTTCAGCAAGAAATCAATTAACCGGAACAGTTAGCGCAGTAGCAATGGGCGCGGTGAATGATGAAGTAGAACTGACGCTGGCAGGTGGTGCAAAGCTGGTGGCAATTGTGACTCACAGCAGCCAGCAAGCGCTGGGTCTGGCGAAAGGGAAAGAAGCGATTGCCCTGATTAAAGCCCCGTGGGTCACGCTGGCAACGGAAGACTGTGGACTGAAATTCTCTGCTCGCAACCAGTTTGCTGGCAGCGTGTCGACAATCACCGAAGGCGCAGTGAACGCCACTGTCCATATCAAAACGGATGCGGGTTTTGAAATTGTGGCAGTGGTAACAAATGAAAGTCAGGATGAAATGAAACTCACCACTGGCTCGCGCGTTATTGCATTGATCAAAGCATCAGCCATCCTGATTGCCACCAAAGCGTAAGCGCCGTATTTGCCGGAGAGTATGGCTCTCCGGCAGATTTATTTCTTTGGACGATATTTTTCTGGCAACTCCGGCACCGGACGCTTGTCATCGATGAGATGACGCACGGTTAAGATCGGATGACGCCACAGCATTCTCGGCCCAACCCAACGCATAATCTGTTTCATCTCTTCACGCTTTGCAGGCTGGTAACAGTGCACCGGACACTGCTTACAGGCTGGTTTCTCTTCGCCGAACACACATTTATCCAGCCGCTTTTGCGCGTAAGCAAACAACGCCTCGTAATGCTCCGGCTCTGCTGACGCCTGCGGGCATTTCGCTTGATAAAGATCGATCATTTTTTTAATCGTCAGTTTTTCACGAGAGATACGCTTGCCGGACATGCTGCCTCCATACTCTTAAGGTGCATTTATATTACAACTTAATTTTAAAGGGGACTATGTCTCTGAAGGAGGAGGTTTCTTCAACCGACGAATTTGGCGATCTTGTTTCATCGTCATCACGCAAAAGCTGCAAAGCAGCATTTTTCGCGGAACCGACATCAAGAACTCACCTTTCGCGTCTTCCCCTGAAATGATTAACTCCGGTATCATGTGCGCCTTATGTGATTACAACGAAAATAAAAACCATCACACTACATTTAACATCAGGGAGCCGGACTTAACCCCATGAGTACAATAGAAAATTTCGACGCCCATACGCCCATGATGCAGCAGTATCTCAAGCTGAAAGCCCAGCATCCCGAGATCCTGCTGTTTTACCGGATGGGCGACTTTTATGAACTGTTTTATGACGACGCAAAACGGGCATCGCAACTGCTGGATATTTCACTGACCAAACGCGGTGCTTCAGCGGGAGAGCCAATCCCGATGGCGGGGATTCCCTACCATGCGGTGGAAAACTACCTCGCCAAACTGGTGAATCAGGGCGAATCCGTCGCTATTTGTGAACAGATTGGCGATCCGGCGACCAGCAAAGGGCCGGTTGAGCGCAAAGTTGTCCGTATCGTTACGCCGGGCACCATCAGCGATGAAGCGCTGTTGCAGGAACGTCAGGACAACCTGCTGGCGGCTATCTGGCAGGACAGTAAAGGTTTCGGCTACGCAACGCTGGATATCAGTTCCGGTCGTTTTCGCCTGAGCGAACCGGCAGACCGCGAAACGATGGCGGCAGAACTGCAACGTACGAATCCAGCGGAATTACTGTATGCGGAAGATTTCGCCGAGATGTCGCTGATTGAAGGTCGCCGCGGCCTGCGTCGTCGCCCGCTGTGGGAGTTTGAAATCGACACCGCTCGCCAGCAATTGAACCTGCAATTTGGCACCCGAGATCTGGTCGGTTTTGGTGTGGAGAACGCACCACGCGGACTTTGTGCTGCCGGTTGTCTGTTGCAGTATGCGAAAGATACCCAACGCACGACCCTGCCGCATATTCGTTCTATCACTATGGAACGTCAGCAGGACAGCATCATTATGGATGCCGCGACGCGTCGTAACCTGGAAATTACTCAGAACCTGGCCGGCGGTGCGGAAAATACGCTGGCTTCAGTGCTCGACTGCACTGTAACGCCGATGGGCAGCCGTATGCTGAAACGCTGGCTGCATATGCCAGTGCGCGATACCCGCGTGTTGCTTGAGCGCCAGCAAACTATTGGCGCATTGCAGGATTTCACCGCTGAGCTACAGCCGGTACTGCGTCAGGTCGGCGACCTGGAACGTATTCTGGCGCGTCTGGCGTTGCGTACCGCTCGCCCGCGCGATCTGGCCCGTATGCGTCATGCCTTCCAGCAACTGCCGGAGTTGCGTGCGCAGTTAGAAAATGTCGATAGTGCACCGGTACAAGCGCTGCGTGAGAAGATGGGCGAGTTTGCCGAACTGCGCGACCTGCTGGAGCGAGCAATCATCGACACGCCGCCGGTGCTGGTACGCGATGGTGGTGTTATTGCGACTGGTTATAACGAAGAACTGGATGAATGGCGTGCGCTGGCCGACGGCGCGACCGATTATCTGGAACGTCTGGAAGTCCGCGAGCGTGAACGTACCGGCCTGGACACGTTAAAAGTTGGCTTTAATGCAGTTCACGGCTACTACATTCAAATCAGCCGTGGGCAAAGCCATCTGGCACCAATCAACTACATGCGCCGCCAGACGCTGAAAAACGCCGAGCGTTACATTATTCCGGAGCTGAAAGAGTACGAAGATAAAGTTCTCACCTCAAAAGGCAAAGCGCTGGCACTGGAAAAACAGCTTTATGAAGAGCTGTTCGACCTGTTGCTGCCGCATCTGGAAGCGTTGCAACAGAGCGCGAGCGCGCTGGCAGAACTTGATGTGCTGGTTAACCTGGCGGAGCGGGCCTATACCCTGAACTACACCTGCCCGACCTTTATTGATAAACCTGGCATTCGTATTACCGAAGGTCGCCATCCAGTGGTTGAACAGGTACTGAACGAACCGTTTATCGCTAACCCGCTAAACCTGTCGCCACAGCGCCGCATGTTGATCATCACCGGTCCGAACATGGGGGGTAAAAGTACCTATATGCGCCAGACCGCGTTGATTGCGCTGATGGCGTATATCGGCAGTTACGTCCCGGCGCAAAAGGTCGAGATTGGGCCGATCGATCGCATCTTTACCCGCGTAGGTGCCGCGGATGATCTGGCTTCCGGACGTTCAACCTTTATGGTGGAGATGACCGAAACCGCTAATATTCTGCATAACGCCACCGAATACAGTCTGGTGTTGATGGACGAGATTGGGCGCGGAACGTCCACTTACGATGGCCTGTCGCTGGCATGGGCGTGTGCGGAAAATCTGGCAAATAAGATCAAAGCGTTGACGCTGTTTGCTACCCACTATTTCGAGCTGACCCAGTTACCGGAGAAAATGGAAGGCGTCGCCAACGTGCATCTCGATGCACTGGAGCACGGCGACACCATTGCCTTTATGCATAGCGTGCAGGATGGCGCAGCGAGCAAAAGCTACGGCCTGGCGGTTGCAGCTCTGGCGGGTGTGCCAAAAGAGGTTATTAAGCGCGCACGGCAAAAACTGCGTGAGCTGGAAAGCATTTCGCCGAACGCCGCTGCTACGCAAGTGGATGGTACACAAATGTCTTTGCTGTCCGTACCGGAAGAAACTTCGCCTGCGGTCGAGGCATTGGAAAACCTCGACCCGGATTCACTGACTCCGCGTCAGGCGCTGGAATGGATTTATCGCTTGAAGAGTCTGGTGTAATAATAATTCCCGATAGTCTTTTGCTATCGGGAATATTAACAACAACTGACGAATCAAATAAAAATACCCTGTATAATAGGAAAGCTTATTTTACAGGGTAAAACCATGCCATCTACACGCTACCAAAAAATCAACGCCCATCACTATCGCCATATATGGACCGTTGGTGATATTCATGGTGACTATCAATTATTACAATCCCGCTTACATCAACTCTCTTTTTGCCCTGAAACCGACTTACTTATTTCGGTAGGCGATAACATCGATCGTGGGCCCGAGAGTCTTAACGTGCTGCGCCTGTTAAACCAGCCCTGGTTTATCTCCGTCAAAGGCAACCACGAAGCGATGGCGCTTGATGCATTCGAAACTGGCGATGGAAATATGTGGCTTGCCAGCGGTGGTGACTGGTTTTTCGATTTAAATGATTCAGAGCAACAAGAGGCAATAGATCTGTTGCTGAAATTCCATCACCTTCCACATATTATTGAAATCACTAACGACACCATAAAATATGTCATCGCACATGCAGATTATCCGGGGAAGGAGTATCAGTTTGGCAAAGAAATAGCGGAGAACGAATTACTCTGGCCTGTTGATCGTGTGCAGAAATCACTTAATAGCGAATTACAAAAAATAAACGGTGCCGACTTCTTTATATTTGGTCATATGATGTTTGATAACATTCAGACGTTCGCTAACCAGATTTATATAGATACCGGATCGCCGAAAAGCGGGCGGCTGTCATTTTATAAAATAAAGTAGTCTCATGCTTCTTCTGTGAAGCATGAGTAACCCGGCGTTATTGCAGGTCATTATTCATTTTTCGCTACCAGCAAAGAGAGATCCAGCTTCGCCAGCGCGCGGCTGGCACTCTCCGGCAGACCGTCGTCAGTAATGATCTGATCAAACTCGCTTAATGGTAACGCCAGCCATGTCGCCACCTGTCCATATTTCGTCGCATCACAGACCAAAACTCGCTGGCGGCTGGCACTGGCAATCGCCCTTTTCACCGTGACTTTATCTTCTGCTGGCGTAGAGATCCCCCCCAGTGTGTCGGACGATGCAGAAATAAAAGCCTGATCAATCATCAGGCTACGCAGCATGGTCGCAGCGGCTTCCCCAACACAGGAACGGTTTTCCCGACACACTGCGCCGCCAGTGTGAATAATTGTGCAATTACTGTTGTCGAGCAAGTAGTCCGCAATAACGAAGTCGTTAGTAACCACTGTGAGTGGCTCCATGTGAATCAGATGCTGTGCAATCGCTAACGTGGTCGTTCCTGCATCCAGATAGATACAACGTCCCGGCTGAACAAGACTTGCCGCCAGCTTGCCAATAGCCGCTTTTTGCGTCATTGCCAGCGCAGTTTTTACCTGATGAGAAGGTTCATGCGCCACGCGTCCCGGAGACTGGACGCCTCCGGACACCAGCACAACGGCTCCCTGCTGCTCCAGTTTTTGTAAATCCCGACGAATGGTCATATGTGACACATTCATTCTGTCCGTTAGTTCAGCAATACTGACAATGCCTTTTTCAGCTACCATCTCAAGGATGATTTGGCGACGCTCTACGGGTATCAACTTTTGCTCCTTCCTTTGTCCTGCGGACATTCTACGCTATTTGCCTGCGAAACGTGCGCGGCGCAACTAACGCTTAGTTCACATAAAATAACACGCAATGTTAACTTTTGTGAATCAGCTCACCATATCGTTATCTTTCCGCGCTTATATTCACAACATCAAACAAAATATCACTTAAATTAACAAGGAGAGCAGATGAAAACGGGATCGGAGTTTCATGTCGGTATCGTTGGCTTAGGGTCAATGGGAATGGGAGCAGCACTGTCATGTGTCCGCGCAGGTCTTTCTACCTGGGGCGCAGACCTGAACAGCAATGCCTGCGCTACGTTGAAAGAGGCTGGTGCTTGCGGAGTTTCTGATAACGCCGCGACGTTTGCCGAAAAACTGGACGCTCTGCTGGTGCTGGTGGTCAATGCGACCCAGGTTAAACAGGTGCTGTTTGGTGAAAAAGGCGTTGCACAACATCTGAAACCCGGTACGGCAGTAATGGTTTCTTCCACTATCGCCAGTGCTGATGCGCAAGAAATTGCTACCGCTCTGGCTGGATTCGGTCTGGAAATGCTGGATGCGCCGGTTTCTGGTGGTGCGGTAAAAGCCGCTAACGGTGAAATGACTGTCATGGCCTCCGGTAGCGATATTGCCTTTGAACGACTGGCACCCGTGCTGGAAGCCGTTGCCGGAAAAGTTTATCGCATCGGTGCAGAACCGGGACTGGGTTCGACCGTAAAAATTATCCACCAGTTGTTAGCGGGCGTACATATTGCTGCCGGAGCCGAAGCGATGGCGCTTGCAGCCCGTGCGGGGATCCCGCTGGATGTGATGTATGACGTCGTGACCAATGCCGCCGGAAATTCATGGATGTTCGAAAACCGGATGCGTCATGTGGTGGATGGCGATTACACCCCGCATTCAGCCGTCGATATTTTTGTTAAGGATCTTGGTCTGGTTGCCGATACCGCCAAAGCCCTGCACTTCCCGCTGCCGTTGGCCTCAACAGCATTGAATATGTTCACCAGCGCCAGTAACGCGGGTTACGGGAAAGAAGACGATAGCGCAGTTATCAAGATTTTCTCAGGCATCACTCTACCGGGAGCGAAATCATGATCAAGATTGGCGTTATCGCCGATGATTTTACCGGCGCGACGGATATCGCCAGTTTTCTGGTGGAAAACGGTCTACCAACGGTACAAATTAACGGTGTTCCAACAGGTAAAATGCCGGAAGCAATCGACGCTCTGGTGATCAGCCTGAAAACGCGCTCCTGTCCGGTGGTTGAAGCCACACAGCAATCGCTGGCGGCTCTGAGCTGGTTGCAACAGCAAGGTTGCAAACAGATCTATTTCAAATACTGCTCTACTTTCGACAGTACGGCGAAAGGGAATATCGGTCCGGTTACCGATGCATTAATGGATGCTCTCGACACACCGTTTACGGTCTTCTCTCCGGCCCTGCCAGTCAACGGACGTACGGTTTATCAGGGGGATTTGTTCGTAATGAATCAACTGCTGGCCGAATCCGGGATGCGCCATCACCCGGTAAATCCCATGACCGACAGCTATCTTCCCCGTCTGGTTGAATCGCAATCCACAGGGCGCTGCGGCGTCGTTTCAGCACATGTTTTCGAACAAGGTGTGAAAGCCGTTCGTCAGGAGCTGGCTCGCTTACAGCAAGAGGGCTATCGCTACGCGGTGCTTGATGCGCTGACCGAACACCATCTGGAAATTCAGGGGAAAGCCTTGCGCGATGCCCCACTGGTAACGGGCGGTTCTGGTCTGGCGATTGGCCTGGCCCGGCAGTGGGCGCAAGAAAACGGTAACCAGGCTCGCGAAGCAGGGCGTCCGCTCGCTGGGCGCGGCGTAGTGCTCTCCGGTTCATGCTCTCAAATGACCAACCGCCAGGTGGCACATTACCGTCAAATTGCACCAGCCCGTGAGGTTGATGTGGCACGCTGCCTCTCAACCGAAACTCTGGCCGCTTATGCACACGAGCTGGCAGAGTGGGTTCTGGGCCAGGAAAGTGTACTTGCTCCACTGGTTTTTGCCACCGCCAGCACTGACGCATTGGCAGCAATTCAACAGCAATACGGTGCACAAAAAGCCAGTCAGGCAGTGGAAACACTGTTTTCTCAACTAGCGGCGCGGTTAGCAGCGGAAGGCGTGACACGCTTTATTGTCGCAGGCGGTGAGACCTCCGGCGTAGTCACACAGAGCCTGGGCATAAAAGGTTTTCATATTGGCCCAACCATTTCCCCCGGCGTGCCGTGGGTAAACGCACTGGATAAGCCTGTCTCACTCGCCCTTAAATCTGGCAACTTCGGTGATGAAGCCTTTTTTTCACGAGCCCAAAGAGAGTTTTTATCATGAGCGATTTCGCAAAAGTAGAGCAGTCTTTGCGAGAGGAGATGACGCGGATTGCCAGTTCATTCTTTCAGCGCGGATATGCAACCGGTTCGGCTGGCAATCTGTCGCTGCTTTTACCTGACGGGAATTTACTGGCGACACCGACAGGTTCATGCCTGGGCAATCTCGATCCGCAGCGGCTTTCCAAAGTCACCGCGGATGGCGAATGGTTAAGTGGTGACAAACCCTCGAAAGAGGTGCTCTTTCATCTGGCGCTGTATCGCAACAATCCGCGCTGTAAAGCGGTAGTGCATTTGCACAGTACGTGGTCGACGGCGCTTTCCTGCCAGGAAGGGCTGGACAGCAATAACGTTATTCGGCCGTTCACACCATACGTGGTGATGCGGATGGGTAATGTCCCGCTGGTGCCCTATTACCGACCGGGCGATAAACGCATCGCACAGGATCTGGCGGAACTGGCAGCAGACAATCAGGCTTTTTTACTGGCAAATCATGGCCCAGTGGTTTGCGGTGAAAGCCTGCAAGAAGCCGCCAACAATATGGAAGAGCTGGAGGAAACGGCAAAGCTGATTTTTATTCTCGGTGACCGCCCGATCCGTTATCTGACCGCAGGTGAAATTGCGGAATTAAGGAGTTAATGCAATGCCTCGTTTTGCAGCTAATTTATCCATGATGTTCACCGAAGTGCCTTTTATTGAACGCTTCGCCGCAGCGCGAAAAGCCGGGTTCGATGCTGTGGAATTTCTGTTTCCCTATGACTACTCCCCCCTGCAAATCCAAAAGCAACTGGAGCAAAACCATCTGACGCTGGCGCTGTTCAATACCGCTCCCGGAGATATTAATGCGGGAGAATGGGGATTATCCGCCCTTCCCGGACGTGAGCACGAAGCACGCGCAGACATCGACCTGGCACTGGAATATGCATTGGCGCTCAATTGTGAACAAGTCCATGTGATGGCAGGCGTCGGGCCCGCGTGGGGACGGAAATAACATTAAATGTG
>OAWJ01001710.1_pt1 | contig 10906 bp, 9 predicted proteins | sample 1517021 | NCBI WGS metagenome assembly OAWJ01 (sample SAMEA2580121, study PRJEB22360) | human gut metagenome | biome: human gut; feature: human-associated habitat; material: faeces | place: Denmark | collected 2008/2010
TGGCAGTTGCCTTTTCGCCTGTCGCCGTTAATAAATTTTGCCACACGGTGCTCTCGAGTTGGGTGCTGGGAGCTGTTTTCGTGATAGGCATCAGTTGCTGGTTCTTGCTGAAGAAGAGAGACAAGGAGTTTGCCATAGCCAGCATTAAGATTGGTGCCATCTTCGGGTTGGTAGCTTCGGTGCTGACGGTGTGGACCGGCGACGGTTCCGGTTATGCCGTTGCGCGGTAGAAGGATATTACGAAGGACAGAACGGAGCCGGGCTGGTAGCTGTCGGGGTGCTGAATCCTGATAAGAAGACTTATGACGACGGTCAGAATCCGTTTTTGTTCCGTATAGAGATTCCAAAGATGCTCTCCTTCCTGGCCGAGCGTAAAGCAGATGCTTTTGTGCCGGGCATCAAAAATATCATTGAGGGGGGATACGAACTGAAAGACGGCACGAAAGCGCTTTCGGCTGCCGAGAAAATAGAACGGGGTAAAAAAGCGATTACTGCATTGGGCACCTATCGTGCGGCTAAAAAAGACGGTGACGAGGCTGCTATGCAGCAGGCATCCGCCACGCTGAAAGAGAATGTTGCCTATTTTGGTTATGGTTATATTAAGGATGTGAACCAATTGGTTCCCAATGTGCCGCTCAACTTTTATGCCTTCCGCGTGATGGTGATCTTGGGTGGATACTTTATCCTGTTCTTCATTGCGATTCTCTTCTTTGTCTATAAGAAAGACCTGTCGCAAATGCGATGGATGCAATACATCGGACTATGGACCATTCCGTTTGCTTACATTGCCGGACAGGCAGGATGGGTAGTGGCCGAATGTGGTCGCCAGCCTTGGGCGATACGGGACATGCTGCCCACGTCGGCAGCCATCTCAAAGTTGGATGTAGGCTCTGTACAGGCCACATTCTTCATATTCCTTATTCTGTTTACGGTAATGCTGATTGCGGAAATCGGCATCATGGTCCGGGAGATCAAGAAGGGACCGGCGGCTAATCATTAATCACGAACCATTAATCATTTAAACTATGGGTACATACATTTTTCTACAACAATATTGGTGGCTGGTAGTCTCACTGCTCGGGGCTATACTCGTATTCTTGCTGTTTGTGCAGGGTGGCAACTCTCTGCTGTTTTGTTTGGGTAAAACGGAGGAGCATCGCAAGATGATGGTAAATTCCACCGGACGTAAGTGGGAATTTACGTTTACCACACTGGTCACTTTCGGTGGCGCGTTTTTTGCTTCATTTCCTCTGTTCTACAGTACCAGTTTCGGCGGCGCCTATTGGCTTTGGATGATCATTCTTTTCAGCTTCGTATTGCAGGCTGTCAGCTACGAATTTCAGAGCAAAGCGGGCAACCTGCTCGGGAAGAAGACTTACCGTACTTTTCTGGTGATCAACGGTGTGGTCGGCCCTCTGCTCTTGGGAGGTGCGGTAGCTACCTTCTTCACAGGGTCCGATTTTTATATCAATAAGGGCAATATGGTGAACGAGATTATGCCTGTCATCAGCCATTGGGGCAACGGCTGGCATGGGCTCGATGCGCTGACCAATATCTGGAATGTGATTCTGGGACTGGCCGTGTTTTTTCTGGCACGCATCCTGGGAGCTCTCTATTTCATCAATAACATAGCCGATAAGGAACTCGTCGGCAAGTGCCGTCGTTCGTTGATTGCCAATACAACCCTGTTTCTGGTGTTCTTCCTAACTTTTGTGATCCGCACTTTGCTGGCCGACGGATATGCTGTCAATCCGGAAACAAAGGAGATCTATATGGAACCTTATAAGTATTTCAATAACTTTATCGAAATGCCGGTAGTGCTGATTATATTCCTTGCAGGGGTTGTGCTGGTGCTGTTCGGCATTGGCAAAACAATGTTGAAGAAGACATTCGATAAAGGGATCTGGTTTGCCGGCATTGGTACGGTACTCACCGTCCTGGCACTGTTGCTTACTGCCGGATATAACAATACAGCTTATTATCCGTCTTACACGGATATACAAAGCTCGCTCACCCTTGCCAACAGTTGTTCCAGCCAGTTTACGCTGAAAACCATGGCTTACGTTTCTATCTTGGTTCCGTTTGTCATCGCCTACATCTTCTACGCCTGGCGCAGCATCGACAATCGTAAGATCGATGCAAAGGAAATGGACGAAGGCGGACATGCCTACTAAGATTTTTATCAGATAGAAGTACAGGATATCGGAATTTTATTACTTTTGTAGCGATGCTTATCTGCTCTTGACAAACGAAGGCGGATAAGCATTGTTTTTATCAGTAATTAAACAGACATACTATGAAACGAGTATTTGTATTTCAAGACTTTAAGTCTCAGAAGTTCTGGAGCATCGATGTTCGGGGAACCGATGTTGTTGTGAACTATGGCAAGTTGGGAACAGACGGACAAACACAAGTAAAGAATTTCTCGTCGGTCGAAGAGGCCGAAAAGGCCGCTGCCAAATTAGTGGCGGAGAAGACGAAGAAAGGATATGTGGAAACCCGGGAAGAGGTTGCCAAGGAAATGAAGGTGGAAGCTAAAAAGTATGCGCTGAGCTATGACGAGGCAGAAGAGGGCGTGAACTTGATGGATAGGATATTGAAGGATAAAAAGCTGCCGTCGCTCAGGCAGATCACGATCGGCTGTTGGGGGTACGACGGAGAGGACTGCTCGGCTATTGCCGACGGCATTGTGGCGAATAAGGAAAAGTTTGCCCATCTTGAGGGCCTGTTCTGGGGAGACATGGATTCTGAAGAACAGGAGATCTCCTGGATTGAGCAGGTGGATTTAGGTCCGGTGTTGGACGTGATGCCCTTGCTGAACAATCTCAAGATTAAAGGCACCAATAATCTGAGCATTGGCAAGAAACCTCGTCCCAACCTGAAGTCACTTGAGATTATCAGTGGTGGCCTGCCCGATTCGGTGGTGGAGGACATTCTGGGATCCGACCTCTCTAACCTTGAAAAGCTGGTCCTTTATGTAGGAGTGGAAGACTACGGATTTGAGGGTGATCTGGCTGTATTCAAGCCTCTCTTCTCCAAAGACCGTTTTCCTAAACTGAAATGGCTGGGCATTGTCGATGCGGAAGAACAAGATGCTGTTGTGGAGATGTTCCTCGAATCGGATATTCTTCCCCAACTGGAGACGATGGATATCTCTGCCGGAGTATTGACAGACAAGGGAGCACAACTGTTGCTGGATCATGTGGACAAGATCAGCCACTTGAAGTTTATCAATATGAAATACAATTACCTGAGTGACGAGATGAAAAAGGAGTTGCAGAAGGCACTGCCGGTGAAGATCGACGTTTCCGACTCACAGGAGTATGATGATGATTACAGTTTCCCAATGATTACGGAGTAAATGAATGAAGATATGTGTTGTCAGTAATTCGACTTCAAAACGTACGGACTACTTTATCAAAGCGGGTAGAAGCCTCGGGGCGGATACCTGCTTTGTCACATACGATGAGTTGATGGCTACTCTTCCGGAGTATCGTGATACGGTTGTGAAGCTGGAACCTCCGGTGTTTCAGGAAACGGACTTCCGGAAATACAATTCGCTTTGCCGGGATTACAGGGAGATGTTGAGGCGCTTAGCCGCTGTGGATAGACCGGAGGGCGTGCATTTTCTGAACGAGCCGAGTGCAATTCTCTGTGCTTTGGATAAGGTCCGCACTCAGCAGAAACTGGCCGGGGCAGGCTTGAAAACAACCCCGTTGTTCTCGGCGGCACTACGCACTTTTGATGAACTGGCCGAACTGCTTTACCGACAGAAGAGGGGAGGGTTTCTTAAACCTCGCTATGGCTCCGGAGCCGGAGGGGTAATGGCTGTCAGATACAATCATCGCCGGGACGAATGGGTGGCTTATACGACCATGCGTTGGGCGGGAGATCATGCTTGTAATGAAAAACGTATCTGCCGGTTGACAAACCGGAAAGAGATTGCTGTGCTGGCAGAAGAAGTCATGCGATGCGGAGCTGTCCTTGAAGAGTGGATGGTAAAAGAAAAACTGGAAGGGGAGAATTATGACTTGCGTGTTGTCTGTAGGGAAGATGAAGTCGACTATGTCGTGGTACGTTGTAGCAAAGGTGCCATAACCAATCTTCATCTGAACAACAAAGCAAGGCTGTTCGGAGAGCTTTCGCTTGCACCTTCCGTCCGTGAGGAGCTTTTTTGCCGGAGCATTGCCGCCACGCGGGCTCTGGGACTGCGGTATGCAGGCATAGATGTGCTGATTGCACGGAACACGGATACACCTTATATTATAGAGGTGAACGGACAGGGAGATCATATCTATCAGGATATGTTTACGGAGAATAAGATATACACCAATCAGATAAGAACGATAGAATCACTTTTCAATGGAAATAGATGAACTGCCATCCGGTAAGCAAGACCGGAAACCGGATATAGATATGAATGGAATTGTGGGCACGCATGACATACTGATGCTCTGTTTCGACACCTTGCGCTATGACGTCAGTGTGGCCGAAGAGGCTTCCGGGGGAACTCCCGTACTGAATAGCTATGGCAGTGGCTGGGAGAAGAGGCATGCTCCCGGCAATTTTACCTATCCCTCGCATTTCGCCATTTTTGCCGGATTCTTGCCTTCACCTGCCGAACCCCATGTGTTGCGCAGCCGGAAGTGGCTTTTTTTCCCTTTTCAGGCCGGCACGGGGCGCATACCTCCGGAGGGCAGTTATGCTTTTAAAGAAGCTACATTCGTACAGAGCCTGTCCAATATCGGTTATGAAACCATCTGTATCGGCGGAGTCAGCTTTTTCAGTAAACGGAATGACATCGGAAGGGTATTTCCCGGTTATTTCAATAAAAGTTACTGGCTGCCTGCTTTTGGCTGCACGGATAAGAACAGTGCCGCCAATCAGGTGGACTTTGCTGTCAGTAAACTGGAAAAGTATCCGGCGGACCGGAGAGTATTCATGTATATCAATTTCTCGGCCATCCATTATCCCAACTGCCATTATGTAGAGGGTAAGAAGAAAGACGACAAAGAGTCACATGCTGCGGCTTTACGATACGTTGACAGTCAGTTGCCCCGCTTGTTCGAGGCTTTCAGAAGACGTTCGGATACATTGGTCATTGCTTTGTCCGATCATGGCACCTGTTATGGTGAGGACGGTTACGAGTATCACTGCATTTCCCACGAGAAGGTATATACGGTGCCTTATAAACATTTTATTCTCAGAAAATGAACGATCAGCAGCAGATTTCACGATATATCAGCTATATGTACAGTTATCCGCATAAGACGGCTTACCGTACTTTTAATCCTCCGGTCTCTCTTGCCCCTTATTTTGAACGGTTGGCAGGGGGGCAGGCAAGTCTATATTTTCATATCCCTTTCTGTGCCCATAAGTGCGGTTATTGCAATCTGTTTTCACAGCAGAGCTGTGATGGAGGGCGTATCTCGGCATATCTCCGTACGATGCGCCGTCAGGCAGAACAGTTGTCCGTGGCGGCACAAGATCTGAAATTTACTTCGTTTGCAGTTGGGGGAGGTACTCCGCTTATTCTGAACGAAAAACAGTTGGATGAACTGTTTTGCATAGCCGAGCTGTTCGGCGTACGCCCTTCGGAGGTATTCACTTCCATCGAAACTTCACCGGAGTATGCCGACAAGAAAGTTTTGCGGCAATTGCGGACGAGGGGGGTGGAACGGTTGAGCATGGGTGTACAGAGTTTCAATGATGCGGAGTTGAAAAAACTGAAAAGGAGGCCTGTGCTTGCTACCGTGATCGATGCACTTCAAAATATTCGGGAAGCGGACTTCCCGCAGTTGAACCTCGACCTGATTTATGGCATTGAGGGACAGACGGTGGATAGCTTTATTCACTCGCTTACCACTGCGCTTACTTATCGCCCCGACGAATTATTTATTTATCCTCTTTATGTCCGGCCGGGTACACGTATCGATGTACGCTCAACGGATGACCTGTGTTATGCTATTTACAGGTCAGCTCGTGAACTGTTGGTGGAGCAGGGATTTGTGCAGACTTCCATGCGTCGCTTTGTTAAACGGAAAACAGTGGAACTGGAGTTCTCCTGTGGCGATGAAACCATGCTGTCCTGTGGTTTCGGGGGACGGAGCTATCTGGGAGATTTACATTATGCCACTCCATACGCTGTGCGGCAGGGAGCCATAGCCGGAGAGATAGACCGTTATATCCGGACTGCTGATTTTTTGACGGTAACCAATGGTTATTTGCTTTCCGCGGAAGAGGTACAAATAAGGTTTATTATAAAGAACCTGATGTATTATCGGGGGCTGGACACGGCGGAGTATGAACGACGTTTTGGTAAGGAGCCGGACAGAACGCTCTTCCGGGAATTTACAGACCGGGGGTGGATTGAAGAGAAAAACCGGGTTCTGCTTCTTACGGAGGAAGGAATGGCCTACTCCGATTACATCGGCCAGTCTTTTGTTTCACCTGCCGTAAGGAGACTGATGTCCGAGTATATATATCCTTGATCAACTTTGCACGATGGGGGCTTTGAGTACTATCCGGAATATCTATTATAGGGGCAGTCTGGAATATTGCAATTATACAGGTTCGTATTGTCCGTTTGGCAGGAAATCCGCATCTGCCGATACGGACGGTGACCGGGAAGCGCTGCACCGTTTTATTTCACGTATCGGTCAGTGGAAGCATGGGGCGTTGCGTATTCTGATTATCCCTTATGGAGAAGCGATGATACATCGGTATTACAGAGAAGGTATCATTCGTCTGGCTGCCATGCCCCATGTGGCCGGGGTTTCTTGTCAGACGAACCTGTCCTTTTCAGTTTCCCGTTTTCTGGATGAAGTTGAAGAGGCTCGGGCAGATGTCACCAAAATCAAATTCTGGGCGAGCTACCATCCTGAGATGGCGGATGTCACAGATTTTGCGTCTAAAATAGAAAAACTGCATGCGGCTGGTATTGAGGTCTGTGCGGGAGTGGTTGGTGATCCTTCGGCAAAGGAACAGATCCGGAGGTTGAGGCTGCTGCTGGATCCGTCGGTTTACTTGTTTGTGAACGCAATGCAAGGTTTACGGAAGCCGCTTTCGGAGGAAGATGTCCGCTTTTTTAACGAGATGGATAATCTGTTCGATTATGATCGGCGGAACGCAAAAGCATGTTTGAATAATTGTTCCGGAGGTAGAGAGAGTCTGTTTGTTGATCGGGAAGGGGGGATGTATGCCTGCCCGAGAAGTGGGGTGCGGACAGGGAATTTCTACGATGATTCTACTTCTCTCCTTCAGCCTTCTTGTCTCCGTAAAGTATGCGATTGCTATATTGCTTTCAGCAATCTGCGGGATACGCCTCTGAGAAGAATGATGGGAGAAGGGGCATTGTGGCGTATACCGGAGAGGAAAAAGGTCAGGGCTGTATTCTTTGATATTGACGGTACATTGACAGATGTGCAGGGGAGGATTCCGGGGCGTACCGTTTCTGCACTAAAATATATGTCCGGTCGCTTACCTCTGTACCTGAGTACTGCCTTGCCGATGGCACACGCCAAGAAGCGGCTTGGTGATGTGTTCGACTTGTTTTCGGGAGGGGTTTTTGCCGATGGGGGCTTTCTGTGTTATGAAGATACCGTTGAATGTGTTCCGGTTGAACATCCTGTGGCTCTTGATTTCCCCGGTTGCCGGATCACTCGTTATACTTGGAAAGGGGAAATCTTTAAGTATGCCGTGCTTGCGCCTACTGTCCGGGAAGCTACTCGGCTGTCGGCCGGATTGGAGGGGGAGGCATATCAACTGTATCAGGAAGGCCGGTTGCTGACAGTGGTGGACAGCAGGGCGGGAAAAAAGAATGGACTGATGACTCTATGTTCGAGGTTGGGAATCTCTTTGCGGGAGATTCTGGTGGTAGGTAATACGATGCACGATTGGCCGATGCTATATCACCCCGGTTATTCTTGTGCAGTGATGGATGCGGAAGAAGAGTTGAAGAAACTATCGGGATATATTTTGAATCCCGATAGTATTCCTGTCTTTTTTGATATCTGACTTTATTTGGCTACGTTGTTTATGGGTTTTCCACCGATGTATGCTTTCAGGTTGTCAACCAGAATGGTCATCAGACGTTCACGGGCGGCGGAAGTAGCCCAGGCTATATGCGGGGTGATATAGCAATTTCTGGCAGTCAGCAATGGGTTGTCCGCACGTGGAGGCTCGGTGGAGAGTACATCCAATCCGGCGGCATAAATCTTATAATTATTCAGGGAGTCTGCCAGGGCTTGTTCATTGATCAAAGGGCCGCGACTGGTGTTGATTAAGATGGCGTTTGGTTTCATCAGTTCAAGGCGGCGGGCATTAACCAGATCACGGGTTGATTCCGTTAACGGACAATGCAGACTGACGATGTCGCATTCACGGAAAATCTGGTCGAGTTCCGCTTTTCTGATTTCGGGAGGCAACTGAAGCCGTGACTTGGAGGTATAGGCCCACACTTTCATTCCGAACCCGATTGCGATACGGGCTGTATTATATCCGGTCTGTCCCAGTCCGATAAGACCGATTTTCTTTCCTAACAGCTCTATAAGCGGGGTATCCCAGTAACAAAAATCCTGATTCCGGGTCCACTGCCCTCCACGCACTTCGTCTGCATAGTGTTGCACTCGCTGAGTGATATTCAGGATATGGGCAAAAACCATCTGTCCGACGGATGGAGTGCTGTAAGCCGGGATGTTGGTAACCACAATACCGCGTTCTTTGGCTGCCGCAATATCAATAATGTTATATCCGGTGGCTATTACGCCGATATACTTCAGGTTAGGCAAAGAGGCCATGTGCTCTGCGGTGATCACGGCTTTGTTGGTAAGGATGGCCTCGGCGTCCTTCGCATGTGTAAGCACCTCTTCGGGGGCTGTGCGATCATAGATTTCACACTCACCTAAAGTTCTCAATTCATCCCAGTTCAGATCTCCGGGGTTGGCGGCATAGCCGTCTAAAACTACTATTTTCATAAATTATTAGGTGTTAAGTATTAAGTTTGTGTACTTGAATACTGAATTAATAACTCTTTATCTAATAAAACAATTACAGATGTTTAATAGTTCTTTTCATTCCCCCAGAGTTGTTTCATTCGTTCGGCATGTTTCTGTTCAGCCGGGTTGTGTTGGGGCTGCCATATTTGCTTATTCTTGATTTCGTCCGGCAGGAATTGCTGTTTTACGAAATTACCTTCATAATTATGGGCATATTTATATTCCTGGCCATATCCTAACTGCTTCATCAGTTTGGTGGGAGCATTGCGCAGGTGCAGAGGTACAGGCAGGTTACCGGTTTCACGCACCAATGCCAGTGCATCGTTGATAGCATTGTAGGCTGAGTTGCTTTTAGGGCTGGTTGCCAGATAAATGGTGGTTTCCGCCAATGGGATTCTTCCTTCCGGCCAGCCTATTTTCATCAACGTGTCAAAACAGGCATTAGCCAATAGCAGTGCATTCGGATTGGCCAGGCCAATGTCTTCCGAAGCCGAGATGACCAGACGTCTGGCAATGAATGCCGGGTCTTCTCCTCCTTCTACCATACGTGCCAGCCAGTAAATGGCACCGTCGGGATCGCTGCCCCGGATCGATTTGATAAATGCCGAAATAATATCGTAATGCATCTCGCCGTCTTTATCATAAGCCAGCGGATTCTGCTGTAAGCGTTCGGTTACCAGATCGTCAGTGATAACTACGGTCTCTTCCGTTTCCGACTCTACTACGAGTTCCAGTATATTCAGCAGCTTGCGGGCATCGCCTCCCGAAAAACGAAGCATGGCACTGGTTTCTTTCAGTTCTATTTTACGTTCTTTCAGTACGGTATCGGTAGTGATGGCACGTTGAAGCAATTCAAGCAGGTCCTCTTTCTCCAGAGACTTCAGTGTATAGAGCTGGCAACGGGAGAGGAGTGGACGGATTACCTCAAAAGACGGGTTCTCCGTGGTGGCACCTATCAGAGTAACTGTCCCGTGTTCGACAGCTCCCAGCAACGAGTCCTGCTGAGATTTGCTGAATCGGTGTATTTCGTCGATAAACAAGATGGGACTGGACTGAGTGAAGAATTTGTTGCTTTTGGCGCGATCTATCACTTCGCGTACGTCTTTCACGCCCGATGTTACGGCACTCAGTGTATAAAAGGGGGTTTCCAGCTTGTTGGCTATTATCTGGGCCAGTGTTGTTTTACCGACTCCCGGAGGCCCCCACAGGATAAATGAAGAGATACGTCCTGCATCAATCATCTTGCGCAAGATAGCACCCGGTCCCACAAGGTGTTTCTGACCGATATAATCATCTAATGTCTTTGGCCGTAGCCTTTCCGCTAATGGTTGCATATCTATTTGTAATGAATCTGTTTATTAGTCGATCACCGTCCCCATCACCTGTACATCTGTGATAGCGGCTTTTTCTCCGATGAAACTGATACGTATGAAACGTCCCTGTATACCCGGAACAACCTGGATCATCCGAATGTTCTCGTTTTGTTTATAGTTGGTCTGATCCGGAATAAGTGTCCAGTGTTCTCTATCCATCGATGCCTCCACTTTGTATTGGTAATGGTCCGTATCCGGAAATGCGATTCGGATGTGGCGTATGGACAAACCTTTCTCTGTGTCCAATGTCCAGGAGCGTTCCGGGTCGTTGCCGGCAGCTTGCCAATAGGTGGCTCCATCTCCATCGGCAGCAAATGCGGACGAGTGTCCGTCGGCCGATGAACTGCAGAAGGTCGGATTATTGGGCCCGAAGGTTTGCAGGTTATCTGTTTTATCCTGAACCTCAAAACGTGTATAAGGTCGGTCTTTCACTTTGCAGGCTTCGGTATAAGGAGTGCTTCCGATGAACCGGAGTGTGATCTCGGCAGGCTCGAGCCCCGGCGAGGTAGCCCGTATCACGGTTTCTCCGGCATAGTA
>OAWJ01001714.1_pt1 | contig 10885 bp, 9 predicted proteins | sample 1517021 | NCBI WGS metagenome assembly OAWJ01 (sample SAMEA2580121, study PRJEB22360) | human gut metagenome | biome: human gut; feature: human-associated habitat; material: faeces | place: Denmark | collected 2008/2010
TTCCTCATTCTTCTCTCCAAAAACCACCTCATGCAATATAAACATCTATAAATAAAGATAACAATAGAATATTAAGCCAACAAATAAACTGAAAAAGTTTGTCCGCGATGCTTTCCTCTATGAGTCAAAATGGCCCCAAATGTTTCATCTTTTGGGGGAAAACTGTGCAGTGTTGGCAGTCAAACTCGTTGACAAAACAAAGTGTACAGAACGACTGCCCATGTCGATTTAGAAATAGTTTTTTAAAGGAAAGCAGCATGAAAATTAAAACTCTGGCAATCGTTGTTCTGTCGGCTCTGTCCCTCAGTTCCGCAGCGGCTCTGGCCGATACTACGACGGTAAATGGTGGGACCGTTCACTTTAAAGGGGAAGTTGTTAACGCCGCTTGCGCAGTTGATGCAGGCTCTGTTGATCAAACCGTTCAGTTAGGCCAGGTTCGTACCGCTAGCCTGAAGCAGGCTGGAGCAACCAGCTCTGCCGTTGGTTTTAACATTCAGCTGAATGATTGCGATACCACTGTTGCCACAAAAGCCGCTGTTGCCTTCTTAGGTACGGCAATTGATGCTACGCATACTGATGTACTGGCTCTGCAGAGTTCAGCTGCGGGTAGCGCAACAAACGTTGGTGTGCAGATCCTGGACAGAACGGGTGCTGCGCTGGCACTGGACGGTGCGACATTTAGTTCAGAAACAACCCTGAATAACGGAACCAACACCATTCCGTTCCAGGCGCGTTATTTTGCAACCGGTGCCGCAACCCCGGGTGCTGCTAATGCGGATGCGACCTTCAAGGTTCAGTATCAATAACCTACCCAGGTTCAGGGACGTCATTACGGGCAGGGATGCCCACCCTTGTGTGATAAAAATAACGATGAAAAGGAAGAGATTATTTCTATTAGCGTCGTTGCTGCCAATGTTTGCTCTGGCCGGAAATAAATGGAATACCACGCTGCCCGGCGGAAATATGCAATTTCAGGGCGTCATTATTGCGGAAACTTGCCGGATTGAAGCTGGTGATAAACAAATGACGGTCAATATGGGGCAAATCAGCAGTAACCGGTTTCACGCGGTAGGGGAAGATAGCGCACCGGTGCCTTTTGTTATTCATTTACGGGAATGTAGCACGGTGGTGAGTGAACGTGTGGGTGTGGCGTTTCACGGTGTCGCGGATGGTAAAAATCCGGATGTGCTTTCCGTGGGAGAGGGGCCAGGGATAGCCACCAATATTGGCGTAGCGTTGTTTGATGATGAAGGAAACCTCGTACCGATTAATCGTCCTCCAGCAAACTGGAAACGGCTTTACTCAGGCTCTACTTCGCTACATTTCATCGCCAAATATCGTGCTACCGGGCGTCGGGTTACTGGCGGCATCGCCAATGCACAGGCCTGGTTCTCTTTAACCTATCAGTAATTGTTCAGCAGATAATGTGATAACAGGAACAGGACAGTGAGTAATAAAAACGTCAATGTAAGGAAATCGCAGGAAATAACATTCTGCTTGCTGGCAGGTATCCTGATGTTCATGGCAATGATGGTTGCCGGACGCGCTGAAGCGGGAGTGGCCTTAGGTGCGACTCGCGTAATTTATCCGGCAGGGCAAAAACAAGTGCAACTTGCCGTGACAAATAATGATGAAAATAGCACCTATTTAATTCAATCATGGGTGGAAAATGCCGATGGTGTAAAGGATGGTCGTTTTATCGTGACGCCTCCTCTGTTTGCGATGAAGGGAAAAAAAGAGAATACCTTGCGTATTCTTGATGCAACAAATAACCAATTGCCACAGGACCGGGAAAGTTTATTCTGGATGAACGTTAAAGCGATTCCGTCAATGGATAAATCAAAATTGACTGAGAATACGCTACAGCTCGCAATTATCAGCCGCATTAAACTGTACTATCGCCCGGCTAAATTAGCGTTGCCACCCGATCAGGCCGCAGAAAAATTAAGATTTCGTCGTAGCGCGAATTCTCTGACGCTGATCAACCCGACACCCTATTACCTGACGGTAACAGAGTTGAATGCCGGAACCCGGGTTCTTGAAAATGCATTGGTGCCTCCAATGGGCGAAAGCACGGTTAAATTGCCTTCTGATGCAGGAAGCAATATTACTTACCGAACAATAAATGATTATGGCGCACTTACCCCCAAAATGACGGGCGTAATGGAATAACGCAGGGGGATTTTTTCGCCTGAATAAAAAGAATTGACTGCCGGGTGATTTTAAACCGGAGGAATAATGTCATATCTGAATTTAAGACTTTACCAGCGAAACACACAATGCTTGCATATTCGTAAGCATCGTTTGGCTGGTTTTTTTGTCCGGCTCTTTGTCGCCTGTGCTTTTGCCGCACAGGCACCTTTGTCATCTGCCGAACTCTATTTTAATCCGCGCTTTTTAGCGGATGATCCCCAGGCTGTGGCCGATTTATCGCGTTTTGAAAATGGGCAAGAATTACCGCCAGGGACGTATCGTGTCGATATCTATTTGAATAATGGTTATATGGCAACGCGTGATGTCACATTTAATACGGGCGACAGCGAACAAGGGATTGTTCCCTGCCTGACACGCGCGCAACTTGCCAGTATGGGGCTGAATACGGCTTCTATCTCCGGTATGAATCTGCTGGCGGATGATGCCTGCGTGCCATTAACCGACATGATCCATGACGCTACTGCGCATTTAGATGTTGGTCAGCAGCGACTCAACCTGACGATCCCTCAGGCATTTATGAGTAATCGCGCGCGTGGTTATATTCCTCCTGAGTTATGGGATCCCGGTATTAATGCCGGATTGCTCAATTATAATTTCAGCGGAAATAGTGTACAGAATCGGATTGGGGGTAACAGCCATTATGCATATTTAAACCTACAGAGTGGGTTAAATATTGGTGCGTGGCGTTTACGCGACAATACCACCTGGAGTTATAACAGTAGCGACAGATCATCAGGTAGCAAAAATAAATGGCAGCATATCAATACCTGGCTTGAGCGAGACATAATACCGTTACGTTCCCGGCTGACGCTGGGTGATGGTTATACTCAGGGCGATATTTTCGATGGTATTAACTTTCGCGGCGCACAATTGGCCTCAGATGACAATATGTTACCCGATAGCCAAAGAGGATTTGCCCCGGTGATCCACGGTATTGCTCGTGGTACTGCACAGGTCACTATTAAACAAAATGGGTATGACATTTATAATAGTACGGTGCCACCGGGGCCTTTTACCATCAACGATATCTATGCCGCAGGTAATAGTGGTGACTTGCAGGTAACGATTAAAGAGGCTGACGGCAGCACGCAGATTTTTACCGTACCCTATTCGTCAGTCCCGCTTTTGCAACGTGAAGGGCATACTCGTTATTCCATTACGGCAGGAGAATACCGTAGTGGAAATGCGCAACAGGAAAAACCCCGCTTTTTCCAGAGTACATTACTCCACGGCCTTCCGGCTGGCTGGACAATATATGGTGGAACGCAACTGGCAGATCGTTATCGTGCTTTTAATTTCGGTATCGGGAAAAACATGGGGGCACTGGGCGCTCTGTCTGTGGATATGACGCAGGCTAATTCCACACTTCCCGATGACAGTCAGCATGACGGACAATCGGTGCGTTTTCTCTATAACAAATCGCTCAATGAGTCAGGCACGAATATTCAGTTAGTGGGTTACCGTTATTCGACCAGTGGGTATTTTAATTTCGCTGATACAACATACAGTCGAATGAATGGCTACAACATCGAAACACAGGATGGAGTTATTCAGGTTAAGCCGAAATTCACCGACTATTACAATCTCGCTTATAACAAACGCGGGAAATTACAACTCACCGTTACTCAGCAACTCGGGCGCACATCAACACTGTATTTGAGTGGTAGCCATCAAACTTATTGGGGAACGAGTAATGTCGATGAGCAATTCCAGGCTGGATTAAATACTGCGTTCGAAGATATTAACTGGACGCTCAGCTATAGCCTGACGAAAAACGCCTGGCAAAAAGGACGGGATCAGATGTTAGCGCTTAACGTCAATATTCCTTTCAGCCACTGGCTGCGTTCTGACAGTAAATCTCAGTGGCGACATGCCAGTGCCAGCTACAGCATGTCACACGATCTCAACGGTCGGATGACCAATCTGGCCGGTATATACGGTACGTTGCTGGAAGACAACGACCTCAGCTATAGCGTGCAAACCGGTTATGCCGGGGGAGGCGATGGAAATAGCGGAAGTACAGGCTACGCCACGCTGAATTATCGCGGTGGTTACGGCAATGCCAATATCGGTTACAGCCATAGCGATGATATTAAGCAGCTCTATTACGGAGTCAGCGGTGGGGTACTGGCTCATGCCAATGGCGTAACGCTGGGGCAGCCGTTAAACGATACGGTGGTGCTTGTTAAAGCGCCTGGCGCAAAAGATGCAAAAGTCGAAAACCAGACGGGGGTGCGTACCGACTGGCGGGGTTATGCCGTGCTGCCTTATGCCACTGAATATCGGGAAAACAGAGTGGCGCTGGATACCAATACCCTGGCTGATAACGTCGATTTAGATAATGCGGTCGCTAACGTTGTTCCCACCCGTGGGGCGATCGTGCGAGCAGAGTTTAAAGCGCGCGTTGGGATAAAACTGCTCATGACGCTAACCCACAATAATAAGCCGCTGCCGTTTGGGGCGATGGTGACATCAGAGAGTAGCCAGAGTAGCGGCATTGTTGCGGATAATGGTCAGGTTTACCTCAGCGGAATGCCTTTAGCGGGAAAAGTGCAGGTGAAATGGGGAGAAGAGGAAAATGCTCACTGTGTCGCCAATTATCAACTGCCACCAGAGAGTCAGCAGCAGTTATTAACCCAGCTATCAGCTGAATGTCGTTAAGGGGGCGTGATGAGAAACAAACCTTTTTATCTTCTTTGCGCTTTTTTGTGGCTGGCGGTAAGTCACGCTTTGGCTGCGGATAGCACGATTACTGACCATTATGCGGATAGACCGATTCCTATCCGCGGCTATGTCAGAGATAATGGCTGTAGTGTGGCCGCTGAATCAACCAATTTTACTGTTGATCTGATGGAAAACGCGGCGAAGCAATTTAACAACATTGGCGCGACGACTCCTGTCGTTCCATTTCGTATTTTGCTGTCACCCTGTGGTAACGCCGTTTCTGCCGTAAAGGTTGGGTTTACTGGCGTTGCAGATAGCCACAATGCCAACCTGCTTGCACTTGAAAATACGGTGTCAGCGGCTGCGGGACTGGGAATACAGCTTCTGAATGAGCAACAAAATCAGATACCCCTTAATGCCCCATCGTCCGCGATTTCGTGGACGACCCTGACGCCGGGTAAACCAAATACGCTGAATTTTTACGCCCGGCTAATGGCGACACAGGTGCCTGTCACTGCGGGGCATATCAATGCCACGGCTACCTTCACTCTTGAATATCAGTAACTGGAGATGCTCATGAAATGGCGCAAACGTGGGTATTTATTGGCGGCAATATTGGCGCTCGCAAGTGCGACGATACAGGCAGCCGATGTCACCATCACGGTGAACGGTAAGGTCGTCGCTAAACCGTGCACGGTTTCCACCACCAATGCCACGGTTGATCTCGGCGATCTTTATTCTTTCAGTCTTATGTCTGCCGGGGCGGCATCGGCCTGGCATGATGTTGCGCTTGAGTTGACTAATTGTCCGGTGGGAACGTCGAGGGTCACTGCCAGCTTCAGCGGGGCAGCCGACAGTACCGGATATTATAAAAATCAGGGGACCGCGCAAAACATCCAGTTAGAGCTACAGGATGACAGTGGCAACACATTGAATACTGGCGCAACCAAAACAGTTCAGGTGGATGATTCCTCACAATCAGCGCACTTCCCGTTACAGGTCAGAGCATTGACGGTAAATGGCGGAGCCACTCAGGGAACCATTCAGGCAGTGATTAGCATCACCTATACCTACAGCTGAACCCGAAGAGATGATTGTAATGAAACGAGTTATTACCCTGTTTGCTGTACTGCTGATGGGCTGGTCGGTAAATGCCTGGTCATTCGCCTGTAAAACCGCCAATGGTACAGCTATCCCTATTGGCGGTGGCAGCGCTAATGTTTATGTAAACCTTGCGCCCGCCGTGAATGTGGGGCAAAACCTGGTCGTAGATCTTTCGACGCAAATCTTTTGCCATAACGATTATCCGGAAACCATTACAGACTATGTCACACTGCAACGAGGCTCGGCTTATGGCGGCGTGTTATCTAATTTTTCCGGGACCGTAAAATATAGTGGCAGTAGCTATCCATTTCCTACCACCAGCGAAACGCCGCGCGTTGTTTATAATTCGAGAACGGATAAGCCGTGGCCGGTGGCGCTTTATTTGACGCCTGTGAGCAGTGCGGGCGGGGTGGCGATTAAAGCTGGCTCATTAATTGCCGTGCTTATTTTGCGACAGACCAACAACTATAACAGCGATGATTTCCAGTTTGTGTGGAATATTTACGCCAATAATGATGTGGTGGTGCCCACTGGCGGCTGTGATGTTTCTGCTCGTGATGTCACCGTTACTCTGCCGGACTACCCTGGTTCAGTGCCAATTCCTCTTACCGTTTATTGTGCGAAAAGCCAAAACCTGGGGTATTACCTCTCCGGCACAACCGCAGATGCGGGCAACTCGATTTTCACCAATACCGCGTCGTTTTCACCAGCGCAGGGCGTCGGCGTACAGTTGACGCGCAACGGTACGATTATTCCAGCGAATAACACGGTATCGTTAGGAGCAGTAGGAACTTCGGCGGTAAGTCTGGGATTAACGGCAAATTACGCACGTACCGGAGGGCAGGTGACTGCAGGGAATGTGAAATCGATTATTGGCGTGACTTTTGTTTATCAATAAAAAAATTACAGCACATTGCTAATGCTGGTACCTGAGGCGCTACGCTATCAGACCTACAAAACCTGCACGTTAGCCCTTTGTAGGCCAGATAAGACGCGTCAGCGTCGCATCTGGCATAAACAAAGCGTACTTTGCCGACAATCCGAACAGAGCCTGCCATTGGCAGGCTCTGGTGTTCTTTTACGCTACCATGCTAATAATCAGCACAATAATAAGCCCAACCACGGAGTTGACCAGCTCCAGCAGACCCCAGGTTTTCAACGTGTCTTTTACTGACAGGTCAAAGTATCCTTTGAACAACCAGAAAGAAGCATCGTTAATGTGGGTGAGGGTGTTGGAACCCGCAGCCGTCGCCAGTACCAGCAGCGCCGGATTCACGCCAACCAGCTGACCAGTTGCTGGATCAAGGATTGCAGCACTGATAATCCCGGCGGCGGTCATCGCCGAAACGACACCCTGACCCGTCGCCAGACGAATTAGCACAGTGATCAGCCATGCCATGATGTAGGGCGAGATATTGCCGTGGGACATCAACATGCCGATGGTGTCGCCAATGCCGGTGTCGATGATGGTCTGCTTCAGCACGCCACCCGCACCGATGATCAGAATCACCATTGCAATACTCTTCACCGCGCTTTCAAAAGCGTTCATCACCCACTGCATGTCATGACCACGTGCGGTGCCAAAGAGTACGAATGCAACCACCATCGCAATAAACATTGCAATCGGCGAGGAACCGATAAAGTTAACCACTTCCCAGGCAGGGGTATCTTTTACCAGCCAGATATTGGCGATGGTGGTAGAGATCATAATGATCGCCGGGATCAGCGGCACCAGAATCGAAACGCCGAAAGAGGGCAGATTATTCATATCTACCGGTTGATCTGCTTTCAGGAATGATGGCGTTGGGCGCTCAAGATTGCCGAGGAACTTCGGCAGGATCAGACCTGCGCAGATTACACTTGGGATCGTCACCAGTACGCCATAGATATAAACCATCCCCATATCCGCGCCATAAGCATTCACCAGCGCCACCGGACCCGGCTGCGGTGGGAACAGTGAATGTGCGGTAGTGGCAGCTGCTACTGCCGGGATCGCCAGTTTCAGGAACGGAATTTTAGCTTCGGCAATAACAATAACCAGCGGTGCTAACATGATAAAGGCCACTTCATAGAACATCGCCAGACCAAAAATCAGGCCGATGATAATCACCGACAGCTGTACATAGCGCAGACCGAGACGCGCCAGCAGCGTATGCGCTATCTGGTGAGCCGCGCCGGAGTCGACCATCAATTTACCGATGACCGCACCGAACACCACGATGATAGCCAGTTCCCCCAGCGTGTTGCCGAAGCCCGCTTTCATGGTGTGCAGCAGCGACATCAAATCCATGCCCGCCAGCATCCCGACGGACAGCGCCGCCACCAACAAAGCCACCATTGAATTGATTTTGAACTTCAAATTCAGTACCAGCATCAGGCCAATGCCGAATACCACCCAGAGAATGTTAAGCACATGCATAACGTTTTACCTTACCTGGTTGAACCGTTGTTATTTTGGGCGACATGTTATGTAAATTGGTCAACCATTGTTGCGATGAATGTCACATCCTCTGATCAATAACCATCGATTACCCTTTGCTGCAATTTGCAGCAACAACCATGAGAGTGAAATTCTTGTGATGTGGTTAACCAATTTAAGAATTCGGGTTGACATGTCTTACCAAAAGGTAGAACTTATACGCCATCTCATCCGATGCAACGCCACGGCTGCGGTCTGGTTGTTCATCCGGATACCTAAACAACTCCAGGGTTCCGCGTCTCTTTGCTGTGGAACCCACTATGTGAAAGAGGAAAAATCATGGAACAGACCTGGCGCTGGTACGGCCCAAACGATCCGGTTTCTTTAGCTGATGTCCGTCAGGCGGGCGCAACTGGCGTGGTTACCGCGCTGCACCATATCCCGAACGGCGAAGTATGGTCCGTAGAAGAGATCCTCAAACGCAAGGCGATCGTTGAAGACGCAGGCCTGGTGTGGTCTGTCGTAGAAAGCGTACCAATTCACGAAGATATCAAAACCCACACTGGCAACTATGAGCAGTGGATCGCTAACTATCAGCAGACTCTGCGCAACCTGGCGCAGTGCGGCATTCGCACCGTGTGCTACAACTTCATGCCGGTGCTCGACTGGACCCGTACTGACCTCGAATACGTGCTGCCAGACGGCTCCAAAGCGCTGCGCTTCGACCAGATCGAATTCGCTGCATTCGAAATGCATATCCTGAAACGTCCAGGCGCGGAAGCGGATTACACCGAAGAAGAAATTGCTCAGGCTGCTGTTCGCTTCGCCACTATGAGCGACGAAGACAAAGCGCGTCTGACCCGTAACATCATTGCTGGTCTTCCGGGCGCGGAAGAAGGCTACACCCTCGACCAGTTCCGTAAACACCTGGAGCTGTACAAAGATATCGACAAAGCGAAGCTGCGCGAAAACTTTGCCGTCTTCCTGAAAGCGATTATTCCAGTTGCTGAAGAAGTCGGCGTGCGTATGGCTGTTCACCCGGACGATCCGCCGCGCCCGATCCTCGGCCTGCCGCGCATTGTTTCCACCATTGAAGATATGCAGTGGATGGTTGATACCGTAAACAGCATGGCAAACGGTTTTACCATGTGCACCGGTTCCTACGGCGTGCGTGCTGACAACGATCTGGTTGATATGATCAAGCAGTTCGGTCCGCGTATTTACTTCACCCATCTGCGCTCCACCATGCGTGAAGATAACCCGAAAACCTTCCACGAAGCGGCGCACCTGAACGGTGACGTTGATATGTACGAAGTGGTGAAAGCGATTGTTGAAGAAGAACACCGTCGTAAAGCGGAAGGCAAAGAAGACCTGATCCCGATGCGTCCGGACCACGGTCATCAGATGCTGGACGACCTGAAGAAGAAAACCAACCCAGGTTACTCCGCAATTGGTCGTCTGAAAGGCCTGGCCGAAGTTCGCGGTGTCGAACTGGCGATCCAGCGCGCTTTCTTTAGCCGTTAATATCCACCGGCATGGCTGCGCGCCGTGCCGGTTCCTTCTTCCTTGCCGTCACTCTTTGAAGACGGATTCTGGAGTTTACGATGACTACTATTGTTGACAGCAATCTGCCGGTTGCCCGCCCGTCATGGGATCATTCTCGTCTGGAATCACGCATTGTGCAGCTCGGTTGCGGGGCGTTTCACCGCGCGCACCAGGCGCTGTATACCCATCATCTGCTGGAAAGCACCGACAGCGACTGGGGCATCTGCGAAGTTAACCTGATGCCAGGCAACGACCGCGTGCTGATCGAAAACCTGAAAAAACAGCAACTGCTGTACACCGTAGCGGAAAAAGGCGCAGAGAGCACCGAGCTGAAAATTATCGGTTCGATGAAAGAAGCGCTGCATCCGGAAATCGATGGCTGCGAAGGTATTCTCAACGCGATGGCGCGTCCGCAAACGGCGATTGTCTCTCTAACGGTCACGGAAAAAGGCTACTGCGCTGATGCGGCAAGCGGTCAACTGGATCTCAATAACCCACTGATCAAGCACGATCTGGAAAACCCGACTGCGCCGAAGTCCGCGATTGGTTACATCGTCGAAGCCTTGCGTCTGCGTCGTGAAAAAGGGCTGAAAGCATTTACGGTGATGTCCTGCGATAACGTGCGTGAAAACGGTCATGTGGCGAAGGTCGCGGTACTGGGGCTGGCTCAGGCGCGTGACCCGCAGCTGGCGGCATGGATTGAAGAAAATGTCACCTTCCCGTGCACCATGGTTGACCGCATCGTTCCGGCGGCGACGCCAGAAACCTTACAGGAAATTGCTGACCAGCTGGGTGTTTACGACCCGTGCGCCATTGCCTGCGAACCGTTCCGTCAGTGGGTGATTGAAGATAACTTCGTTAATGGTCGCCCGGACTGGGATAAAGTGGGCGCACAGTTCGTTGCAGACGTTGTGCCGTTCGAAATGATGAAGCTGCGTA
>OAWJ01001716.1_pt1 | contig 10877 bp, 8 predicted proteins | sample 1517021 | NCBI WGS metagenome assembly OAWJ01 (sample SAMEA2580121, study PRJEB22360) | human gut metagenome | biome: human gut; feature: human-associated habitat; material: faeces | place: Denmark | collected 2008/2010
CGTCCTCGGGGATGGTGCAGTGCTCGTCCTCAAAGACGAAGTGGTGGCTGCCGATGACGACCCGCTCACCGCTGACGCGGCTGGCGATGCCGTGGGCCACGATATACTCTACCTCGGAGTGCATCTCTTCGTGGGAGATGCCGCGCTCTTTGGCCTCCCGGACGACGGCGTTGGCCATCGAGTGGGGGAAGTGCTCCTCGAGGCAGGCGGCCAGCTGCAAAACCTCGCTCTCGCTGCAGCCGGAGAAGGGGACGACCTTGACCACCTTGGGGGTGGCGCGGGTCAGGGTGCCGGTCTTGTCGAAGACGATGGTATCGGCCTTGGACAGGGTCTCGAGGTATTTGCCGCCCTTGACGGTGATGTGGCTTGCGCCGCACTCGCGCATGGCAGAAAGAACGGCCAGCGGCATCGAGAGCTTGAGGGCGCAGGAGAAATCGACCATCAGGCAGGAGATGGCGCGGGTGGCGTTCCGGGTCAGGGCGTAGGTGACGACGGTAGCACCGAGGCACCAGGGGACCAGACGGTCGGCCAGAACCAGCGCACGGTTTTCGGTGCTGGACTTCAGCTTCTCGGATTCCTCGATCATGGCCACGATCTTGTCGTAGCGGTTTGCGCCGCCCTCGGCTCTGGTGGTCAGGACGCACTCGCCCTCTTCCACCACAGTGCCGGCGTAGACGGTGGCACCGATGGTCTTGCGCACCGGCATGGACTCGCCGGTGAGTGCGGCCTGGTTGACCATGGCTTCGCCCTCGATGACGGTGCCGTCCAGCGGGATCATGTTGCCGGAGCGGACGACGATCTCGTCGCCCGGGTGGACCTTGGTGAGCGGCATGAGCACTTCGCTGCCCTGTGCGCGGACCCAGACCTTATCGACATTCAGGGCCATGCTGCGGGCCAGGTCGTCGAGGCTCTTCTTGCGGGTCCACTCCTCCAGCAGGGAGCCGACGTTGAGCAGGAACATGACGGAGCCTGCGGTGGCGAAATCGCTCCGCAGGATGGAAACACCGATGCTCAAAGCATCCAGCACCTCGACTTCCAGTTTGCGGTGCCACAGGCAGCACACACCCTTCCAGAGGAACTCGATGGAGCGGAACACGGTGTAGGCGGCGTTGAGCGGGGCGGGCAGGAACAGCTGGCGCAGCACCCGGCCTGCCAGGAGGTTATACATCTTTTCCTGATATTCCTGATTGATGCGGCGGCTGTCGGCGCTGGTGACCAGTGCGTCCAGCTCGGGGTCATCGAAACGGTAGGTGCTCAGGGCGGCGACGGCGTCCCTGCGGGCACCGGTGTAATACACCACCACATCGCCCGTCCGCTCGTAGACCTTGGCCTTGCTCACAGCATCGTGGTGGTTCAGATAGGCTTCCAGCACATCGGCCCGGTGCAGGGTCATCCGCACATTGCAGACGTGTACCCGCAGGCGGCCGCGGCTCTCATGAAGAATAGTACATTTCATATCAGAATATCCTCTGCGTATTGCAAAAAATAACCATAAAAAGAGCCGCCCGCAGGCGGCTCAGAGACTGCAAAATTACTCGTTGGTCTCGGCGGTCTCTGCCTTGGCAGCGTCCTCGATGACCTCAGCCTCAGCCTTGGCAGCGCGGGCCTCGTTGATGGCCTTTGCATCCTCGAGGATGTCACCGGCCTGCTCCTGGACCTTGCTGACGGTCTCCATGGTGGAGTCCTTCATGCGCAGGACAGCAGCGGTGGTCTGGGTGTAGACCTTCTTGGCATCGCTGCTGGACAGCAGCTTGAAACCAGCGGAACCGAACAGGGTGCCGGCAGCGAACAGAGCGATCTTCTTAATATCGACCATAGTAGTATACCTTCCTTTTTTATCGTATTCCCTCATGCCCCAAAGGGCATGGAATAAGTGTTTCTTCCGTTATTATAACGCGGTTTTTGGAAAATTCAAGGGATTTTAATGATGTTTACATCTGCTAACATTTTACGAAAAGTAGTTAGAAATGTCTATCTTTACGTGTTTTTTGCCGCAAACTACAGTTTGTATTTTCAAACAAACTCCAAAGTGTTGAAGAAATATAACAAAGAGTCTTGCGCTGAGTGGTGCATTCATTGTACAATAAAAAAGTATGCGATAAAATCGACAGGGCCGGGACGTTCCGGCCCTGTAACAATAAGTGAGGCTGGATATGGAAAAGAAGGATATTCGTGTGCTGGCGCTCGACCTCGACGGCACTCTGACCAATGACCAGAAGGTCGTCACCCCCGCCACCCGCGCAGCGCTGGATGCCGCTGCTGCCAAAGGTGTGACCATCGTGCTGGCCTCGGGCCGTCCCACGGCAGGCATCATGCCGCTGGCAAAGGAGCTGGGACTGGATAAAAAGGGTGGCTGCATCCTCTCGTATAACGGCGGTGCCATCATCGACTGTGCCACCGGCGAGACGCTCTACCGCAAGCAGCTGGATGCAAAGTATGTGCCGCAGCTCTGTGCCTTCGCCAGGGAGCAGGGCGTGGTCATCATTACCTATAATAAGCAGGGCGTCGTCACCGAAAGCCCCGAGGACGAGTGGGCGCTGAAGGAGTGCTTTACCTGCAAGCTGCCCATGCAGAAGGTGGAGGACCTCGCCGCCTATGTGGATTATCCCATCTGCAAGATGCTCATTACCCTCGACCCCGCCCGCCGCGGCGAGGTGCTGGAGGCAGGCCGGAAACAGTTTGCGGGCGAGATCGACCTCTACCCGTCCAGCCCCTTCTTCATCGAGGCTGTGCCGCTGGGGGTCGCCAAGGACGTGAGCCTTGGCAGTCTGCTGGAAAGCAGGGGGCTGACCCGCGACAACCTCATGGCCTGCGGCGACGGCCTCAATGACTGCTCAATGATACGCTTTGCCGGCGTGGGTGTGGCCATGCAGAATGCAGAGCCCCCCGTCAAGGAGGCGGCGGACTATGTGACCGTCGCCGACAACAACCACGACGGCGTGGCGGAGGCCATTGAGAAGTTCATTTTTTGAAAGGATACCAGACGCAAATGCCGCGCAACTTAGTTTTATTCGATTTGGAGTGGAACATCGGCTATCAGCCGTTTATCTTTAATTATCACGGTGTCCAGCAGACGTTCCGGGGGGAGATCATTGAGATCGGCGCTGTCAAGATCGACGAGGACGCCAACGTGCTGGATACCTTCTCCATCCACCTGCGTCCCCGCATCTTCCGCTGCCTGCAGCACCACATCGCCAAAGTCACTGGTCTGACGCAGGAGGACCTCGACAAGGGCGAACCCATCATCCAGGGCCTCCGCCGCTTTATGAAGTGGTGCGGCCCGGACGCCGAGTTCGCCGAGTGGGGCATGGATGACGTGCCGGTGCTCAAGCAGAACCTTTTCCTCTGCAATCTCGACGAGAGCCGCCCGACGGTCTGGTACGACCTGCAGCAGCTCTTTCTGCGGGAGTACCCCCGCAAGGAAGGCGAGGGGATGAAGCTGGAAAATGTCGTCACCCGGATGGGCATCCCGCTGGAACGCCCCTTCCACGACGCTCTGTCCGACACCCTCTATACCGCCGACCTCTGCCGTATGCTCGACCTGCGGGCCGGACTGGCCGCTTACCCCAGCGAGGAGGACACCCTGCGCCAGAGCCTTTGCCCCACGCCGGGCGACTACCGGGATTTCAGGGTCTTCCGGGGCTATCTGGACCAGTCTATGTGGAAGCTGGACCCCGTCATCGGCACGATGGCCTGCCCGGTCTGCGGCACGGCCCTGCAGCCGGATGACGTCTGGCTGAAAAAAGGGAGCAGCGGCTGGTATACGCTGTCCCAATGTCCCGTCTGTAAGGGCCGGGGCGGCGAGGCAGGCCGGGGCGTGTTCCAGAAATACCGGATGTCGCGCCGGGACGGCCTGCACTGGGCCTTCGCCCGCTGCGTCCAGATGCCGGACGATGCAAGCCTGGTCCGCTGGAAAAAGCAGAAGGCCCAGTATCTGGAGCGTCAGCGCCTCAAGGCCGAACGGCAGGCCGCCGAAGCAGAGGCCGCCCGGCACATCTTCTGAGGCAGAAGAATAAAATATCGTGCAGGAAAGAACAACGCTGTTTCATATTGTAAGGAGAGACAGGAAGAAAAAGGCAAAAATGCTCAGATTTTGTTCATATCCCGGTCATAGATGCTGGATATACTAAGAAGAAACATCAGGCAGAAACGAAAGGGATGGTACGAGCACGATGGAAACGACGCTCATCGACTGGCTCCACCAGCTGGGTACGCTGGAATTCTGGGAGGCATTGTTAGAGGGCTTTGAAGGGCTGGGGCCGTTGGTCCCTATCCTGCTGGCGATGCTGGAATCCATTTTTCCGCCGCTGCCCCTCATCGCCATCGTGGCCCTCAATATCGCGGCCCACGGCGGATTTCTTGGCTTCGTCTACAGCTGGCTCGGTGTGGCCGCAGGCGGCACGGTGGTGTTTTTATTCTGGCGGCGGGTGGTCAAACGCTTTTTCTGGAAGCTGGCCTCTCGCTCCGAACAGCTGAAAAAGGCCCAGCAGTGGGTCAGCCATGTGGACACGGCCAGCCTCTTCATGCTGGCCGTCCTGCCCTTTACGCCCACGTCGTTCCTGCATCTGGCCTTTGGTATCTCGGATTTTGACGAGAAGCGCTATCTGCTCACCCTTCTGGCGGGCAAGGCCGTTATGGTGGCCATGATGGCTCTCTTCGGCCAGTCGCTGGTCAGCTCGCTGAAAAATCCGGTGTATCTCATCCTCGCCATCGCCATCTGGGGCGGGATGTACTGGGGGAGCAGGAAGTTCTGTAAGAAGCACGATTTGGATTGATATAACGCAAAGAGGCCCCGGCAGCAGCTGCCGGGGCCTCTTTGCGTTATTCTTTAGTTCTCGGCCAGATTACCGGTATAGAGCTGGTAATACTTGCCCTTCTTGGCGATGAGCTCGTCATGGTTGCCGCGCTCGATGATGCGGCCCTGTTCCAGGACCACGATGCAGTCTGCGTTGCGGACAGTGGAGAGGCGGTGGGCGATGACGAAGCTGGTGCGGCCGTACATCAGGCCGTCCATGCCGCGCTGCACCAGAGCCTCGGTGCGGGTGTCGATGGAGGAAGTAGCCTCATCGAGGATGAGCACAGGCGGGTCGGCAACGGCTGCACGGGCGATGGCCAGCAGCTGGCGCTGGCCCTGCGACAGGTTCGCACCATCGCCGGTCAGCATGGTGTTGTAGCCCTCGGGCAGGCGCTTGATGAAGCCGTCGGCGTTGGCCAGACGGGCTGCGGCGATGCACTCTTCGTCGGTGGCCTCCAGACGGCCATAGCGGATGTTCTCCATGACCGTGCCGGTGAACAGGTGGGTATCCTGCAGCACGATGCCCAGAGAGCGGCGGAGGTCGGCTTTCCTGATTTTATGGATGTTGATGCCGTCGTACCGGATCTTGCCGTCCTGGATGTCGTAGAAGCGGTTGATAAGGTTGGTGATGGTGGTCTTGCCGGCGCCGGTGGAGCCGACGAAGGCGATCTTCTGGCCCGGACGGCCATAGAGGTTGATGTCGTGCAGGACGGTCTTGCCCGGCACATAGCCGAAATCGACGTCCGTAAAGGTGATGTCGCCTTCCAGCTTGTGGTAGGTGGTGGTGCCGTCGTGGTGGGGGTGCTTCCAGGCCCAGATGCCGGTGCGCTCGTTGGCCTCCACGAGGTTGTCGTCCTTGTCGTACTTGGCGTTGATGAGGGTGACATAGCCCTCATCGGTCTCGCTGGGCTCATCCATCATCTTGAAGATGCGCTCTGCACCGGCCAGTGCCATGATGATGCTGTTGGCCTGCATGGACACCTGGCTGATGGGCATATTGAAGCTCTTGTTCAGGGACAGGAACGCCATGACAGTACCCAGCGTGACGCCGCCCATGCCGGTGACGGCCATGGCTGCACCCACCAGAGCGCAGATGGCGTAGCTGATATTGCCCAGCTGAGCGTTGACGGGCATCATGATGTTGGCGAAGCTGTTGGCCTGCTTGGCGCTGTCCTTGAGCTTGTCGTTCAGCTCGCGGAAGCCCTCGAGGACTTTCTGCTCGTGGGTGAAGACCTTGACGACCTTCTGGCCTTCCATCATCTCTTCGATGTAGCCGTTCACTTTGCCGAGGTCGCGCTGCTGTGCGATGAAGTACTTGCCGCTCTGCTGGGTGATCTTCTTGGAGCAGAAGAGCATCAGGGCTACCATCAGCATGGTGACGATAGTGAGCTGCCAGCTCAGCATGCACATGCTGGCAAAGACGGAAACGATGGTGATGGCGCTGGACACCAGCTGCGGGATGCTCTGGCTGAGCATCTGGCGGAGGGTATCCACGTCGTTGGTGTAGACGGACATGATGTCGCCGTGCGGATGGGTGTCAAAGTAGCTGATGGGCAGGCTCTCCATGTGGGTAAAGAGCTGGGTGCGCAGGTTGCGCAGGGTACCCTGGGTGACGTTGACCATGATGCGGGCGTTGAGCCATGCAGCGAGGATGCCCACCACATAGATGCAGCCGACGCGCACCAGCGCACCGGCCAGCGGTGCAAAGCTGGGGTCCTGCTGCTGGGTCATGGGGATGATATAGTCGTCGATAAGGGTCTGGAGGAACAGGCTTGCCTGCACATTGGCCAGCGCGCTGACCACGATGCAGATGAGCACGAGGATGCAGTGAGGCAGATAGTGCTGGAACACCTCTGCCATGATGCGCTTGAGCAGCTTGCCCGGGTTCTCGACCTTCGGACGCGGGCCTCCCATGCCGCGGGGGCCGGGGCCATGGACGACTTTTGCTTTCTGTTCTGCCATTACTGCTCACCTCCCTGCTTGTCGAAGTCGCCGCCGCCCTGAGTCTGGCTGTTGTAGACTTCCTGATAGATCGCGTTGTTCTTCAGCAGTTCCTCGTGGGTGCCGAGGCCGTTGATCTGGCCGTTGTCCAGCACGAGGATGCGGTCGGCATCCTGCACCGAGGAAATGCGCTGTGCAATGATGATCTTGGTGGTGCCGGGGATCTCCTCACGGAACGCCTTCCGGATCTTTGCGTCGGTGGTGGTATCCACGGCACTGGTGGAGTCGTCGAGGATGAGGACCTTCGGCTTGCGCAGCAGGGCGCGGGCGATGGTCAGACGCTGTTTCTGGCCGCCGGACACGTTGGAGCCGCCCTGCTCGATCCAGGTGTTGTACTTGTCCGGGAAGCGCTCGATGAACTCATCGGCGCAGGCCAGCTTCGCCACACGGATGCACTCTTCCTCGCTGGCGTTCTCGCTGCCCCAGCGGAGGTTGTCGAGGATGGTGCCGGAGAACAGGACGTTCTTCTGGAGCACCATGGAGACCTCGTGGCGGAGGACGTCGAGATTGTAATCCCGGACATCCACGCCGCCCACGCTGACAGTGCCGGTCTCGGCGTCGTACAGGCGGGGGATGAGCTGCACCAGACTGGACTTTGCGCTGCCGGTGCCGCCGATGATGCCCAGTGTCTCGCCGGGCTTGATGTCAAAGGTGATGTCGTTCAGGACAGGCTGGCCGGAGCCGTGCTTGTACTTGAAGGTAACATGGTCGAAGCGGATGCTGCCGTCCTTGACTTCCTGCACGGGAGCCTTGGCGGGGGGAAGGTCGGTCTTCTCGTCCAGAACTTCCACGATACGCTTTGCGGAAGCGGCGGACATGGAGATCATGACGAAAGCCATGCTCAGCATCATCAGAGCCATCAGGATGTTCATGATGTAGCCGAACAGAGCATTCAGCTGGCCGGTGGTCAGCGCGCCGTGCAGGATGTACTTTGCGCCGAACCAGCTCAGGGCAATGTTGCAGCCGTAAATAGCCGTCAGCATGGCGGGGTTGTTGAAGCTCAGACGGCTCTCTGCGTTGACGAACTGCTGATACAGACCCTCGCAGGCTTTGGTGTACTTCTCGTTCTCGAAGCCCTCGCGGACGAAGCTCTTGACCACGCGGATGGCGGAGACGTTCTCCTGCACGGAGGAGTTCAGGTTGTCGTAATTCTTGAAAACACGGTCAAAAATTTTGAAGGTGGGGACCATGATGCTTGCCAGCACGGCCAGCAGGAAGGCGACGGCTACCACGAAGATGAGGGCCAGAGGGCCGCCGATGCCGAACGCCATGATGAGTGCGAACACCAGATGGACCGGGGCGCGCACACACATGCGCTCCATCATCTGGAAGGCGTTCTGCAGGTTGGTCACGTCGGTGGTCATACGGGTGACGAGGCCGGCGGTGGAGAACTTGTCGATGTTGGAGAAGGAGTAGTGCTGGATGTTCTCATACATCGCGTCACGCAGGTTGCCGGCAAAGCCGGTGGACGCCTCGGCGGCGTACTTGCCGGCCAGAACGCCCAGCAGCAGGGCGATGGCCGCCACCGCGAAGGTGAGCAGGCCGTATTTGACGATGGCGTTCATATCGCCCTTTTCAATGCCAAGGTCAATGATGAACGCCATGATGGTGGGCAGCAGGATGTCCATGACTGCTTCCAGTGCGGAAAACATCGGCGTCAGGATAGCGGCGCGTCTGTATTCGCCCAGATGGGAAGCAAGCTTCTTTATCATGCTTTGAGCCTCCTTTGATAAATTGTTTGGTACGGAACAATTTTATACAAAACAATTTTAATGTCAATGCTTTTTTCAAAGTTTCGGAAAAAGTTCATATTTGTTTCACTTCAAGCCCAGATATAATTTATTCAGCAGCCGCAGCAGCTCGGTGTTTTCTTCCTCCGTCAGCAGGCCGGCCACATATTCGTCGGTCTGGTGGAGGGCGAGCATGGTATTTTCGTGGAACTGGCGGCCCTTTTCGGTGAGGACCAGCTGCTTGAGGCGGGCGTCCTGCGCGACGCTCTGACGGGCGATGTAGCCTTTGCGCTCCATGAGCTGTAAAATATTGGTAACGGTGGAGCGGGTGATGGAGAACTCCCGCTCGATGTCCCGCTGGAATACGGGGGTGTCGGAGTTCCGGTAGAGGTACTCCATGATCCAGCCGTGCATGGGGGTCACGGCCTCCACGCCATTGGTGCGGGCGATCTGGCCGATCTTGCGGAAAATAAGGTTGTTCACCCGGCGCAGCTGGGCCGGGATGACCTGCGGCGCCTCCCACGGCGGCGCGATGGGGGTGCAGCAAGACTCGATTTCTTTACACATAGTTACCATCCTTATGTTCGTTATATGATATGGCAGAGCTGTGAATGTTTGATCGTCGAACTGTTTCACATAAAACTGTTCGATACAGGACTATTATGCTCCAAAAAAAGAGGGCTGTCAACCCTCTTTGGATGATTCGTCCCATTGGCCCAGCCCGGTGAGGATGGAAATGGCCACCTCGGGCTTATTCGTGACCACAAGCTCCGGGTCCAGCCGGAACAGCTGGCGCAGGTTGTCCCGGCTGTCCACGCCCACCGGCCAGGGCGCGACCTTGAAGCCGTGGGTGTGGGCGTTGGAGACAAGGTCTTTGTCCCGGAAAAAGGCGTGGTACTCCGGCCCGACGTAATCCACCGGGAAGCCGAACTGGGCCACATAGTTCACAAAATCCGTCTGATAATAATACTGCTGCAGAATTTCGGCCAGGCTCATGCCGGGGAAGATGGAGTAGAGAAAATCGAGACGGTCTTTTAAGTAGTAGATGAGGATGCTGTTCTCTTCGTCCAGACTGCTGGGGTCTTCCAGCAGAGCGGCCGCTTCGCTGAGGGCCTGGGGGCTGGAAAGCTTCTCCACGAGAGGGTCGGTCTTCTTGAGGCCCAGCTTCTCCCAGAAGGTGGCCGGCTGGCTGAGCTGGGATTCGGGGCTGAGGGTCATGGCGCAGGTGGCCATCTGGGGCATCCGCTCCTTCACCCGGCGGAGAGTGCCGTACTCGAAGGAGGTGAGCACGGCCTTTTCTTCCAGCCCGGCGTCAAGGACGGCGTCGATGACCCGGTCCACGATCTCTTCGTCCCGGTCCAAGTAGGGCTTCAACTCAATATGTACCATCCTGAAGTCCTGCGCGGCTTCCAGAACCTCTTCGAAGGTGGGGATCTTTTCGCCCGCGAACTCCGGGCTTTTCCATTTTCCGAAATCCAGCTGGCGCAGGTCGTCGAAGTCCATATCCGGGATGTTGCCGTGGACGCCGGTCTTGAGGTCGGTGAGGTAGTCGTGGGCCACCACGAGATGACGGTCCCTGGTGATCTGAACGTCACACTCGAAGCCGTCCGCACCCAGCGTCTTTGCCAGACGGAACGCGGTCAGCGTGTTTTCGGGGGCCAGATGGGACGCGCCGCGATGGGCAATGATGAGAGGGCGCATGGCATGGACCTCCTTAAAAGACAAAAGTTGAAAAATGCGATGCCGTTACCCATGATACACGTTTTCACAAATTTCGTCAATGACGGCGTTTCGGTCAGCAAGGCAGGCGAAAATGGGACGAAAGTACGACTTTTACCGTCAAAACGACGAAAATTTAAGCTGGATTTTAGCACTTTTCACGAGAAAAAACCAAAAATCGGCCCATTTCTCTCCCATCTGTTTCTTCCCAACGGACAATTCCTGTGATAAGATTATAGTGTAAACAGTGAAACCTCTCCGTCACGCCTACGGCGTGCCACCTCCCCTATCGAGGGGAGGCTTTGGCATTCCGTAAAGCCTTATCTCTTCGCCAGAGGCTCCCCTCGCTAGGGGAGCTGTCGAGCGATAGCGAGACTGAGAGGTTGTTCCTACGCTGAAAGATACCTACGGAATAAGGAAAATGGAGAGTTTTGCTATGACTGAGTTCAAGCCCATCAAGGAAGGCAAGGTCCGCGAGATCTACGACAACGGCGACAGCCTCATCATGGTCGCCACCGACCGCATCTCTGCATTCGATGTTATCTTAAAGAATAAAGTCACCAACAAGGGCAAGGTGCTGACCCAGATGAGCAAGTTCTGGTTCGACTACACCCGCGATCTGCTGCCCAACC
>OAWJ01001718.1_pt1 | contig 10863 bp, 9 predicted proteins | sample 1517021 | NCBI WGS metagenome assembly OAWJ01 (sample SAMEA2580121, study PRJEB22360) | human gut metagenome | biome: human gut; feature: human-associated habitat; material: faeces | place: Denmark | collected 2008/2010
CCAGGGCGACCGCGACCGCGAGGACGGCGGCGGCCCCGGAAACTCGTTTCATGGAGCGTTTCATGGAAAATCCCCCTAATCTAGCAACGGTTTAGAGTCTACTAGATTGGGGGGACGGGGGCCAAGCCCGCACAGTTAGCGTCGGCGTGACGTCCTTCGTCTACAGCACGGTTAAATGCATCGAACAAATGGGCTGCTTCCTCGGGACGCGAGGAAGCATCTAAAACAGTGTTGAGAATGTCTCCCGCATCACGTCCGTGTGTCTCCGTCGCAGGAACCGATGCGGCCTCGCCGTCAAATACGCGAATATTGCAGCAGGGTACCGACGCCGCGACAACCGGCGAATGCGTGGTCACAATAAACTACACGTTGGGGAAAATGCGGACAAGATCCTCCAAAATTCGCGCCTGTTAACGGGGGGGTGCAAATGAAGATCAATCTCGTCGATCATTACCACGCCCGGCGTTTCGAGCACACAATCGCCTAATGCGAGATTCAACATCGCCATGCGATATGCGATGTCCGCAAATAGACTCAACGTGCCACGATATCCGTCACTCATTGGATGAATCCTATCGCGATGGTAACTACCATCGGCAGTGCTATATGTAAACACCAGCTGGCCGAGTTCGGCATCAAAATCGACCATCGCATCTACCGTGGGTGCCGCCGCATCAAAACATGAGGCCAGCGCCTTTTAACCACAGAGAACAGCGCGCTGTCACGCTTATTCCACCACTCCCAAATGGATTGAGATTTAAACCAAGCATTCATACGTGCAACGTTCGAAGATGCCTGTAGGGCGCCTTCGTCCCACGCGTTCTGTTGGGCAACGACTGGTCTTTAGGTTCGGTCCGCGTCCACAATCGATCGGTCCCATAACGAGCAAGAATGGGAAGGGCAACCGTCTCGCCACTATCGACAAGTTTTTGCAGCCGATCGCCGACATCCACTACAGGCGCAGCAACAGCAATAGTCGTGCAGCCATTGGCAGTATTAGGCGAACGCAACTAAACCCGTTGCAAACGCAATTAGGTATAATTCTCTCAAATCGCCTAGAGAAAGTGTTTGAATGCTGACCGTAATCGTGCCTACTTACAATGCCGAGCCGTATCTTTCTCAGGCTATAGGCAGCCTATTAAACGAAAAGAATATCGAACTGGAAATCCTCGCAATCAACGACGGATCCACCGACAACTCGCTCGCCATTATGCAAGATTTCGCTGCGCGCGACTCGCGCGTTCGAGTGATCGATAAGGCAAACCAGGGTTACGGCGCAACCTGCAATCTGGGCATTCGCGAGGCAAAGGGCGACTGGATTGCCATCCTCGAGCCCGATGACTGGATCGAGCCCGGAATGTACTCCGACATGCTTGCATTTGCCAAGCGCGAATTTGGCGATCCGAACAAGCTCGATATTATTGAGACCCCATATTGGATCATTCGCAACCCCGATACCCCCCAAGAGGTCAAACTACATTGCGCATATCGCGGTCGCATTAAACCGCCTCGGCAACCGTTCACCATTCACGACGCTCCACACCTGCTGGCCCATCATCCGTCCATTTGGTCGGCAATCTATCGTCGCGACTTCCTGTTGCAAAACAATATCTGGTTTAAGGAAATCCCCGGTGCGGGCTGGGCCGATAATCCATTCCTTGTCGAAACGCTCTGCCAGGCAAAGGCGATCGCTTACTGGCCCAAGCCGTATTACTGCTACCGCGAGGAAACACCCGAAAAGGCAGCCACTCTGGCCAAGCGCGACCCCTTGATGCCGTTTAATCGCTGGAACGACATGGTCGATATTCTTGAGCGGCTCAACGTCACCGACCCCGCCGTTTGGACACCGCAAATCACACGCGGCTTCACCTATATGGGCATCATGATCGAGCACACCGGAATTGAGGGGCACCCCGAAATCGAGCGGGCGATCCACAGGATGTTCGAACGCATGCCGCAAGAGCTGGTATTTGCCAATCCTCGCGTTACTCCCGCGGCCAAAAAGCTCTATGCCGAGTATATGGGCATCGCCGACCCTAAAATCAGCTACTGCGCATACGCCAAGGACCTCGTGGGCGAGGGCTTGTATAACGTATGGAACAAAGGGCCCAAGCAAACTCTAAAAATGATTACATCGCACTTTGGTTCATACAACGCACGCGCTGGAAAATAGTCTGATGGGCAGCAAAGCAAGCAGAAATACCTCCATCGAAGCGCTGCGCTTAATCGCGGTTGCTGGCATCGCGATATTCCACACGTTTCAGTGGACCTTTCAAGCCGTCTGCGCCGGTCTACCGGAATATGCGCCGCTCGCCGTCTTCCCTTACTCCGGCGCGCTCGGCTTTATCAACCAACTCGGCTGCTGGGCCAACGAGGTCTTCTTTATGATCTCAGGCTACTTCCTTATTCCCACGGCGGTACGTGCCCTCCAAAACGGGTCATCCGCGCGGGGCCTCACGCTCAAATCGCTTGATCGCCTCAAAAAGATCGTCTTGCCCACGCTCTTTTATTGCGCCACCTGCCTGATTGTTTCGATGTACGTATATCCCCTACCAGAAATCTCGCTGCATGAGATTGGCTGGCTCACGTTGGGCATCGAGTTTATCTGGGTCTACGCGGTATCCGTATTGCTCGTCCCAGTGATTGCGGTGATACGACAGCAAATCGGCAGCAAAAGAGCCCAGTTTGTCGTAGCGCTCCTCGTGTTCACAACATTTGGAATTAACTGCTACATCGCGGCGACGGCGAACGAAGCTGCCGGTATCGTTTTGTGGCGCAAGCTCATGAGCGCCGTTACCTACCTGGTCGCGTTTATTGCGGCTGGAGAAATGCGTTTTGTCCTCGAACACCACGGCAACGCATCCGGCGCTCAAAAATCCAAGATCGCACTCATCGGACTCGTTACCGCCACCATCGCGCTCGAGCTTCTGCTATCGGCAAATAGCCAGTACGACGCGCTCTGGAAGCTCTCCTACAAGTCCACTTCCGTCATATCCTTTATCTTGGCCGCCGCATCCGTTGCCGCCGCAGCGCTCCATCAGCCGCGCCACAAAGTCACTGCTGCAGACAAGACAATCATGTCCCTCGCCGCAGGAACGCTCGCTTTCTACGCCGTGCAGTCGTTTACCTGCAATGTCTGGCGGCCCATCTTCGACAAAGCGATCTACACCATGGCGACAGGTATCCAAACAGGAGAGCCCCGTCCAGCCGCCGCCATTTTGCTCGGAGTCCTTATGAGCCTTTGCCTCGCGCTTGCCCTGCTCCTGACGGATATCGTACGCAGGGCCGTAGTCGAGGCCATCAAGGCCCATATGAACAGCTAGACGTCCTTCTGACCCTGAAGGCCACGAAGCGCGCTAACACCCGAAGCAAATAAAATCGCAAAGACAATCGCCCAGTTCTTGCAGCCAAATACCGGAATATGAACGATTGCATGGTCATGCATAACAACGAAATAACCCAAAACAACAACCAGAGGCAGCGCCATGAGCAGCGACTGGATCAATACCTTTCGACGACGACCACCTTGCGCACCGCCCCGTATCGAAAATACGAGCACGGCAATCCAAATCGCCAATACGGCAGCAAACGAAACAAGGCAAACGACGTTCGAGATCATCGCATAACCAGCAGTTGAGCAAATGGCGAACAGCTGCGGGCTCATGCAATAAAACTCCTTCAAAATCTGAGGCCAGTCAGCCTGGGGCAACAGTGACGAAGTCCCATGCGCAGACCAAAGGCCCATCTCGCCCAGAACGTTCGAAAAGACCTCATCCCAGCCCAGCACAAATGCCGCGACAACCCATTTCATCGCCCAGGTAAACACAAACGAAAGCCCAAACCCAAAGAGTGCCCGCAGCATCGTAACGAGACAGCGCTTGGATCTCTCACCTTCGGGCAGCGCAATAAACGCGAAAAAGCAATGCAGGGCGACAACTGCGGCAGGAATCGTTAAAAAGTCAAGAAACGAAAACACGGCACCCGTCGCAATCGACCAAAGGACAAGACGGCTTGTAAAAGCCCGTGCGTTCGGAGCCGACCCCAAACGAAGACTCATGCAAGACATCATGATGAGCGCAACAAAGAACGAGATGCACAGCAGCAGATCACCGATAAAATTGAGAAACAGATTGGTCGAGAACAACAGGATTGCAAGGAAACCCAACGTCAATGGTTTTGAAAACCGCTTCCGCAAGGCAACGTAAGCGCAAGCGGAGCCGGCAATCGCCAGAGCAGCTGCGGGCGCCACGACAACGTCGATACCGCCAATAAGCAGGCAGACATTCGTAAGTAGCTGCCATCCGTGCCAATACCGGTAGTACTGCTGGTGCGTAATCCCGCCGGCTTTCGTAACGTCATCAATCTCGGCAACAGCCATCGTCTTAAACGGAGAACCTTGGTCCTTTTGCTGTGCGACTTCAATGATAAAGCGATTGCTATCAAAGCAAACAGGACCAGCTGCAACACGGTGGTCGTAGACATACATGTCAGACAACAGGGCAGAGGACTCCGAACCCTGCGCATGCGACTCGATAACGGGCCTCGGCAGGCAATTCGCCGCGGTATTGCTCAGGACAAATGCGGCCTGAAGAACCAAAAACAGCAACATGACCTTGACGGGAAGGCTATCGGCAAAGGAGGCTAAACGAGTTTTATTCACAGGGCATCCAAACAGAAAGATCGCGTCCACAGGAATCGGCACCTATGTAATACCACAATGCGCGCTTGCAATCTCACCACGCACGCACGTCAACTAGGCTTGTAGCAAACGTTCTTGGTGATTAGCGGAACATTACCCGCGGGCGCCCGCCTACGCTTACAATAGTCGTGTCCTATGGGACACGTTGTTTATTCCGCAGGGCCGAAATGCTGCCCACGCGAAAGGATATTCTCGTTCATGACTTCCACCCTTCCCGCTCCCATCGATAAGCTCGCCATCGTTGTCGTTACGTACAAGCGCCAGGAGCTCTTGGCCAACCTGTTCGACTCTATGACCGAGCTCACGGCAACGCCCTGGCGCATCGTGATTGTCGATAACGAGAATTCGCGCGAGACCGAGGCCATGTGCACCGCATTCAACGAGCGCCTGGCCAACCTGTGGGGCACCGACATCGATCAGCCCGACGCGAAGGGCGGCACCGACCGCGTTATCTACGCGCCGCAGGTTGAAAACGGTGGCGGCGCGGGCGGATTTTCCGCCGGCACCAAATGCGCCTATGACCTGGGCGCCCAGTGGTTTTGGGTCATGGACGACGACGTACTCGTCATCCCCGAGGGCATTGAGCGCCTGGCCAAGTGGACGGACCGCTACGACGTCATCCAGGGTTCGCGCCTGGACTTCGACGGCGGCGCCTTCTTTTGGCAGTACCAGCTCATCCTTTCGCTTGGTATCCCCAACCCCATCGCTAAGTGGGACCTGGGCCCCGAGGGCTACCGCACCATGAACCAGCTGTGCTTTGAAGGCGGCCTGTTCTCGCGCCGCGTAGTCGACAAGATCGGCCTGCCCGATGCACGCTTTTTCATCTACGGCGACGATGCCTGCTACGGCTATGTTGCGAGCCAGCACTTCCCCGCCGCCGTGGTTGCCGACGTGGTGCTCAAGCGCGCCCGCGCCGTCTCTAACTGGGATATCGCCGGCAAACGCCAGCTCAACTCCACGAGCGACACCAACCGCTACTACATCATGCGCAATCGCGGCTTTTTGGCCCGCTACATGCAGATCTACGGTGACTACCACCCCATGCTGTTCCGTCTGGGCAATGCCGCGACCTTTTGCAAGGAGTTCATTCGTCTGGCAGCGGTCGACAAGTGCTTTAAGACCGGCATCCCGGCGCTGCGCCGTGGCATGAAAGACGCCCGCAAGATCGTTAAGGATCCCAACTGGAAGCCCATGCCGCCCATGAAGGACACCAAGTAACGGAAGCCGGAAACACCTCGGCGCTTAAAGCCGCTGGCACACCGTAGCCACATGCTGCCCATCAAAACCGAACCCCCAGCGCATGCGACCCACGCCGGGGCGCGGTACACGGATTTCGTCGATGCCGTCGCGCTCTATGTCGAGTAGCGACTGCACGGCCAGCAATTCCAGTCCCAGCGCATCCACATCGGGGTCATACATCAAGTTAATCGTTATCAGCGGGCGCTCGTCCAGCATGCCAATCGTATCTGCTACGTCGAACACAGCACCCGTAGGGAAAACCTGGATGTCCCAGCGACCCGCACCACACTTTCGCCTCGAGGCAGGATTGGCATAGCCCGGCAAGCCAAAGCAGAGCCCCTGCAAGAGCAGATGATATGGTAGCGGCTTATCTGGGTCGGTCTCACCGATTCCCGCATCCCCCAGGATGCGGCTTAGCGCCCGCCTCACGGTATCCTCGTTCCCACGGCACAGCCCGTCGCGAAACGCATCGACGTCTCGAATGTCTTCGGCAGCGCACTCAAACCACTCAATAATCACTAGACGCAAGGCCTGGCGAAGCTCGTTATTGGGCAATCGCAAAGCACGGAGCCGATCGCCATGCTCTGACTCCTCAGTCATATCCGTCGTGAGAAAACCGGACAGATACAGCGCTGTCCACATGCCATCGTCAGGCGAGACATCTGGCTCTGCAGTGCCCAAACAAAGCGGGACCTCAGCACACCCATGGGCCTCGAGCAAATCAAACAAGACCGAAAGGCGGTCGAGATTCCACCCGGCAACTACCCTACTCAGGCAATCCGCATACCCATACAGATCGGCGCGCACAGGCGCCGTACAGCCTCGGTCCAAAAAACCGATCACACGCGCTGGACTCGAGCAATAGGCCCTGCCAAACCGATATCCCTCGAGCCATTCACGCGCATCATCAAGGTATTCCTCGCGCCAAGCATGATTCAACAGAGCCTGGACCTCGGCATCCGAAAAGCCGAACCAACGGTCACACCACGTCGAAAGCGGCGTCGACAGACAATACGAGCAACTGCGCGAAGAAAGCGCCGCTTCGGCAGGACTGGGACGCTCCCCCATCAGACAAGCAAAGCGTAGCGAATGACCCGCGGCAGCAATGGCGTCAAACAGCACACGGTCAAGTAGTTCTGCCGGATCGGCGTCGGAAGCGTCCCTCGCGCTCGCACGGCGAGACCACGCCGCATCGTACCCATCAACGAGCAATACAACCTGCTCATCGCAGGCAATCTCCAGCAGCTCTATGAGCACACCGAGCACCGAGTCAACCTCGTCCGCGCTCGCCACGCCACGCGCGACACGTTCGATGTGACGCACCTTATCTCGAGCTAAATCCGGAGCCTCCAAGAGCGCCAACAAGCGAGCGCACTCGCCCGAAAGGGCATCGCGCACGACGCCGGCAACAGCGGGGCCACGCCTCGCGGCGCCAGAAAAGTCCAGCGATATCACCGGATAGCAAGCGCACTCATCCCGATAGCGCCCACCGTCCGCATCCCAAATCTGAGCATCGGCAAACGAGATCCGACCGGCGTGACCGACCGCCGGACGCTCCAGAAAAGCCCTGAGCATCGACAAGTTCATGCTCTTGGCAAAACCCTCGGGTCGACAGCACACCACAACGGACGCGTCGCAGTCCAACACATCGGCAATAAACATGGTCTTATCAACCAGCATGCAGCAACCAAGGGCCTCCGCATAGTCGTGCATGCCAATGGGCAAAACCGCATCGTCGGCACAGCCGATCAAGCGCACGCCAAAGCCAGCAGCACAATCAACATTTGCCTGTTCAGACACCAAAACGTTCCCCCTAAATCGCAGCACGATGCCAATTGTAATGACCGCATCGCATGTACCGATGTCGCCGCGCAAACATATCGGGCAACGGTAGCAACAAGAGGTGTGAGGGGGCATAACTAATCGTTGCACAACAAAACGGGACCCGATGCATTCGCACCGGACCCCGTCCCAACTCTTTAGTTATCTGGCAACCGAGAGGCTACTCCTCCGAGCCATCCTCCCCAGAAGCCTTCTTCTGCTGATCGAGTTTATGCTTACCGCTCACAATAGACGTGGCGCCCAGCGTGGCCAAGCTTGCACTGGCAAGGCTCGCCATCACAATCAAATCGCCCGTCTTGGGCATATTGCCGCCAGATGACTTGGTAGTTGTGGTCGTCGTGGTTGTAGTGGTCACCGTCTTGGAGTCATTTTGCTCTTGGCTCTGGTTGTCGGTGTTGCCCTTACCGCCGTCCTCGCCCTGCTGCTTTCCGTCCTCGGTCTTGTCCTTGTTCTCGTCCTTCTCCTCAGATTCAGACTTCTTGCTCTCGTCCTTCTTCTGAGCGGATTTGTCGTCCTTCTCCTCAGAGCTAGAACCCTTATCGGATTCGGTCTTCTCGGAAGCCTTGTCCTTGGAGTCGCCCTTTGAGGCTTCGGTCTTTTCCGTGGAAGCCAGATCAGAGTTGTCCTTGTTCTGGGTCGAACCGTTATTGACGCCAGCCATCAGCGAAGAGCCCAGCGTAGAACCAAGCTGCACGGAGAAAGAGGGCTTCTTGTCCGGCGAAGCAACGGGAGCGTCCGGTGCCTTATTCAAGTCGTCCTTGGAAGCATCGGAATCAGGGGTTGCGTCAGAGCCAGAGCCGTTGTTAGAGCCGATGCCAACGGACGAATCGCTCGAGCCGGTGGATGAGCTAGAGGAGTCAGCGTCGGTCGAACCAGAGGCGGCGCTGTCCGTATTGCCGGCAGAGCTTGAAGACGAATCGCCCGTAGCAGAGCCGTTCAAATCGGAGCCGTTCGAGGTAGAGCCGTCGTTGGTAGCGCCACCAGCAGAGCCATTACCGTCAGCATCGGTCGAGGGCGCATCCATCCTGTCATCGTTGGCATCGTCACTCGAGTCGTCATTCGAATCAGGTGTCGGCGAGGGCGCCGGTGTGGGCTCGGGCTGCACGGGCGTCGTGGCGGCAGCCTCGTCCTCAGCGATATAAACCAAGCAGTCCTTCAGCTCGTTGCGGTAGCGGTTCTTCCAGCCCTCATGATACTGGGGCTGGCTCGAATACTTGGTCGCCACGTTATTGACCACGCTGTTGGAAAGCGCCGTCACAAACTCGCGATCAGTCATACCGTTAGAAAGGTTTGCCCAACGGAAGAAGTCCCTGCAGCCACCGGTGCCGCACATGTTGGTGATGCTCCACACCATGCCCTTGACGCAATCGGCGCGACCCGAAATATCAATACCCAGGCCGCTCTTGAGCCACGCCTCGGTCACCGCATAGTACGAGTTGTACGCATAAGCATCTTGAAGTGCTGAGAACTCAACAGGATCGGTGTTGTAAGCACCCTGGAAGGCCTCCTGCGCAATACGGCCCAACTCGGTGAGCTGGCCGTTCTCGTACATGGCATTGCTCGTGTTGGAAATCTCGCTGCCGCGATCAATCGCATCCTTGAGCATGCTGTACTTGGCAGAATCGTAGTTATAAACCTGCTTCATAAACGGAATGAGCGACCAGCGGCGATCAAACTGATAGTAACCCAGTGCGTTATAGCCGTCACCATACGAAAATCCCTGGTTGTAGTTACCATGGCTCTCATACTTGGTAAAGTACTTCATCTCGGGAGTCACGTTGACAAACGAAACGCCCTGGACCGACCTCAGCACGCCCGAGAAGGACTGCTGGGTGTAGAGACCCTTATCGATATCGGTGGCATCCGAGGCAACGCCCGGCGTGGGCTCCTCGGCAGCGGCGGGTGCCGGCGCGGAAACGGCGCCAAACGAAAGCGCCAGCGTCAGGCCCGCGACAATAGCAGAATGCTTGGGCTGCATAAGATCCTCCCTGCATTGGTGTAGTTAAAGTTCAGTTTGCAAAGATAAAAGTTAGTATTGCAGCTCGCCCGTTGTTACACAACAACCCCTCGGTAAACGGCAACAACCCTCCGCGAAATCTTAAGGAATTAAACAAACTGGTCGTCGGGCGCCATCAAAAGCTCGCCGTATCGCTCCATCAGCCCGTCCCTCAACTGACAGAAAGCGGGGATATAGACGTTCAAGATGCGCTGAATCAAGTCTTGAGCGAGCTTGTTGTCGTAGATATGGACGTTCGTATTGCGGTCTCTGAGCATATCTAGCCAGGCCCCCTCATCAATAAAGTCGTAGAATCGGTACGACTCCTTCAAGATGGCACGAGGAGACCCCGACGCGGCAAGCGTGGCACCCTCATACTCGAGCAGACGCTTAAGGAGCTTCCAGCTCAGTTCAAATTGAAGATTGAACTTATTAATCAATCCACTCTGAACAAAATCATTGTTGAGATCCTGATTGGGCGCATCCTCAAGATTCGCCAAGGCACTGGCAAAGTTCTCATATTTTTTCATACAGAATCACACCATCCCTGGCAATTTCATCGAGCAATTGCTGCGATAAGGGCTCATCGAGATTGACGACATCTACATCTAAAAGAGTATCAAGATGTTCCTCGATCAAATATGAGAAACGGCCGAAATCCCGGCAACCTGCTACGGCGATGTCAATATCGCTCTTGGGCAAGTTGTCGCCTCGAGCACGAGAACCAAACAACACGACCTTCTCGGCGTCACATTCCCGAGCAAAAACTTCGATTTGCTTGTACACCTTGTCGAGAGATGCCATTTGCACCCCTACAGCTTAATGTCAAAGTTGATCTCGGGGACGGCGGCCAGGTCGGCCAGCGTTACGCCGTCGACGTACTTTTCGATCACGTCGTCCAGGCCGCGCCAGAACTTGACGGTCGAGCAAAGATCGCTGCGAGTGCAGCTGTTGTCGATGCCATCGCACGCCACTGGAGCCGTGCTGCCCTCGACGGCGCGCAGGATGTCGCCGGCACGCACCTCGGCTGGATCCTTGGCCATCATGTAGCCGCCGCCCTTGCCGCGCACGCTCTTAAGCAGGCCCG
>OAWJ01001719.1_pt1 | contig 10863 bp, 15 predicted proteins | sample 1517021 | NCBI WGS metagenome assembly OAWJ01 (sample SAMEA2580121, study PRJEB22360) | human gut metagenome | biome: human gut; feature: human-associated habitat; material: faeces | place: Denmark | collected 2008/2010
GATCGAGGCCGCCGTTGGGGTGGATGGCGTCGCGCAGGCGTTAGCCGAGGTAGCTGGTGCCGCCGCGCTTAAGCTCGTCGCGGCCGTTGAACACGGGGCGGGCGACGCCGATGTCGGCGTAGCGGAAGGCGCCCTCGCCGAACAGGTAGGTCGTGTAGGTCGCGGCCTTGGCGGACTCGCCGGAGGTCGCGGGGGTGTGCGGCATCTCGTCGGTCACGAGGACGGTAAGGCCGTTGACCTGGTAGACGTTTAGGTCGGTGGTCACGCCGTTGGGGTCGGTGTACTTGAGGTAGTCCACGCGCTCCATGTCCTCGAAGGCCTGCGCCACGGAGGAGTGCATGAGGGCGAGCTTGACGGTGGACTTGTTGTCGCCGTAGACCTTCTGGGCGGCGTCGGACAGCGTGGTGGCGGTCAGGGTGTCGACGGTGACGGTGTGGTCTGCCATGCCCTTGGCACCGATGACGGCCTCGGCGATTCCGGCGAGGCGCTTGTTGCGCTTGGTCTGGCGCCACTTAGCGGCACGGGCGGCGATGGCGGCCATGGGGTTGGCGGTGGTGAAGTCCTGCGGGAAGTCATCGGCGTACCAGCCGTGGGCGCGGCCGTAGACGTAACCGGTCTGCGAGCTGGCGCCGATGGTGGACAGGGTGATGTCGGTCACGCCGTCGTAGTTCTGCTCGTCGGCCTCGTCGAGGGCATTGTAGAACGGGATGGTGAACTGGTTTCCGGCGTTGACCTTGGACTTGATAAGCGGGTCGTCGGCCATGATGCCCGAGGTCACGAGGACGTTCTTGACAAGGTCAGGCTCGTCCTGGTAGTCGGCGAAGAAAATGTCCTCGTCGAACGGGAAGGTCTTGTCGGCCATGTAGAGTTTGCCAGCCATTTAATGCCTTTCTAAGAGAGGTTCTTCCATGCGTCAGGGTTCTGCTGCTTCCAAGCAATCTGCTCGGTGTCGCTCATGGCCCTGAACTGCTTCTTGGTCGTAATCGCGCCGTTGCCCTCGTCGCCGCCCTGCGGCTGCGGCATCCCGGCCAGCGCCTGCTTCTTGGCGTCGTCGGCTGCGGCCTTGGCCTTGGCGGCCACGACGTCGGCGATCCCCTTTGCGGCTGCAAACTCTAGGGGTGCGGTCGTCGCTGGGGGGTGCCCGCCGATGACGGAGCCGATGAACGGCTTGTACTCGTCCTCGGACATGCCCGCGCCAGCGAAAACGGCCGCTGCGGTGGCCTCGTTGAGGTCGCGGAGCGCCTGCTTCGCCGTGGCGTTCGCGGCGTCGAGCTGCTTCTGCCACTGCTCGTCTGCCGTGAGGTTCTTGTTGGCCTCGTCCTCAAGGGACGAAATCTTGCCGTTTGCCTCCTCCAGCTGGGCTTTCAGCGTTTCGATTGCGGCCTTTCCGGCGTTGACGTCCTCGCCGTTGGCCCGCATGATCGCGTCGATGACCTCCTTGGAGGCACCTTCGCCGAGCAGGGACTTGAGCTGGTCACGATTCATTTAGTTGCTTTCCTTTCCTTGGCTACGCTTTGTTGACGGGGGTTGCGTCCCCTTGCCTGCGGCGCTGACGCTGCCGCCTGCGGACTCGCCGGGTTTCCCGGCATTGCTATCTGCACCGGAGTCGTCTCCGGGGTTGACCGATTTGGCCTGGGCCAGCTCCATCTGGCGCTGCGCCTGCTCGTCCGCGTAGGACTTCGAGAGGTCGTATGCCGTCTCGGGGTCGGGAAACATGCCGCAGTACTCGAAAGCGAGTCGCGGATGCACCTTGCCGCAGCCGAGGATGGTCGACAGCACCTGCGCCTTGGACTGGATTGCCTCGTAGTTGCGGCGTGTGAACTTGATGTCGACGTCGCGCGGCCTGAGTCCGAGGTTGACGGAGGTGTCCAGGATGGTGGCGACTGCCTGCAGGAACAGGCGCTCGCCACGCTTGAAGTGGACCTCGGTCTCCTTGCAGCGGGATTCGCTGTTCGACCAGCCGTCGCGCATGGTGACGGCGGCGCCCGTGTCCGACGTGGAGCCGGAGCCGCCGACGTTGAAGGGCATGCCGCAGATGGAGAGAGCGGTCTTGTAGAGCGCGTCAACGAGCGTCTGCGTCTGGTCCTGGTTGAGTTCGGAGGTCAGCATCTGCACGGAGGACTTGTTCTCGTCGGTGGAGTGGATTTGCAGGCATCCCATCTCCATGAGCTTCTTGAAGCCCGTTTCGGCGTCATCGTCCTCGAACTCGACATTCTCAAGCACGAGCAGCGCCTGCACGAACTGCGCGATGGCGTCGACTCGGTTGGACTCGATTTCGTTGATTGCGTCCAATAGGCTCAGGACGGCCTCGAATACGCCCATGCGCTCGGAGTTGGCGTCGTACTCGATGATCGGCACCATGCCGAGCGGGTTCGCGGCCGTCTTCACCGAGTCGCTGTCGACCGTGAATACGAGTCGGTCGGTGTAGACGCTGTAGATGGGTTCGTTTGTCACGTCGTCGCGTACGTAGGTGACGGCGTACAGCGGCTCATGGAACGCGTCGTTGGTGTAGACCACGAACGTCCTGCGCGGGTCGAGCGACGCGACCTTGAACGGCTGCTCGTCGTCGATGGTCTTGCCGTCTCCCGAGTTCGGGAGCACGAGCCTGTAGCCGACGCCGCAGACGCACATCCACTGGACAATCTCCATGTCGCAGGCGTGCTTGTCGGCGGCGATGCAGAAGTCGTTGAGCTGCTGCACCTTGTGGCTCAGCTCGTCGTTGACCTGTTCCGCGTCCTCGCAGTCCTTGGAGGAGCCGTGCGCGCTGTAGGCGATAGGCTCTCCCGCCAGCGAGTCGGCGCGGTCCTTGGCAATCTGGTACGCCCTGTTCTCCAGGACGATGTTCTTGATTTCGGGACGGACTTCCTTCTTGCGGTCGATGACCGGCTGGTAGCCGAGGAAGTACCTCCACAGGTAGTCGATGTCGGAGGAGTTGCAGCCGTGGACCATCGTCGAGCGGTCCAGCACCTCGCGCACGTTCGCGGCGGTGATGTTCTGCTCGCCGCACACGATACGGCGCCTGCCGTGGAGCAGGGTGCTCTGGATTCCCTTGTTTTCAGATTCGCTGTATTTCTCAGCCAACTTATCTCCGCTTCTCGCTCGATGCTGGCTGGCCGGAAGGGAGGAGGTGAAAACGGCCAGCCAGCAGCGAATCGATGGGGATTGCGCCCCTATTGGGAGATGTTCGTTTCGGTGCCGAAAACCTTCGTGCCGGATTAGAACGGCCTCTTGGTTACGCGCGCCTTGGCCCTAAGCGACTTGCTCAGGAAGTCCGCGAGCATCGACAGCGCGTCCGGCGCGTCGTCGTGCTGGTTCTTGCCGTCGAGGACGTATGAGGTGATTTGCCCCATGGCGATCGAGTAGTCAGAACCAGGCTCGTAGAGCGTCGTGTCCCTGAAAACGCAGTTGTCGATGACCCACGAGGAGCTTGCGAGGATTCGGGTCTCCTTGTTCGACCCGGTGTACTTCTTGGAGACGGCGCACAGCGCGCCCCTCTCCTTTAGCATCTCCGCGACGTCCTCGGCGACCTTGCCGCCTGCGGCGTTCGACTCGAAGCGCGCCTGCTGGACGCCGTATTTGTCGATGAAGTTGACCAGTCGCTGGTTGACGGTCTTTGGAGCGGAGTGGTCGCACAGGAAGTCGACGATGAACCACTTGTCGGAGCCTCGCCATTGGGCGGCGATCGGCATGGCGCAGTAATCCTCTCCGGCGCCCTTGGTGTCGACGACCGCCATGACGCGGTCAGGCTCCCCTGCTGGCAGCTCCAGATAGCGTTCGAGGGAATCCGGGCTGTACAGCTGTCCCTCGCGGACGAACGGCGTGCCGTCGTACTTGGCGGCATAGGTCGCGCTGTCGGTGGTGCGCTGCATATCGAGGTAGTACTTGCGGTCGAACCCGACGCCGTACAGGTAGTCGAAGTTGCTCTCGCCCGAGATCGGGTCGAGCGCCGGAATCGTTAGGATGTGGAACCCGCTCTCGCCCTCGTGGAGACGGGTCATGCGGCCGATTGGGTCGTTCACGTCCCAGCGCGTGCCGACCATGAGCTGCCTGGAGCCAGTCTTGCGTCGGTCGTAGCACTGGTTGATGTAGGCCTCCCACTTGCCCTGCAGTCGGCGCGGGGACATGGCCTCCTCCAGGTCCTTAACCAAGTCGTCGGCGTACAGCCAGCCGCCCTCGCCGACCTCGACGGCGCCCGTCAGGGTGCCCTCGACCGATCGGCAGGTGCATGTCGGGTACGCGCCGTGCTTCTTGAGTGAGAAGGCCTCGTCCTCCGATGACTGCCACACCAGCGGCGAGTCGGGGAAAATCTCGGAGAACCGGTACTCCGGGTCGATGACGAACTGAAGGCACTGCTGGTAGAAGTGCTTGGTAAGCTTGTCCGAGTGCGCCGTCATCAGGTTGGAGTGGAGCGGGTCGCGCCCCAGGTGCCAGACCATGGCCATGGAGCAGTTGGACGATTTCCCCGTACGCGGAGGCATGGACACGCTCAGGAACTCCGCGTTCGGGTCCGTCTCGAACCACTGCAGCTCCTTATAGAGCCTCCACAGCTGCTTTCGCCTGGGTAGCCAGAGCCTGCTGTCCGGTGTACGGTCGATTTCCATCGCCTGCGCGAAAGAGTCGAAGTCCCACTTGCCGTCGAGCGTCAGCAGGTCGCGGTGCGCCTCCATGAGGGCCGAGATGCCCTCGACGTCGGCCCATCCGCCGCGCATGGCGGCAATCACGGCGTCGAGTGACGCTTTCAGGGCGTCGTGCTCGTCAGTCCCGTCATGCCTGCGCTGGCGCTGCATGGACACGAGGTCGCGGTACGCGCCTATGTCCCTCGGGTTCAGTGAGATGTAGTTGAGTATGTTCCTAGTGAGTGCATCCATGCCGCATAGGGTCGCGGCGGCGCTGATTCCGCTCGTGCGGCAAAGAAAAAGCCCCGCAGGGAAATCCCCACGGGGCTTGCGTCTAGCCTTCAAGCTCTCCTGAATCGATCAGACGGCGCCTTATCTTCGTGTAGGTGCTCACGCCTATGCCGAGCTGTGCGCAGGCGTCGCGCCGCTTCTCCTTCTTGGCCTTCACCAGCGCCACGTGTCGCTTGAACTCCTCCACGTCCACCTCGGCGGGCGGCCTGCCCTCGCGCCAGCCGGGTTTCTGCTTGGCGACGGCCTTGCCCTCCGCCGTGCGCTGGGCCGACCGACCGATCGATTCAACGGAGACCATCATCTTGCCGACCGGGGTGTTGTCCAGCGTGCCCATGTTGAGCACGCGGACGCTGACGCCACGGTCGAGGAGCGACCTCACGACCTCGCAGCCTCCGGTGACGGTACGCGCGATTCGGTCGAGCTTGGTCACTACCAGCGTGTCGCCGTCTTTGAGCCTGTCCAGCAGGGCGTCGAACTCCGGTCGGTCGGTCGTGGTGCCCGTGAAAGCCTCCTGCACTATCTCGGTGCAGCCCGCCTCTGACAGCGACTCGTGCTGGGCGTCTAGCGAGTTTCCGTCCCTGAGCTGCCCTTTCGTGGACACTCGGGCGTAACCGTAAATCATCTAAAATACTCCTTGTATCAGCCACTCAGCGCAAAAAAGTGGCGGCAGGCCAAAGACGGCTGAACGCGAGCACGCGGCCTGCCATTCTCCCCTAACAGTCCAATACGTGAGAGCCGTCCGGCAGTCTCGACCCCACGGGCACCAGCGCCAGCTTGTAGCCGAGCGGCCCCAGGTACTTCGAGGCCGTCGAGAGCGTCGGGTTGCCGTCCTTCAGCGAGCACGACAGCGAACCCTGCGCTATGCCGATTACCGCAGCCAGCTCCCGCTGTGTGTAGCCGCGCGATTTCATGATTTGCCTATAGGCATCCGAGTAGTTCATGGGTTCTCCTTCCGTTACCGACAATATAGGGTATTCCCGTTCGTCTGTAAAGGCCTTTTTGTTTTTTTCGGCGGTCGGGGGACTTAGTAGCGGGGTTGCCTGGGATTGAAAAACTGCCCGGTACCCCTGCTTAATGCTGGTGCTATAGTGAAACGTGTCGAGCGGAGGGCTACAAACTCAACGGTTAGCGGCTCGACAACAACGAACGGACATAGCCTATATCTCTAAGGAGGATCGAAAACGAAAACAGGCTATGCGAACGGATATAGCCTATATCCGATTGAATGAACGGACAAAGCCTATCAAGGAGACGAAACGAAATGGCTAACTCGATTAACTACAACGACGAACTCAAGGCCGCTATTAAGGCCGCAACCCTGTTTACCTATGGCAAGAACGACCGCCTACCGCTCACCTGCGTACTGATTAACGCTACTGCTGATAGCGTTAGCGTGTACGCAACGGATAGTTTCACGGCATTCCGCTACACCTGCAAAAACGACGAGGGCGGCCAGTTTACGGCCCTGCTGAGCGCGGCCGACGCTAAAGCCCTTGCATCTGTAAAGCTCCAGGCTAACGCGCTTTACAATCTGGCTGTCGAGGATGGAACGCTGAAGCTCACGCATTTCGACGCCGTTATTAACGTGTTCGTACTGCAAACGTTAACGTATCCCGGCGCTGATAATCTCGACCGCCTTATTAACGAGGCCGATAACGATACGCCCGGCGTTGCCTGTTTCAACGCTGCTTATGTCGAGCGCACATGTAAGGCCGTGCGTCTAATCGCAAACAAAAAGGAAAAAAGGGCCGTATTCACGTTTAGCCCCAATCAGGCCAGTTTGGTTAAATGCACTGGCGAACGCGGCGCGGCTCAAATGCTAGTTATGCCAGTTCACACTAGATAATCCCAGTTTCTCGACATATAAAAACGGCCCGCGCGAACTGAACTCGCACGGGCCACGGTACAGAATGGAGAACTGATACCATGAGCAACGATACCACATTTAACGCCAAAATTGCACGTAACGACATCGCTAGCAATATCTGCGATATGGCGCTGGAGCTGGAAGATTACGACGGCTATATCTGCGACGCCATCAGCGAGATAGCCGATACTAGCGTTTCCATCTACACCGCCGACAACGTTAGGTTTTGCCGCGAGAACTCCGACGACGTGCGTAATGCGCTGATGGAGGGCCTTGCACTTGACGGGTCCCAGTATTTCGAGGAGAACCCGAACGATGATTACGAGGATTATGAGGCGTATTTGGGCGCCGTTGCCGAGTACGTCGCAAATGAGCGCGAGCTATACGCCGATTATGAGGCGGCTATGGAATACGCAGTTTTGGGCGCGCTGTTGGAGCGTTACGGCGAAGAGCTGTCGCGCGAGGCATACGAGTACGTCAACGGCTGCAAAACGTGCGACTGGGACGACACCAGCGAACGTATCGACTCCATAAAGGACGAAGCCGTAGAACTTTATCAGGAGTGGTTGAACGAGAACGAGGCAGATGATGAATAGCCTAGTTCACACCGTCGCCCTCGTTGACAACGCCCGCGCGGCCGTATACACCACGGCCGCGCCCGGGCGCTATCTGGTAGCCGTCGAGGAGTGCCACGGCGGTATCTGGGAGCCTGCAGGCGACGCGGGCACGACGTCGGTCGATCCCTTCGACGACGTCGCAATTTACTCCATATGTTTCTTCATGTTCTCCGATTACTGGGAGGATCAGAATGATTAACACATATCAGCTCACGCCGTCCTACCGTGTCGCCGTCGATTACGACACAGACGCGCCCGAATCCCCCGCCGACCGTTACGATTCCCTTCTTTACGAGGTTGCATCTTGCCAAAACCTCGATATACACGAGGGCGACCCCGTCGTTATAGACGCGCTGGAAAATGTCGAGGAGGCCGTTAACGATTATCAGTTTGCGGGATATAGCAGCGTTGGTGCCGCACTCGTAAAACATTTGGAACGCGCCGGATACATGGCCGTATATAAGACGCTCCAGGGTCAATGCCAGTCCGACTGGATTGACTGCGTAATTGCAGTGCCTAACGAGGTACTTTCCGACCTCGACGGCGCCGTCGAGGACTGGGAGCGCTGGTATAACGGCGATTACTACACGCTCACGCTGGAGCAACTGCACGTATGGCACGACGACGATGGTGCAACGCTCGAAACATGGGACCCCGTCGATTATGCCGACTGCTGCGAGTTTGACGACGTGTACGACGGCGACGAGGTGGCCCGCGTCGCCCGTGAGTATTTCGACGTCGAGGAGGCCGCGTAATGCTATTTGAGCTTGCCAAAACGTCGAGTTGGTACGCCTACTGGCTCGGCGTTGCCGTTGGCGTTGCAGCGTGCGCCGTTGTCGCCGTCGTTTTTTCAATCCTCAATAACTAGGAGGTGTAGCCGTGCGGAACGTCTTTATCTACCTGCTAGCGTTGGCGTTGGCTCCCGTTATCCTGCCCATCATCGTTCTAGTTTTCCTACTCAGATATAACTAGCACGCGGCCCCGGCGTTTGTCGGGGCCGTTTTATGTGCCCTCGAACGGCTCACGGCCTACACCGTGGGCCGTTTTTCGTTTCTGATCCTCGTTACCACTGCCACGGCCGCGCCCGTGAGCGCCTATATCCGCGCGCCCGTTTGTGTGCGAGATATGGAGACGCCTACACCTACGCAACGCCCGCGCTCGGTATATCAGAGCCCAGTTCTAGCGCGTTTTAACGGCGATTCTAGCCCCGTTTTTACGCCCGTGGCACTGCTACACCGCCCGCGTTTTTACGCCCGTTTTTGGGGCATTGTAGCGCCGCGTACGGGCATATCAGACGCGGCCAGTATCCACCAATAGCCCAGGTATATACGCAAAAACGCCCGCGATCGCACCAAAACTGCGGACACGGAAAACGGCCGTTCCCCAGCCAGTTTCCGCCATAGCCAGAACCAGGGAACCAGAAAACCCTATAGTGCGCGCGAAAGTCGTGACGGCCCCGGCGCCCGATCGGATTTTCCTCCCTTAGTGGCTGCGAAAGTCGTGACAGCCATATAGTGGCCGCGAAAGTCGTTAGTGGCCCCGAAAGTCGGCACAAAAAAAGACCCCTCTGCGTTTTATTGCAGAGGGGTCTTTCGCTTTCTAGTCGCTCGGCGGCAGCTCCTCGACCTTCTCGATCGTCACGTCCTCGGCTGGCAGCGCGGCCATGTACTTGGCCTCCAGCTCGGCCTTGGTAGGCCCCTGAGCTGCATCTTCGTGCTTGATGACCGTCTGGGACTCGTCCCTGTAGCCGAAATTGTTCTTACCGAGAAAGATTCCTGTCACCGGGTTGCGGTAGCCGTTATTCTGCATCGCCGATTCCCAAGAAACTTCCAAACTTTGCAAAATATTTTTGAGCACCACGGCGGATTCGGTGCTCAGCATCTTATCCAGCCTAGTCCTCTTGCCCTTCGCCCAGTCCATGACGTCACTGCGTGTCATGCCGAAGCTCTGGCACATGCCGCTCACAAGAATCTTGGAATCGTGGCGCTCGCACAGGTCGCAGTAGTCCTCGAACCGCTGCATCAGCTGCTCCGGGTCGCTCACATCGATGGTGGGCCACCTGATAAGCTCCCTGACCATGCTAATGGTCTCGCTGTTGTTCGCAGGCGTCTGCGTGTTCGGGCTGTTCCCGTACCTTCCCTGCGTCATGTATCATCCTCCGTCGCTGCACCTGATGCCGAAACGTACATGCCCTTCGAGTCGCGGAGCGGCTTGGGGAACGTGTCCCTAAGCTCCGAGTACCCCCCTGCCCCGCGCTCGGTGAGCGAGTACCTGTGGGTGCCCCTCTCACGTCTCAGGAGGCCCTTCGAGACCAGCCCGCCGCATATCTCGGCGATCCCGTCCCTGCCCATGCCACGGAACAGCTTGACGTTCTCGTCGCCGCCCCTGCGGGTGACCTCGGTGGAGCAGAACGGCTCGCCCTGCTTGTGGCGCCAGCCCACGACCCGCAGGAACGCCAGCTCGCCGACCGTCAGGGACGCCAGTATGCCCCCGGGACGCCTAGCCAATGCTCTGCCTGTAATGTAATGCTATGCTATGGCAATGCAAGTGCATATGCATTTGCATACCTCCTATGAACGGTTATTACCTATACTTTATCGTTCCACCAACGGGCGTTGGCGGCGCGTTTACGCTGGTCGGAGATGCTGTTGTATCTCTCGACCTCCTGCTGGAACCCATAGCCTGAAACCGTTCGCTTCTCGTCGTTTTTCACCTCGAAAACGCCGCACTTCGCGGCGGTCTCAAGCACCGATGTTGCCTTTTTCCGGCTGATGCTCAAATCGCGGGAAACGGCCCTCGACAGCTCGTCGAACGTCAGCTGTAAACCCTCGGCGGCGGCGCGGTACAGCTCGCACTTGGCGGCCAGCCCCACCCCGGCTCCCTCGGCACCGCACGAGTCCGTGAGCCTGCGCACCCTCGGGCTGTCCAGCTCGCCGATCGGCTGCGGGTACCACGACATCACGGGCATTCGGCATAGCGTCCGTGGCTGATGTAGCGGTTGTACTGCGCGTATCCGAACACGCTGGCCCTGCGCCTGTTTTCGGCGTGCTGGCACTCGCGGCACTTGCGCTGCAGGCCGTCGGCGTTGGCGCGGTTGCGGTTGAACTCGGATGCCTCAAGCAGCCGACCGCAGTAGTTGCATCGCTTCACCTTCACCCCCCTATCAATAAACCTTGATTTCGAGTCTCGCATACGGGGTCTAACAAACCGCTCTGGAGTCGAGCGACTTGATGGCCGCGTAGGCGATCTTCTTGGCCTTGTCGTAGGGTATCTGCATGTCCGCTGACACGTCGTGCCAGTCCTCGTCGAACAGGAAGTGGCGCACGACCAGCTGGCAGGCGGTGTCGCCGCAGGTCCACTCGATTTCGGCGACGTCGTCCCACGCGCGGTCCAGAATCTCCTCGCATCGGTCGATGCACCAGCCGATTCGCTCCTTGCCGACCTGCGGCTTGGTGGTCTTGAGCTGGCGTTT
>OAWJ01001724.1_pt1 | contig 10839 bp, 9 predicted proteins | sample 1517021 | NCBI WGS metagenome assembly OAWJ01 (sample SAMEA2580121, study PRJEB22360) | human gut metagenome | biome: human gut; feature: human-associated habitat; material: faeces | place: Denmark | collected 2008/2010
GAAGGGAAATTTGCAAGCAGATGGCGTGCAAAGTCGCCAGACGCTCTTTGTGCGGTATTGACTTCAGTATCTTTTTCCACACGTCTTTTCGGCAGAACTACGTCAAAAGTCCTTGCCATACGACAAGGCTCTAATGCACAATTAAAATAATTGTACCATAAATTTTCCAGACTTGCAAGCTGGTTTCCACTTTTTTATATTGATAAATTGTAAAAGTGAAAAGGCTATACCGCGTAAATCCGGCAGGCAGTACTGTATTTGCAAAAGTGCAGTCAAAAAATGCAGAAAATGGAAAATGACAGGGGATTTCTCTGAAACCGGTAGGATTATATACGATTGTTGTAATTTTTTTGCAATAGTACTTGCCACAACGCAAAAAAAATGCTATAATAGGATTGCAAAGCACGCGTGAAACAAAGCAGAAGAATTCCCTTTTCCTTGTTGCCGTGTGCAGAACATTTCTGCCGGAATCACTTCGGGCAAAGAAAGGAAAACGTCTGCCGCCTGAGGGCAGGCGAGTGAATATACATGCGTGCAACTACTGCTTCTGCGGAAACGACTTCTGCCGGTTCGATCTGGCGGAAACGCTTCCTTTCCCTGATCAGCGTCGGGTATCTGGCTCTGATGTGCTGGTTTTCTTATCTGGCGATCTTTTACGAATTTTCCGTCACCAACTCCGTGTTGTTTTGTCTGACCCTCTGTGTGGTATCTTTTGCGGCACTCAGTGCCATGCTGTACAGCCGGTTTCAGATCCTGACACGCCTGACGGGGATCCTGCTGCTGCCGGCGATATTGCCCCAGATTTTGCTTTGTTTCGGGCAATGGGAACTGATCCTGCCAATTGCAGTGACTTCCCTGATCATCTTTTTCCTGTCCGGTGCAGGGGAAACTGCCAAGACCGTATTCGGTGTCATATACCTGTTGCTGTATATTCTGGGGTCACTGGCATTTTTCATGCTCATGTCCTTTTTCACGCCGAGTACACAGCAGACTGTACTGGAAAACGGCACTTCTCCCTCCGGAGCATACCGGTATGAGATCATTCAGACGGACGACAGCTCCGGCGGCAATGTGGCAGTACACGTAGAGCCAAATGATCGGGACATTCACCTGCCGTTCCTGACGTTTATCTCCAACGGCTATGACCGCACCGTCTATGAAGAACGCCCCGTTCCCTCTGAAGTCGGCAGTGCAGAGTGGACGACAGCTTCCCGTGCAGACATCACTGCACAGCTGCTGGAGATCTCCAATGATGTAACACTGGATCTGACCAAGGCACAGAAGTCCGTGGTCGGCATTCCGGCAGATACGGAAACCGTCTATCTGAAAGACCTGACCGATGCACAGCTGGAGCAGCTGGGTGTGCCGGCAGAAAATGACGTTCTGACGTTCTCCGGAAAGGTCTGCTTCCGGTCTTATATTGCCGTGCTGGAGGATTATTTCGCAAAGGACAACCGCGAAATTTCATTATTCAATTAAGTTGAGCAAAGCGGAATCCGCTTTCCATATACCACACCTTATTATTAATCAGGAGGAACTACTGATGAGTGAATTTTTCAACAACATTCCGAAGATTGCTTATGAAGGCAAGGATTCCAAGAATCCGCTGGCATTCAAGTTTTATAATCCGGACGAGGTTATCGCCGGCAAGACCATGCGGGAACAGCTGAAGTTCGCACTGTCCTGGTGGCACACTATGGGCGGCGACGGCACAGATATGTTCGGCTGCGGCACCACCAACAAGACATGGGGCTGTGATGATGTCACTGCACGTGCAAAGGCAAAGGTAGAAGCTGCTTTCGAGATCATGGACAAGCTGAGCATTGACTACTACTGCTTCCACGACAGAGATCTCTCTCCGGAATACGGCAGTCTGGGCGAAACCAACGAAAAGCTGAGAGTCATCGTTGACCTGTGCAAGGAAAAGCAGGACGCTACCGGCAAGAAGCTGCTGTGGGGCACCGCAAAGTGCTTCGATCACCCGCGTTATATGCACGGTGCAGGCACTTCTCCCAGTGCGGACGTTTTCGCATATGCTGCTGCACAGATCAAGAGTGCCATTGATGCCACTGTAAAGCTGGGCGGTCAGGGCTATGTATTCTGGGGCGGCCGTGAGGGCTATGAAACCCTGCTGAACACCAACATGGGTCTGGAACTGGACAACATGGCTCGCCTGATGCATCTGGCTGTAGACTATGCAAGAAGCATTGGCTTCACCGGCGACTTCTATGTAGAACCGAAGCCGAAGGAACCCACCAAGCACCAGTACGACTTCGACTCTGCAACCGTTATCGGCTTCTTACAGAAGTACGGTCTGGACAAGGACTTCAAGCTGAACATTGAAGCAAACCACGCAACACTGGCACAGCACACCTTCCAGCACGAACTGCGTGTGGCAAGAACCAACGGCATGTTCGGTTCCATCGATGCCAATCAGGGCGACCCGCTGCTGGGCTGGGATACCGACCAGTTCCCGACCAACGTCTATGATGCAGCACTGTGCATGTACGAAGTACTGAAGGCAGGCGGCTTCACCAACGGCGGTCTGAACTTCGACGCCAAGGCAAGACGCGGCTCCTTCGAACTGGAGGACATCTTCCACAGCTACATTGCAGGTATGGATACCTTTGCACTGGGTCTGCGTATCGCGGACAAGCTGATCACCGACGGCAGAATCGACAAGTTCGTAGAAGATCGCTATGCAAGCTGGAATACCGGCATCGGTGCAGACATCATCTCCGGCAAGGCAACCATGGCAGATCTGGAAAAGTACGCTCTAGAAAAGGGCGAAGTGACCGCTTCTCTGACCAGCGGCCGTCAGGAAATGCTGGAAGCAATCATGAACGAGATCATGTTCAGCCTGTAATTCCACAAATATATCGAGGCAGCATCGCTGCTGAAACGAAACAAAAGCACATTGACGGCATCAGGCATAGTCAATGTGCTTTTTTGACAGGAGGGTAATTCTGAATGGAAATCCAAAACGGCAGACCCGCAGACGAAAGCGGCAGACTGCCAAAAGAGATCGCCGTATACGACTTACTGGAACGGCTCGACATTCCCTTTGCACGGGCTGACCATGCGGCAGCCTTTACCATGGAAGCCTGCGAAAGTATTTCTGCGGCACTGCAAACGCCTGTCTGCAAGAATTTGTTTCTCTGCAACCGGCAGAAAACGAACTTCTATCTGCTGCTCATGCCCGCCGACAAGCCGTTTCGCACCAAGGAGATCACCAGCCAGCTGGGCTGTGCCAGACTTTCCTTTGCATCAGAAGATGCCATGGAACAGCTGCTGCAACTGACTCCCGGCTCCGCCACGATCTTCGGGCTGATGCATGATACCGAAAACCGCGTTCAGCTTCTCGTAGACCGCGACCTGCTGGGAGAAGCCACTTTCGGCTGTCACCCCTGCATAAATACTTCTACGATCCGCATGCAGACCAGCGACGTCTTTGACAAGCTGACAACCGCCCTGCATCACCCCTACACCATCGTAACACTCAAAGGAGAATAACGGTTATGGCAAAAGAAAAAGTCATCAAAACCAATGCGATCCGCATGCTGGACAAGGCGAAAGTTCCCTATGTACACCGCAGCTGGGAACAGGCAACCGGACAGCACACCGGCGTAGAACTGGCGGCGGCACTGGGACAGAATCCGGAACAGGTATTCAAAACGCTGGTCACCGTGGCAAAGTCCGGCGAACACTACGTTTTTCTGGTGCCGGTGGCGGAAGAACTGGACTTGAAAAAGGCGGCTGCCGCAGTGGGAGAAAAGGCAATCTCCATGTGCAAATCCAAGGATTTGCTTGCCCTGACCGGATACATTCACGGCGGCTGTTCCCCTATCGGCATGAAAAAACTGTTCCGCACTACCATTCATGAGTCCGCACAGAATTTTCCCACGATCTTGTGCAGTGCCGGCAAGATCGGACACCAGCTGGAACTGTCACTGGACAGTTTGCAGCAGGTCGTGCCCTTTCAGCTGGCGGACATCATCGCGGAGAAAGCACAATGAGATACTGCTGTACCGTGTTCCAGCGGGTGGGAACCTGCTATCACGAATTCCGGAAGGGCAGCTTCCGGCAAGGCTCCAGCCACTGGAGTTCCGATTCTCTTTTGCTGCACGACAACATTCTACAGCGTTCCGGTTTCGGAAAAATCTTGCAGGAAACACTGCCCGCGTATAATCAGTACGGCATCACCGTTGTCAACTGGACACAGTGGCAGTGTATCTTACAGCATGCCCTGGCACAGGGCGGCGGTGCGGAGCTGGTCGCACTGGAAGTGAATGAATGGGCAGAGGATACGTTTCGGGATCACGCGGTGTTTACAATTTTGGGGATTTGAAAGAGGAAACCGATCATGCAACACAAAAAGACCACAGCCATTCTGCTTGCCGTTCTGGCGGCGGCATTTTACGCGGTAAACGTTCCGGTTTCGAAGCTGCTGCTGAAGGAAATCAGCCCTACATTTCTGGCATCACTGCTGTATTTCGGTGCCGGCATCGGCATCGGACTGCTGTACTGCATCAACCCCAAAAGCCACCGCGGCGAGAAAAAACTGACACGCAAAGACCTGCCCTATACCCTCGGCATGATCTTGCTGGATATTGCCGCACCGATTCTGCTGATGCTGGGGCTGAAAAGTGCATCTTCCGCCAATGCCTCTCTGCTGGGAAACTTTGAAATCGCTGCCACTACGCTGATCGCCCTGCTGCTCTTTCGGGAAAAAGTTTCCAAGCGGCTGTGGGCTGCCATTCTGCTGATCACTCTGTCCAGCAGCATTTTGTCTTTCGAGGATATGTCCAGCCTGCACTTTTCCAGAGGCTCCCTGCTGGTGCTGGCGGCGGCAGCCTGCTGGGGACTGGAGAACAACTGCACCCGCAATATTTCCGACAAAAGTACTTTCGAGATCGTCTTTCTCAAGGGCATCTTTTCCGGACTGGGTTCGTTTCTCATTGCTCTGTGCATCGGCGAGCCGTTCCCCGGACTGCACACTGCTGCTGCGGCACTGCTTCTGGGATTTGTTGCCTACGGGCTGAGCATTTTCTGCTACGTCCGTTCCCAGAACACCCTCGGAGCCGCCAAGACCAGTGCCTACTATGCCATCGCCCCCTTTATCGGCACGGCCCTTTCCTGCATCATCTGGCACGATGCCCTGACAGTACAGTATTTTCTGGCACTGGCGGTAATGCTGCTGGGTTCCGTTCTGGTGGTTCTGGACACGCTGCAAATGGAACACACCCATTCCCACACTCACACGTTCACGCACACCCACGACGGCGTGACACACACTCACACCATTACCCACAGCCACCCGCATCTTCACGGCATGCACGGGGAAAGTCACCAGCACCGCCACACCATGCACACGCTGCTGCGTTCACACAACTCATTGCAGCACCGGTAACACCTGTTCGTTTTTTTCCCGCAGCAGCCAGAACACCAGCCCGTACAGCCCCAGAGCAATTCCCAGAAACAGCACGATTCCCTGCGGCGTTTCCCGCAAAGTCGGGCAGAACCATTCCGGCAGAGAAGCTGCCGTAAACGAAAATCCCGCGGCAAACACCGGCTTTCCGATAAGCTTTCCGAATCGGAACCGGAGGTTTGCCGTTTTTACTGCCATACGCAGACGATTGCAGTTTCCGAACACGTTGCTGGTATAGTACGATGCCACAATGCCGTAAAATCCGAACAGCGGAATGCAGACCAGTACCACACAGATGCGGATCACGTACTCCGCCAGATAGTTCAGGGAAGAAAAATTCTGCCTGCCCATGCCTTTAATCAGTGCTTCCAACACGATTTCCAGATAGATAAACGGCACCACCGGTGCCAGAATCCGGATCATTTTCCCAGACAGTTCTCCGCCGTCCATGCACCGCCCGATCACGCCGCCGAATTTCAGCAGGACTGCACTGATCAGCACCGCAAAAATCAGTGTCAGTGCGATCACCTGTTCCGTCAGCCGACAGACACGTTCCCGATTGCCGGCGGCATTGGCACGGGCGACTTCCGGAATCAGGATTCCGGACAGGGCACAGAGAATGGTGGACGGAAAAAACAGCACCGGAATCACAATGCCCTCAAAAGTGCCGAACTGCCGGAGGGCATTGCTGGCACTGTCCCCGAACTGCCGCAGTGTCACGGGAATCAGGGCATCATTGGCAGTGCTAAGTCCGGCAGTCAGACAGCCGCCCACTGCCACAGGAACTGCCAGCCGGATATACCGCCACAGGGACAGGCTGCACGTTCCGCCGCAGGGTTCCCGCTTCTGAAAGTACAGCACTGTCAGCGTGACCGCCGTAAACAGTGTGCCGCACGCCATGCTGCACACCAGATCCGTGCAGACCTGTTCCGGTCTGGTGTTCCCACGCCACAGGAGCAGTCCGGTGAGGATTCCCGCACGGAGCAGAAATTCCGCCACATCGCAGGCGGCTGTTACTGTCACGCGGCACACCGCATTGAAGTAGCCTTTCAGGCAGGCACTCAGACTGCCCAGCGGTAGAAGCAGTGCCATGAGCCGCACCGCATGTGCCATGGAATCGCTCTGCAAAAACTGCTGACTTAGAGGTTGGGCAAATATGCAGACTCCTGCTGTCACCGGCAGGGACAGCATCATGCAAAAGCTGATACCATGCCGCAGGACACGTGCCGGACAGCCGCAGGGCTTTCCCAGTTCCTCGGACACAAAACGGCTGGCACAGAGCATAGCATTTCCGCCGGCGACCATTGCGGCAAGGTTGAAAAAAGAACCTGCCAGTGCCAGCGTTCCCACCGTTGCCGCCCCCACACGCCGCGTCATCCACGCGTTGAACCACAACGCCAGACACTCCAGAAAAAATTGTATCACGGTCATCTGAATGGTATCCCGAATTACACTGCGTTTTCGCATCTGTATGCCTCCTTCAAGGCAACACCGCACAAAGCATGTGCGTAAGATGCCCTAAGGAAACATATGCACCGGACAAAAAGAACATGCCCCGCACGGATTGGTTTCCCGTGCGGGGCATGCGTTTTTTTATTTGTACGCTAGAATCAATGCTTACACAAATCTGCTCACTCACTGCTGTACCCCAGCCAGAAACTGCTGCAACTCCTCCAGAAACATTTTCCCGTACTTCTGTGCCTTGATGACACCCACACCGGAAACCTGCCGCATCTCGCCGAGATTCTGGGGCTTTTTCCGGCACATGTCCCGCAGCGTGGCATCGGAAAAGATGAAATACGGCGGTATCCCCTCGTGCTTTGCCTGTGCCGCCCGCAGGGAAACCAAGTGTCTTTGCTTTTGCCCCCCGCAGCTGCCGCAGCTTCTGGAACAGGTCGTTGTCCGCCGCGGACAGCGTAGGATCTTTTGTTCCCACCGGAGCCGCCAGCTTCTCCCGCACCACCGGCACACGCCGCATGACCGTTTTCTGGTCGCGAATGATCTCCACCGAGCCGGCAGTCAGCACCAATTCCTGATACTCCTGAAACTGCCGCAGTGCCAGATCTTCCCGCTGGATCAGTTCATCGATCAGCTGCATCACTTCCCGCCGCGACAGCTTTTCGATAATGCCGTAGGTGGAAAGCTGATCCAGCCGCATGCGGAGAAGCGATTCCTTTTTGCTGCCCATCAGCACATCGGCAGTCATAGTGCGGCTCAGGTGATAGCCGCCTTTCTGGGCACGATACACGCAGGAGATGATCTTTTTCGCCGCCGTGGTGGCATCTTCTTCCCGATAATTGGTCAGACAGCAGGAACAATTCCCGCAGCTGTCCGGTGAATGGTCGCCGAAATATTGCAGCATGCGGTGCCGCAGACAGGTGGTAGAGGTGGCATAGAACGTCATCTGTTTCAGCCGTTCCTTACCCTGCTCCAGCAGGAACTGCCGTGTTTCCTCGTCCTCCACCTCTGTGGTTTCCCGACTGCGTTGCAGCAGGAAATCGTTGGTACGGACATCTTTTCCGCTGTACAGCAGAATGCACTGTGCCGGCGAGCCATCCCGTCCGGCACGACCTGCCTCCTGATAGTAGCTCTCCAGATCCATGGGCATGTTATAGTGAATGACAAACGACACGTTGGACTTGTCAATACCCATGCCGAACGCGTTAGTCGCCACCATGATCGGCTGGCGGTCGTACAGGAAATCGTCCTGATTCTGTGCCCGTTCCGTGTCGGACAGACCTGCGTGATACCGCGTGGCTGGAAAGCCGTTTTCCCGCAGAGCATCACAGACTTCCTCCACCGCTTTTCGGGTGGAGCAGTACACAATGCCGCTTTTGCCGTCGTTTTCCCGCAGCAGCTGAAACAGTTCCCGCGTCTTATTATTGGGACGGCGTACCCCGAAAAACAGGTTTTTCCGGTCGAATCCGGTATGTATGATTTCCGGCTCCTGCAATTTCAGAATCCGTGCAATATCCGCCTCTACCTGCTTTGTTGCCGTAGCGGTAAAGGCGGTACAGATCGGACGTGCCGGCAGCTGTTCCATAAACACCGGAATATCCAGATAACTCTGCCGGAAATCCTGTCCCCACTGGGAAACGCAGTGTGCCTCATCAACGGCGATCATGCTCACCGGCACCTGCTGTGTCAGGCGGAAAAAGCTGTCCGTCATCAGCCGTTCCGGTGCAACGTACAGAATCCGGCACTGCCCCTGCTGTACCATTTGCACCGTGTGATAGAATTCTTCCTGCGTAATGCTGCTGTTCACATACGCCGCAGGGATACCCACCTGCCGGAGAGCCTCCACCTGATCTTTCATCAGCGAGATCAGCGGAGAAATGACAATGGTCACCCCGCGAAGCAGCAGGGCAGAGATCTGATAGCAGACCGACTTGCCGGCTCCGGTAGGCATGACCGCCAGCACGTCCCGTCCGGACAAGATCGCATCGATCGCCTGCTTCTGTCCGGTGCGGAATGACGCATGCCCAAAATATTGCTGTAACAGCTTTTCCGGCTGGTTCATGTTTCCTGACCGTCCTCTCCCTCTGCCAGCAGATCTTTCTGCCAGCGTTTCAATTCTTCCCGTGCAGTTTCCAGCAGCAGCACGCTGGGATTTTCACCGCCCATGATGCGGGCGATCTCATGGACACGTCCCTCCGGTTCCAGCACCATGACATGGGTTTCCGTCCGCGTGCCCTCGGTCTGCTTCTCGATCATGAGGTGCTGATCTGCCATTACGGCGATCTGGGACAGATGCGTCACACAGAGCACCTGCCGCAGCTGTCCCACTTCCCGCAGCTTCATGCCGATTTTCTGGGCAGCCTTGCCGCTGACACCGGTGTCGATCTCGTCGAAGATCAGCGTGGAAATGCTGTCCCGATCAGCAATGACACACTTCAGAGCCAGCATGATGCGGGACAATTCACCGCCGGAAGCGATTCTCGCCAGCGGACGGGGTTCTTCCCCGCGGTTGGCAGAAATCAGAAATTCCAGACTGTCCATGCCGTGAATGGTCAGCTTGCCGGTAGTATGTTTCCCCACCAGGATCACATTGGGCATATTCAGAAATGCCAGCTGTTCCGTCACGGCAGTGATAAAGCGTTCCAGCGTCTGGGCACGGTATTCCGACAGAGCCTTCGCCTGTGCGGAAACCGTTTCCAGCAGCTGTGCCTTCTGCTCCCGCAGGGCAGCGATCTCTGCGGTGTCGCCCTGCATCTGTGCCAGTTCTTCCTCTGCACGGTCACGGCGTTCCACCAGTTCGTCACCGGTACACTGGTACTCCCGACTTAGCCGCCGGATCTCCAGCATACGCTTCTGCACCATCGCATACCGCTGGGGGTCTAAGTCCATGCCGTCCCGCAGACTGCGGCACTCCGAAGCAATGTCTGCCAGTTCAATGCCTGCCGCCGCCAGCCGTTCTCCCAGCACGGCAAACTCCGCCCGCATGTCGGAAAACGGCGACAGTTCTTCTGCCGCCGCCTCTGTCAGCAGTACTGCGGAACCGTCGGCATCTTCGCCGTCGATCGCCTCCGCTGCCGCCTGCAACGCCGCGGCAATGCTCTCGGCGTGCTGCAGCAGGTTCAGTTCTTCTTCCAGTGCCTCTTCTTCGCCCTGTTCCAGTCCCAGTTCGTCCACTTCTGCCACCAGTGCTTTCAGCTGCTGCCGGCGGTGTGCCTTGTCCTGTTCCTGTTTTGCCAGATGATTCAGCCGCTTCGCCGTCTGCTGTAACTGCCGGAATGTGTCCTGATACTGGTGCAGCAATGTGTCATCTCCGCCGAAAGCGTCCAGAATCTGCAAGTGGCACTCCGGTGCCAGCAGCACCTGATTGTCGTGCTGCCCGTGAATGTTGATGAGAGCGTCCCCGATCTCCCGCAGCACCGAAACTGTTGTGGTATGTCCGTTCACCCGTGCTGCACTGCCGCCGTCTGCGGCGATCTCTCTGGTGAGCAGCAGTTCATCGTCGGTGTGGGAAATGGAAAGTGCGTCCAGTCTGGCACAGACCAGCGGATCCAGATGCGTGAAAAGTGCCGTCACTACTGCCTTTTTGCAGCCTGTCCGCACAATGTCCCGCGTGACACGCTGTCCCAGAACCGCATGGATCCCGTGCAGCAGAATCGATTTTCCGGCACCGGTTTCACCGGTAAACACATTCAGATGCGGTGAAAAGGGAATCCGTGCATGGGCGATCACCGCCAGATTCTCGATCTCCAGTTCAGCTAGCATTAAAACCCTCCTGTTTCCATCAGCTTTGCGAAGCTGCCGGCAAATTCTTTTGCCTGTATTTCTGTCCGCAGCAATACAAAAATGGTATCATCTCCGGCAATGGTTCCCACCACATCTTCCCGATGCATGGCATCTAACGCCGCCGCCACTGCCTGTGCCGTGCCGGTACGGCAGTGGATCACTGCCACATT
>OAWJ01001735.1_pt1 | contig 10794 bp, 11 predicted proteins | sample 1517021 | NCBI WGS metagenome assembly OAWJ01 (sample SAMEA2580121, study PRJEB22360) | human gut metagenome | biome: human gut; feature: human-associated habitat; material: faeces | place: Denmark | collected 2008/2010
TTTGTTTAGTTTGCGAATTTACACAGCATCCGATGATATATATAATATATTCAAAGAAATAGTAATATTTCGCATGTACAGCATGTTAAGTTGTAGACACTTGGAAGTCGGTAAAACTCCAAATCCGTTTTTGCATATCTATAGGATGTGTGAGGCTGACAACCAGCAGGAAAGTTGTGGACAATTGGAAGTCAGTAAAAATCCAACCCCGTTTTTGTATGTCTATAGGATATACGAGGCTGACAACCAGCAGGAAACTGTAAAGCAGGAGATTTTATTTCTCCTGCTTTTATATTTGAATTGTACATATAGGGAAGAATTACACAAAAAAGAGAACAAAAATATCCCAACCGATAGCTTCGTTCTCCTTCTCTCTCCAATACTTCTTACAGACTCATTTCCTCTCTGCCAATCTCTTTTCCTTCTTTCCCTGTACTTTTCGTCCGCTTTTCTTCTGCACCCGCAATCTTCTCATCTAACGAAACTTTCTCATCCCCAAAAGAAACACCCCTCTCCTGATCCACTAAATACCTCTCAATAATCCCTTCAATATCCGCTTCTGATGCATTAAAAAATTCATTTCGCACATGCTTAAAATCTTTCACCGCATCCCCTAAATAAGCGATTGGAATAAAATAATCTGCTTCCGAACAACTGACACCTTCCACATCATAAACCTGACCATCATCATCTTGCCACGCAATATGTCCAAAAGGCGCACACCAAACAACTTCTCCCCTACCAAACGCAAGCTGCAGCATATTCGCAAAATAAAAACAATATCCCGCATGAAAAAGCTGCCTAAGATCTTCCTGCACCCGGTCTCTATCTCCGCCGGTATGATGTAAAAAATCAGAAATAAACGTAAGAACATCTTTATCTGCTCCAGGAAAATTCCCTAGCACCTGAGCTACCCATTCATCTTCTTTTTGATAATGCTCCTTAACCATAATTTCTCCTACAAACTCATTTCTCTATCATTCTTCTTTTTCTCCCTCGATAAAGCCCCAGTTTGCTTCTGGTCCTCTTTCGCCCCCGCAATCAACACATCAATATTCCCTTTCTTCTCCTCATCATACCCATGAAAAGCCCCGCTCCATATCGGCCGGCAATATAAAGAAATCCCTTTTCGTAAATTCTCTTCATTCACAAACTCTGCTTCCTCAACATAAACATGATCCGGATTCACCCCTAATGTTTGCCCGTTTGCATTCGCCCACGAAAGAGCCCCTTCCTTGTCTTCTCCAAACTCCTTTAAAACCTTCGTATTCCCATACATTGGGTCACTATTATCTAATTTCACAGTATACCGATAAATACTCATTTACCTGTCCTCCTTACCAACACTTTTTCATAGCCTTTCGTGAACCAATACCTCACTGTATCGCCAAAAACTTCTGTTCAGCGTTGTTGTTTGTCTCCAGCGGCGGTACGCCGCTAGTACCTCTCTCAGCCTTCCATAGCCTTTACAGTAGATTTTCATCCAATAACCTTCTGTCTTTATGGTATTTGTTGCCACAAATACACTATTCCTTTACAGACTCATTTCCTCTCTACCAATCTCTTTTCCTGCACTTTTCGACTGCTTTTCTTTAGCACCTAAAATCTTCTCTTCTAAAGAACGTAAAGACTTCTGTTCATCTCTGAGCATCTCTTCAAATGCTTCTTCTTCAAAATCAACTACCGTATGAGGAATCTCTTTTAACTGTTCATTCTTGTACAAAGCATCTCTGTAATCACACAATTTCTCATAATCATCATAGTTACCATCCACATCGACAATTTCAACATCAATTTCCCGCCCACTGTTAGATAATACAGATTGCACAATACCGTTTTCAATAATCACTTTCAGTTCTTCTGAAATCCCGGACTCCGGAAGCACATCCACTTCATGTGCTTTTTCTAAATCCTCTTCGAAAGATTCAGAAATCTCATCTTTCACCGCTTCATCCCTCGTATAACCTTTTTCAATTACATCTGCATATAATGCAGCCAATTCCTTCACAAGTTGATTACATTTCTCCTCTTGTTCTCTTGAATAACCTGGATACTCTAATTCCAGGTTCTTGCATGTATCTGAAAAGACCGCATCTGTCAGATTATCGAACTCTCTCCATAAAATCTCCTGAATTTCCTCTCTGCTTTTTCTCATGATTTTCTATTCTCCTTTCAAATGAATTTCACTGTATTTCCCTTCTAAAAACCATTCTTCTCCGGACCAAAATACCTTTATTAACGTTCCGGAGCTTTATCCACACTTTTCACCTGCGATGCAAGAATAGACTTCTTTATAAGATCATATAGCTTGTTTTTATCTTCTCTCGGTAACGCAGAATAACCAGGTATCCCCTGACAAACATCTAAAGTTTGCTTGCGAAGTCTATCACTTTGTAACACACCATCTTGAACATTCTCATTTTCCGCAAAATGAGCAACGCTCCTCACAAAGTCAGAATCAATGCCAGATGCACAATAAGAAGCGGCCGCCTGTATTTGATTCATAAGTGGCTTTTTCGCTCCTGTAAGTAGACCAGATTGCAAACAATCCCTTTCTTGTATCTCCATCTCCTTATCAAGAGCAAAATCCTTACAGATATCCCAAATTGTATCCGCTAAATTCTGAACAGAATTTATTCCACAACCATGCATTGGAATCATCACATCTCCACTTTCTTTATCACGCAATTCGCAAGAATGCATCCATTCCTTTTTCCCGGTATCCGGATGAATCTCTTTTTCAAAACGAATATCTAATTCATCATTATAAGGAGAACCTACATCATAAGTAACAATTCGCGTATCAAAACTTTTCGGTCGTTTGCCTACTCCATCCCAACCGTCCGGATTCATCCTTTTCAAAAAATCTTCCGCTATTTCAATCGCCTTTTTACAGTCAACCACTGGTACTTCCAATCCATAGTTCGCAAAAATCTCTTTCGCAACCCTGGAAACAACCTCACTCACCGATTTGTCATCTGAAAATCCAGCGTCCACACAAACTTCCCATAATGTCTTGCAAACCGCCCCAAAAGATAAATCCCTCGTTCCATAAGACTCATCGGAAATCAATTCGCAATGTGCCCCCATGCTGCCATCCTCTGCCCGTTCCTCCAACTTCATCTGAAACTGATCACCGTCATCCTGATCCGGAGCAAACCAAACACTAATACACTTCTCATCATCCAAAGCAAACCAAAAACAATGTTCCGGTAACTTATCATAAGCTATTTGAGCTTCTAACATCTGAATAACCTCTTGGTGCTCTCCTATTCTTTCGCTCGGCATATCTTTTCCGAAATCCATAGCTTCTTTTGCATAAGAAACTGCATCTTTCCCACTAAAATCCTTCATACCTGCATCAGCACCATGTTCCAGCAAATAAGATACAATAGACGCATCTCCAAAAGAACTCATTTGCATAAGCTTCGTCATTCCCTGAGCATTCTGAACATTCACATCCGCCCCATGCTCCACTAAAACCTCAATCGTATGTGAATCTGCATGATTAGTCGCCCAATGCAGCGCTGCAACACCAAATTCGTCTTTATAATTTACATCCGCCCCGGCCTCAATCAATCGAAGCATTTCGTCCGGATGATTATTCTTTGTTGCTTTTATTAATTCTTCATTCAAATAATGATGATCCATCATCAACCCCTCCTATAAACGCATTTCTTCCCTGCCTATCTCTTTTACTGCTTTTCTCGGGCCTTTCTCCTGCTTCTCTTCTACACCTGCAATTATCTCTTCCAAAGACTTCTTTTCATTCCCAGAAAACGCTTCTTCATAATCCAACTCTTCCTCTAATCCCTCATCTAAAACTTCTCTTATTCCTTTCAAATATTCGTCAACAACGACTTCTAAACGATCACCCGTATTTCTCATTTTTTCCGCGATGACTTGGAAATCATCATCTGTAATTTCACAACCACCAAGATCATAATCCTCCAAATTAACGGAATCAAAATAGTTTTCGATATCAACATTTCTTTCTTTGTATACAAGAGTTCCGTTCTCATCTACATACGCATACTCATCATCCCCGGACCATAACAACAATTCTTCTTTATCAGCCTTAGACAATTCCTTTGCTTCCTCACATTCCAAAAGCGTAATCATGGTTTGATCTTCTTTGGAATAAATATCTTTCCATTTCTGAATAAGGTCCATATCTACAATCTCTTTCGAAACAACGGAACCTTCCTTTTGATATGCCTCCATTTCTTCCATCTTAGTCAGTTCATCCAGCGTAGCTGCCACCCTTACAACACTGATACTTTCAACTGAAACATCTTGAAAACCATTTTCCTTGCAAAATCCCTCAAACAACTCTGTTAATTCCTTCGCATCATACGCGTTGATACAAAATTCTGTTTCATCCATCTCGTTTTCCGCATGGGAAAACCCAACCTGTACCGTCATCGCCCGATATGGAACTGATGCATCACATTCCATCTGCCAATCCATTTTTTCAATCTGTCCTAAATACATAGTAATCCCTCCTATAAACCCATTTCTTTCTCATTCTTTTTCATATTTTTGCCGTTCTCTTTTTTCTGCTCACTTTTCGCAGCATTCACTTTTTCATCCAAAGTTTCCGCCTTTTCAATGCCACCCTCTTGAATACCCTCAATCGCCTTATTCACTCGCTGAATCATCTCTTCACAAAAAAATTCCTGCTCCGGCCCATAATATTCCTGAGAATCCACCGCAACTGCATCCACCAAATCAGAAAAAACCTCAATGTCGCAGGAAAGTAATAATTCCTTTGCTTGTTCTGCAGAAATAGACGTAAATTCCGGTGACATATTTGGTGAAATCCCGTTTTCTAACATGAAACGTACTGCATCCGCCCTCTCTGTAGACAAAACAGGGACATCACTCATTCCTGTGATTTCATGAATCCGATTCGTCAACTGTAATCGTTCTTCCCGCTCTAAATCGCATTCTGTAAGCATTTGATAAATATTGGCAAGATGAAGTAGCGTAGAACCGCCCTCCTGAGACAACATCTCATCTACCAATTCCGCCGCTTTAGAAAGCGAATCTTCCATGGTTAATGACTCGGTAGCTTTCTCCTGCTCTATTTTCTGTACAGGCTTTAATTTACTGATATCAATCACTTGTTCCTCAATCTCATAGTCAAAATACTCTCCTGCATCCTCCTCAAACTCACATCCCTCTTTTACCTCTGGAACATGTGCCAACGCCAATTCTTGATCCGCATGAATACTTACATAAGTATCTATTCCATATTTCGTCTCATGCGTACATGTCAACAATGTTACTTGATACAGATTGTTATCTTCTCCCATTTCGAATGATTGCTTTTTTCCATCCATGAGTTCTCCTAATTTATTATGAAAAAACTCCACCGTATCATCGTAGTCACTTTGTAAATATTCCTTTCCCCAATTCCGGAACATCTGCTCTAATTCCTGACTGTCATAAGAGCTCAACTCTTCATAGCGCTCTTCATTTACCCTGGAATCAGCCATTTCGATTCCCCATAAAACGGCAAACTGAACAGTTAAATCTTGATTATTAGCCATTACTATACCTCCTAAAAAATATCATTTACATATATATTACTGTTTTCGTTATAAAAAGGGTACAAAAAAATAAATCTCTTCATCTCAACTAAGCACGACTACCTCCCACCTAATAAATTCACCGTTAGTACCAGCAGCGCTTTTTACACGAAAATTCCACTCAATCACCCTTCCACCGCCAATACCCTTTCTTCATCGCCATACCCCATTCGGTATAATAAAATTAAAAAAGCCAGCATCCAAAGACACTGACTTAACGAACCTATTTCTTTTTCTTTTCTTCAGCAAAATCATATAAAAGCAATTCTGCTCCTTCTTGTATCTTGCGATTTAAAAGTAACGTATACCGAACCTGATTTCGGGCATAATTATGAGGAGAAACAAAAAAAGAGATCGAATGCTGATGACTGTGAATATCTGCAATCTTGGCTGTCTTTTTCTTCCCAGTCGAAAACCGTTCCTTCAAAAAAATATAAGCCTTCTCTGACAACGCACTGTTTTCACAAAGCAAATAATCCGCATGAATCCTAGAGATTCCCTTCGGTACCCGCTTCAAATCCCAACCAAAGGGCTGCATATTGGCATCTAAGTAAAATTCTAAATACTTAAGCTGTTCCAATCGATTCCGCATGTCCAAATAAAAACAACTAGCCTCTAAATCATTGCAGGTAATAGAACCACACAAGGACTCCTCAAAAAAAAGATCCGCCGGCATTTGTGGATATACAGTATCCACCAACTTTTGAACACCAGTTAGATGTTTAAACTCCGTTTTTTGAAACGTTAACTGAATTTCTGTTTTTTTTCCCTTAAAACCAAGAGAAAGATGATATTCTTTCGATAATAGCGCTTGATACGCAATGGCCGCAGCTTGTAGATGGTCCATGCAATCAGAAGCCTCCTCGCTGCGTAATAAAAAAAGGACCTTGAGATAAGGTCCTATTTGCTGTGAAAAAGAATGTTTTCTTTCGGCAATATAAAATGCCTAGTCAAGACGTGGATTACATTCAACCCTGGCAGAACTCCAACTCATTCCAGCTTGACCTGAAATGACCTTCCTCGTTCGGTGCAGACGCTCAAAGTCGGCTGCGATTGTGCGTGCCAATAGCAATTTCTCCAATCGGAGACACCTGTTTTACTAGGGTAGTTTTCTACCTCTCTCTAGTATTGTACAACAAAAGAAATCATATGTAAAATATCGAAGTTCTTTATCAAACGACCTAGCAAGAATACTCCCACTTCATGCCCGTAGAGGGATAAGTGGTGAGATGAATTGCCGTAGCCATGCCCTAGTAGAATAATAGAGCCGGTAATTCCGGCTCAAACGCCTACTCTCGTCCCACTCCATCTCGCACCGTTTCACACCAAAGACTAACAGAAAGGTAGGTCTTCTTCCTCAACACAATGTTCCTTGCCAGAGTTTGGCTCAATACTACTTTGTTCTGATATTTTTTCTTTTGCGTTATTAATCAATTGATCCAAACTTTTTGTTTTTGAGGACATATCTTCTAAAAATGCCTGGCTTTTTTCAAAATCACCTTCATGATATAGGTAAGAAAGATAAGTTTTAAAACCTTCCTCCTCTCCGAAAGCTTCTATAATTTCCCAAGCTGTTACTAAAAAATCTATATCCTGACAAAGCGCACGTCTCATATAGTATGCATCTGCAACAAATTCTTCTCCGTAATACTGTAAGATATATTTTTCGTAATCTTTTGCGGTACAATTCATTGCGACATATCCTTCGCTCTCTTCCATAAATTGTGTTATTCTACTATCATGTCCACCATCATATAAATATATAAGAGCATCCGCCATATAACTAATGTAACTAGCCCTTGTATTATCATGATGATTATTACTACACGGAATAAGTGAATTTGAAGCATAATCGTAACTACATATCTGATTATCAAAAAATCTGTAAGAATTCATAAGAACATCCATGTCATCCAACGCACCAAAACCACCTGTTTCGCCGGCAAAGGCCAGACACATTCCTTGGAAATCGATTTCTTCCAAAATTGGATTTACGGGTTTCATTTTTTCTTTTTCCCATATAATTTCGCATTCATCTGCAAACTGATAATCATAAGTCTCCTTGTCATACCATGTTCTTTTCTCAATCGAATCACAATCATATTCCTTTAAAAAATCCATTGCCTTTTCTAGGCTTGTGAAACCATCATCTTCACCAAATTCGTTGTCTTTACATACGAAATATCGAATGAGTTTTTCTGATGCATCCTTATCCATCTCTAAATCTCTTTCAAAGAGAATATGAAATCGTAACCCAGGAACGTTACCGTCCATGAAAGCAGCTTCCCATGTTACAATAGGTGTGTCTAAAAAATGCAACCCTGCTTTGTTAAACAGTTCAATCGGTTTGCCTCATCAAAACCACCTTCAAATAACTTTTCTACTTCTTCTCCCACAATATTATGCACTTCAATATTATTCAACTCAGATGTACCTGCTAAGTTCATCATATCTCTAATTGTGATATCTTTCCTCATAAAAAACCTCCTTAAAAATATTCTTGTAATATATTATACCTCATCCGGTACTAAAAAATCATATAACAGGTTGAAATTTTCAAAAAATTCCCTTATAATCAAACACCTTTCGCCCGCATCCATTCTTTATTCTTTCCTCTTTGTTCTTTATTGCCTTCTCCCCAGTGTCCCTACTTGCCACATAATACCTCTTACGTTATAATATATTCTGTATATTAACTCACAAGAAAGGAGCATACAATGAAAAAATTAATTGTGGCGGAAAAACCAAGCCTCGCCAAAAATATTATGATAGCAATCGGATTCAATCAATTCACGAAAAACGATGGCTACTACGAAGGAGACCATTATATCGTGACCTGGGCATTCGGACATCTCTTAGGTCTCATCGATATCGAGGAATACGCACCGGATTATGATCCAACCGAAAAACATGGATGGACCTTAGAAAATCTCCCTTTTATCCCCCACACATTCCGATTCGAATTAAAAAAAGACCCGAAAACAAAAAAAATAGATACTGGAATCAGAAAACAGTATAAAACTATAGAAAAATTGGCAAAAAGAAACGATGTGGAATGTATCATTCATGCTGGGGATGCCGACCGTGAAGGGGAAGTTATTATAAAAAACATACTCATACACTTCCATAACACCAAACCGGTAAAACGTCTTTGGATGCCCGATCAGACGGAACAAACAATCAGAAGTGAACTGAAAGCATTAAATAACGATTCAAACTATGAAAACTTATTTAACGAAGGATTGGCAAGAACCTATATCGATTGGCTTTACGGAGTCAATTTAACACGCCTGTCCTCCATAAAAACCGGTACGCTCCTGCGCGTGGGCCGCGTAATCGTACCGATTGTCAAAGCAATTTATGAACGTGATATGGAAATCAAAAACTTTGTTCCAGTCCCTTATTTTGCAATTGTAAGTAATGAAAAAACAAAGGGAATTGAAATTGAATTAACTTCAAAAAAGAAATTCATGCAGGAACAAAGAAACGAAGCGGAAGCATTCTGTCAGAAATACAATCAGGAAAAAGCGATGGTAAGCAGCGTCATAACCGAAAGAAAAACCATAGCCCCAGGGAAGCTATATAGCTTATCAAAACTGCAGGGCGTTCTCGGTAAAAAATATAAGATCAGCCCAAAGGAAAGTTTGGAGATTGTACAGAAGTTATATGAGGCCGGCTATGTTACATACCCTCGTACCAACTCAGAATACCTGGCATCTGCCGAAGCGGGTAAAGTCAACCATATCATTGAACAGTTAAATGCCAAGGGCTATCAGTTGGAACCGAAAAACGGAAAAAAATCCATCTATGACGATAGTAAAATTGAATCTCATAGTGCCTTAACACCAACATATAAGTTCCCGGATCAATCAAAACTGTCAAAAGGAGAACAAATTGTCTATGAAACCATTTTCAATCGTTTTCTGGCAGTCTTTTGTGCAATCCCATGTGAAGTGGATCGAACAACAATCACCATCGCTGTGGGAAACTTAGAAGAATTCAAAATCAAAGGCGATACTTATGTAAAAAAAGGCTGGAAAGAATACGAAAACGTAAAAACAGAGGATAAAGAACTTCCACCATTGCAAAAAGGAGAAATCGTAAATATCGCATTCAAACCGGTAGAAAAAGAAACCAAGCCGCCAAAGCATTATACCGTAGACTCTTTAAATAACTATTTGAAGAATCCGTTCAAAAAAGAATCCCAAGGCGAAGAACCGGAAAATATGGATGCCGGAGAAAATACCGCAGAAGAAAATGAAGATTACAAAGCAATTTTTGAAGGTCTGGAGCTTGGCACAGAGGCAACACGAACTCCGATCATCCAAAATGCAATAAATTCACATTATATTTCTTTAAAAAATAACAGCTACTATATTGAACCAAATGGGATCTATATGATAGAAGCCTTGCAGAAACTGGGAATCGGTATGGATAAATATAAAACCGCTGAACTTGGTAAAGCTTTAAAACAGGTCTATAGAGGCGAAATATCCGTGGAACATAGTGTTGCACTGGCAGCAAAAGAAATCAAAGAGAACTTTGAACATTGCAAAGGGATTGCAGTCCAAAAGGCGGAAACAAATAATACAGAAATCATCGGAAAATGCCCGAAATGTGGTGGTGACGTAGAAGTAAAACCAAAAGGATTCTTCTGCAATAATAAAGACTGTAAATTTGCTCTTTGGCCAACCATGAAATATTTCGATAATACTTTAAAGATAACTAAAACAAAAGCCAAAACTCTCCTTGCAGGAAAACATGCCACCTTCTCATTGAAGAGCAAAGCCGGAAAAACCTATGATGGCTACCTAAAAATGAAAATCAATGGTGAATACGTCAATTTTGAACCAGATGGTTTCCCAACAAAAAAAACAAAGAAAAAATAATCCCAACAAAAATGGATCTTTGAATACAAGGTCCATTTTTAAAATTTACTTTACGGAAATTCCATTGCCTTTATTGTAATTCACAAAAAATCTTTAAACAAATGTATCGTTGTCAGACTCCTGAAAATCTACAATAGTAGAAATTTTATAAAGTTTTTCTTCCATCAGGTGGAGTTTTAAATCTCCATCTGATGGTTAGCAAAACCAATCAGGTTGTTACAGGCGCTTTATCTCCCACTTATCTGACTTGATACGTTTCACTTTCTGTCAGCTTGAAGTGGGCGTATTAGCGCCTGTTAAACGTGATAAAC
>OAWJ01001739.1_pt1 | contig 10766 bp, 12 predicted proteins | sample 1517021 | NCBI WGS metagenome assembly OAWJ01 (sample SAMEA2580121, study PRJEB22360) | human gut metagenome | biome: human gut; feature: human-associated habitat; material: faeces | place: Denmark | collected 2008/2010
CCGTGCCGTGAGGTGAGGGCGAAGTCGGCGTGCCACGCGGCGGGGACGCCGATGTAGCACTCGATGTTCTGCTCAGCGGTGATGGGGGTGCCGCAGGCGATGGAGCCTACGAGAGGCACCCGCGCCGTCTCAGGCAGAGGCTCGAAACCCGGCGGAGGGCAGGGCAGGTCTGCGAGACCCATGAGCCACGCGGGTGTGGTGTCCAGAGCGGCGGCCAGCTCCTCGAGCTTGGCCCGGGGCAGGTCGTTGATGCCCTTTTCCAGCTTGGTGATGGAGGATTTTGAGCGGTAGCCCATCCGGGCGGCCAGCTCTTCCTGCGACAGGCTCAGCTGCTCCCGGCGCTGCCGGATGCGGCTGGACAGATCGGTATCGGACATATAGGGCCTCGCTTTCTCTGCGGTTTGCACGATTTTCGGTGTTCTGAGGACAGTATATCAAAAAATTTACTATAAATCAACTTTTAAGGGACTATTTCGCGAATAATGTTGACAAATAATCAACTGAAAGATATAATACAACCAATGATTGTGCAAAATGCTTTGAACGCAAAACCGAAAGGAGAAACGCCTATGACCGATACCATGATGATCCGCGACTGCATCCGCAGCCAGGGCATGAAACTGGGCCATGTGGCCCATGTTCTGGGCATCACCAACAACACCCTCCGCTGCAAGCTGGAAAATGAGAGTGAATTCAAGGTGAGTGAGGCCGAAAAACTCTCGAAGATGCTGGGGATGACCGTCGAGCAGCGCGACCGCTGCTTTTTTGGCCCGGCGGGCTGAGAGAAAAAGGGGATGGAAGCCATGACACAGGAACAGCGCCAGAAGACGAAGGAGGCCCTCAGCCGCTGCGGGCAGAAAAACTGGGTCTACGGCCCCTGCAACTGGGGCTGGAAGCGGGCCATCCAGCTGGCCGAGGAGTATTACCGCGAGGCAGACCCGGGCCTGCGGGGCAGCATCCTGCAGTTGCGCTACATGGAAAGGCGGAGGCGGGAAGAGGTGATGGACAAGCTGAACATCAGTTACAGCACCTATCAGAAAGCCCACGACGACCTGCTGAGCACCATCGCGGTCTTTGCCGCCCACTACGGTGAGCTGTGACGCAAAAATGCCCCCTGACCGGACGGTCAGGGGGCATTCGTGTGCTCAGTGTTTCTTCTCGGGGGTGTCGCAGTGCTGGTGGCAGGAAGAGCAGTTGCCTCCGCAGCCCTCGCCTTTCCAGCCGCCCTGCCGGGAGATCCACACCACCGCCAGTGCAAACAGGACCGCCAGCACCAGCAAGGTGATGATACCGCGTACAGTTATCATAAAAAAGGCCTCTCTTTCGGAAGAATTCCAACCCCAGTATACACCATCTGCCCCCGGAGAGCAACCGGAAAGCGCTGCCGGCTCAAACTTTTTGCAAAAAACGAAAATTTGGGCTTGCATTTGGACCAACGGAGTGGTATAATAAGCACGTTCCGATTCGGAGGATTAGCTCAGCTGGTTAGAGCACCTGCATCACACGCAGGGGGTCTGGGGTTCGAGTCCCTAATTCTCCACCAAACGTAAGGCCGTTTACCTGAAAAGGTAAGCGGCTTTTTTTGTACCTACGTGATTTTTGATATGCAAAAGTGAAGCGGATCCACTTTTGCATATTGATAATGAAACGTGTAGGAGGCTCCCTTTTCAGTCGTTTGTAGCAAGTTTGCAGCAGCTCATAGATACGCACTCCGCAGGCCAGAAGAGCAATTACCATCTGCCCGGTGGGCGTGTTCTTCTGGCTCAGGATCAGAGTTACCTGTTCATCCGTGAAGATTTCACGTTCCGGCGATTTGCGTCCCTCAACTTTCAGGACAGATGCAAGATTAGCGTCCACGACACGCCAGCCAATGGCTGTGCGATACAGCTTGCTGATAAGAGTACGCTCTTTTTCCAACATGCTTTGAGACAGACCATCATCGGCCATTTTATCAAGGCTGTTTTGGAAGTCCTGTGCATAAAGGGCTGCAATTTTATAATACCAAAGTGGTTTTAGGTATTTCCATGCCAGATCATACAGTTCACGGGCCTTATCAGAACGGCCTTTGTACTCGCGAGGTCCCAGAAAGAGCGCGTGAATTTTTGCTAAGGTGGAATCCTGATATGGTGTGGCAGGGCGTTTCATCATTTCAGCACGAACCGCTTCGGCTTCTTCACGGGTAACGTAAGTGCCGACTGTTTTCATAACCGTAATACCTGTGTGGGGGTCTGGGATTGGCATTCGGAGCAGCCATGGCTTCCGGCGTGTCCCGGACATTTTTGTAATGCTGTCATAGCCTTGAAATCATAGCAAGATGTGAATGACCGCCGAATCGGTCGAGGATCGTTCGGAGTCCGCTTCTTAATGATCCAAGGGCGCGTAGTTCCAGTCGGTATCCTCATTAATATATCGCTGCCCATCGTCCGGCAGTTCCAGCGGTTCTGCAGGGATGATAGTGCCCCAGTGGTTGACCATCACAAAGGGCGCGATCTCACAAGGAATGCCCCGGCACTCGTCATCATGCCGGACATCGTAGGTATACAGGCCATCCGGGACAGTATCCCTCTTGATGCGGATGCTGGCGAACAGCGCAGGCTTTCCTCAAACCGTGATCTCTTCGTAGGGTTCGGTCATTGCATGAAAGGTCATAATCTGTCCTCTCCTTATATAAAGAAGCAGGACAATCCACACGGACTGCCCTGCAAAAGTAAAGGGAGAGCATCCGAAGACACTCCCCCAGTAGATAATTATTTTTTTCTTACCATGCAGCGCTTTTTGAAGAATGCGATGCCATAACAGAGGATGTCATCATAGTCATCCCGGAAGTCCGCTGCATACATCCGGTCATTGATCTGCTGAATGGCAGTATCACAGGCATCCGGCAGAGCATCCAGAGTTTTTGCATACTTGGCTTCAAAAATTGCCACACGGCCATTGCGGATGTCCTTTACAATAACATCACTGCGTCCCTCGCCATGCTCTTTGTTGGATTCTACCACATAGCCAGCACCAGTAAAGATGCCTGCAAGGAAAGCGTGGTAAAAATCCTCCCGGTAGTCGTGGTAGCTGATGGTCATACGCAGCAGCTTGGTCATCTCTTTTGTCAGAGCCTCGTTGTTTCCGCTCCAGACTGCATCAAACAACAGGCTGCGGTTCCATGCCTTTGCACTGTCATCAAACCATTTGCTTACAGTGGTTTCAAAAATTTCCCGAATCTCTGCATTGGGAATCATCAGCGCAGAGCAGCCATCCGGCAGCGAATCTGTCAGATCCTTATCCCGCACCTTGGTCAGATAGCCTGTCAGATACAGCACGCTCCAAAGATTTTCCTCCGAGGAGTGCAGATAATCGTAGGTCAGATTTTCTTCAATATGCTGAACGATGGAGCCGCCAGCCATCAGCGTTTCGAGCTTTGTGGTGATATTGTCGCCTGCATAGTCGATAAAAGAACGGATGATGGCGTTATCGCTGGTGTTTTTCCAATAGCTTTTCGGCTTCTGTGTTACACCATACTGGAAATCCCGCAGATAACTGATCACGTCCCATGGGCAATAAATGTCTGCATCGCCAAAATGATAACCGTCGTACCATGCCTTGATTTCAGCAGACTGCGATTCAAGACCGGCATCGTTCAGCATTTGATCGACATCTGCCTGTGTGAAACCAAAGGATTCGCTCAACCGGGGAGAAAGAATCGTATCCGAAACGAAATTGTTCGTCCCGGTAAAGATGCTTTCTTTTGCAATTTTCAGACAGCCGGTAACAACAGCAAAGTCGAGGGAGGTGTTGTCTTTGAGCGTGGTGCTCATTATAGCCCGCATCACGTCCAGCATCTGCGAATAATATCCGTTGCTGCTGGCTTTGGCAATGGGAACATCATACTCATCCAGAATGACGACCGCCGACTTTTTGAAATGGATTTCCAGCATCCGAGTCAATAGCAAAAAGCAGCTTTTTGTTTCATCCATGGATGCAGTGCGTCCCAGAATCCGCTTAAAGATGCCTTTGTCATCGTCGGAAATAGCATCGTCATCCAAAAGAAACTGATAATCCTGAAATGCGAATGCCAGCTTCATGCACAGCATTCCATAGGCACTTTCAAAGGTCAGACCGTCCGTATCCTTGAAAGAGAAAAATACCACAGGACACTGGTTCATCCATTTCTTGCAAAGCTCTGTATTTTTAGAGATCGCCAATCCCTCAAACATCTGCTTGCTGTCTTTGCGGATGTCCAGAAAATTTGCGAGAGTGCTCATACCGAGAGATTTTCCGAAACGGCGAGGACGAGTGATCAATGTTACTTCAGCGATACCACCGCTAAGAAGTTCAGAAATCAGATTGGTCTTGTCGATATAATAATACCCGCCTTCTCGAATCTTTTCAAAATTCGAGATTCCAACAGGAAACTGCAAATCTTTCATGCAATGCTCCTTTCCGCTCACAGAGGATAGCTTTTAGAACTTACTACTGTAAGTGTACCATGAAATATAGAATCATACAAGAATCAAGTGACATCGAAATAGAGCGGTTTTATTATGCTGCGTTCAATCTGGTGGCTTTGTAGCAGTCTGCGCACATTCCCTCATGGGTGGCGGCAAACTCTGCCGCCTGCATGATAGCCTTATTCACATCGAACATAGAGGCTGCTTCTACGGTGCGTTCTTCCACGCCGATCTTTTCACGGCGGCGGGTCTGAGGATTGTAGTCCCATTTCGGGGTGGTATAGGTGTAAGGCACAGCTTCTTCACCTCTGCCCAGGCATACGCCCAGCTTACATAGGGCCCTCTGTGCATCGTTCTATGGCAAAGAACACAAAAAGGGATCCACTGCTCGAGGTTGAGCAGTGAATCCCTTTTACATGGCTTGGGGGTTGTTTTAGCCGCAGTGGCCGCAAGCGGCACAGGCGGCAGGGGTAGCAGCGCAGCCGCCCAAGGCGGTCTCCCGCAGTTCGGCAGGCAGGTGGCGGCCCACGGTGTACATGGTATCCAGCATTTGATCAAAGGGGATCAGCTGGTGGATGCCGCTGAGGGCCATCTCTGCTGCCACCAAGGCGTTGGCTACACCGGCAGCGTTGCGGTTCTGGCAGGGGTATTCCACCAGACCGCCCACCGGGTCACATACCAGACCCAGCATGTTCATCAGCACGGTAGAGGCTGCATCCAGACACTGCTGGGGGGTACCCCCCATGAGCTCCACGGCTGCAGAGGCTGCCATGGCAGACGCAACGCCTATCTCAGCCTGACAGCCGCCTACAGCACCTGCCACCGTGGCATTTCGCATAGCCAGATAGCCCACAGCACCGGCGTTGTACAGAGCGTCTATGATGCGCTGGTCGGAGATGCGGTAGCACTCCTGAAGGGCCAGCATCATGCCCGGCACCACGCCTGCAGAACCTGCAGTGGGAGCCGCCACGATCAGCCCCATGGAGGCGTTCACCTCCAGCACTGCCATGGCGTAGGTCATGGCCTTGCCCAGCACGTCACCGCAGATGCTCTTTTTGCGACCGTAATGAGCCTCCAGCTTTTTGGCCTCGCCGCCAATGAGTCCGCCCATGGACTTGATGGGCTTTTTCAGGGGCTGAGTGGCAGAGGTCCGCATGATCTCCCATGCTTTGTTCATGCGGTGGTCGGCGGCATCCCGGGGCATTTCGCCCAGAATGCACTCACGCTGACGCATTACCTCAGAAATAGGCAGCTGGTTTTGCTCACACAGCTCCAGCAGCTTTTCTGCGGAGTTAAAATCCATGTTCATCCAGTCTGTCCCTCCTTACGGCTGCACGATCATCACGTCGTTGATATTGGGGTTCTCCAGTAGCAGCTGGGCTACGCCCTCCGGCAGATGCTGGTCCGATTCCACGATGGTATAGGCTTTGTGTCCCTTTCCTTCACGGAACAGACGCATGAAGGCAATATTCACGCCCCGCTCACTGAGGATCTTGGTGATGTGTGCCACCACGCCGGGCTTATCACGCTGCACCACGATGAGGGCATTGTACTCACCGGAGAAGTCTACTGCCACGCCGTTGATGCCCACGATGCGGACCTTGCCGCCGCCCAGAGACTCGCCTCGCACGGTCATGACCTGCCCGGCCTCGTTCTCCATACGGATATCCACCGTGTTGGGGTAGATGTCGGTCTCGGTCTCGTTGGGGGTAAAGCTGTAAGCCAGACCCCGCTCGGTGGCAATGGCGAAAGAGTCCCGGATGCGGGTATCATCGGCAGAGAAGCCCATGATACCGCCCAGCAGCGCACGGTCGGTGCCGTGGCCGTGATAGGTCTTGGCAAAGGAGCCGTAGAGGGTGAAGTCTACCCGCTTTAAGGGCGGGGCAATCATCTTCTGGGCCAAATAGGCAATGATCTCCGCACCGGCAGTATGAGAGCTGGAGGGTCCGATCATATTGGGACCAAGAACATCGAATACACTGATAAATGCCATGGGATATCACTCCTGTCAGTCAGAAGGTCTGGGCGGAAAACCGTTTCAGACCTTGGCTCCGCTCTTGTTGATAAACTTCTGGTAGATGGTCTCCACGATGACGCCGATGGCGTTGTCGCCGGAAACGTTGCAGGCAGTGCCGAAGGAGTCCTGAGTGATGTACAGGGCCACCATGATAGCGCAGATGGGGCCATTGGGGTCGCCGGCCTCAGCACCAAAGATCATGTACAGGAAGGGCAGAGCGGTCATGATGGAGCCGCCGGGAGCGCCGGGAGAAGCCACCATGGCAACGCCCAGCGTCATGATGAAGGGCACCACGGTAGCAAGGCTGATGGGCAGCTGGTTCATCAGGCAGACGGCAGTTGCGCAGGCGGTAATGGTGATCATGGAGCCTGCCATGTGGATGTTGGCGCACAGAGGAACCACGAAGTTGCGGATCTGCTCGCTGACGCCGTCAGCAGCTGCACACTGCAGGTTGACAGGGATGGTAGCAGCAGAGGATTGGGTGCCCAGAGCGGTGGTGTAGCCGGGGATCTGGTTGCGGATCATCTTGAGGGGGCTCTTGTGGCTCACAGCACCTGCAACGCAGAACTGCAGGAAGATGCAGACCAGATGCATGATGATGACCACAAGGAACACCTTCCACAGGATGCCCAGAATGGCAAAGGTCTTGCCGGACTTGGTCATGTCGATAAAGGTGCCGCAGACGTACAGGGGCAGCAGAGGGATGATGATAGAGTGCAGGACCTGATCGATGATGCCGGAGAAATCCTTCATGCCATTATAAAGGGTATCGCCGATGGTCTTGCCCCGCAGGGTGGACAGGCACAGGCCCATCACAAAGGCCAGAACAACAGCAGAGAGAGTGTCAAGGATCGGGGGGATGGAGATGGAGAGGTAGCTGGCCAGAGAGTTGTCAGCAGTTGCAGCGATCTGCTCCAGAGCACCTTCGCTCATAAAGCTAGGGAACAGGCTGACAGACACCAGATAGGATGCAGAGCCAGCGATCAGGGTGGAACCGTAGGCCAGTGCCACAGTGATGATGAGCAGCTTGCCTGCGCCGCTCTTCAAATCAGCGATACCCATGGTAACATAGGCCACGATCATCAGAGGGATGATGAACTTCAGGAACGAGCTGAAGATTCCAGATGCAGTAACGACCACGCGGCAGAACCACACCGGGAAGAACTGGCCGATGATGATGCCCAGCACAATGGCGATGAGCAGCTTCGGCAGCAATCCGAGCTTCGCTTTTTTCTTTTCCATAGAGAATTTTCCTCCTTTTTTCCACTCGGTCAGGTGCCCTGCGGTGCTCTCTTTCCCATCAAAGCATTCGACCGATTTTCTGAAACGTCAAAATAAACCTTGACGTGTTGACACATTTAGTTTAACATATACATACACATGATTCAAATTCATAAAAATAAATTTATAGTTTAAAAATCTTAATAGTAAAGGAGCTTTGCCATGGAAGTGCGTCAGCTGAACACTTTGATCCGTGCGGCCCAGTTCCAGAGCTTTTCCAAGGCTGCGGAAAGTCTGGGCTATTCCCAGTCTGCCGTGACAGTGCAGATCAAGGCACTGGAAGAAGAAGTGGGCGTGCGGCTGTTTGATCGCATGGGCAAGCGGGTAATATTGACTGCGCAGGGACGTCGTTTCTTGGAATATGCCCATTCCATTCTGGATACCATCCACAGTGCCCGTCAGGCCATGAGCGACGATACGGACCTGAACGGATGCCTGCATATCGGCACTCTGGAGTCTCTCTGTTTTTTCCGTCTGCCCGGGCTGATGCGGCAGTTCCGACGGGAAAACCCCGGGGTGAGCCTGCGTGTCACCACCGGCTCCCCGGAGGAACTGATCGAAAAAATGGAGCGAGGGGATGTGGATCTGATCTGCATTCTGGATGAGCCTCGCTACTCCAACAGCTGGCACAAGTGCAACGAGGTGCCGGAGGAGGTGGTGTTCGTGGCCTCTCCGGGCTTGGACCTGGGCCACCCGGGCCCCTACCGGGTGGAGGAACTGCTGGACAAGCCCTTTTTCCTCACAGAGCGCAATGCCAACTACCGCCACACCTTTGATAACTTTCTGGCCTCCCGGCAGATCGAGCTGACCCCGGCGCTGGAGATCAGTGACACTGCCTTTATTATTAAAATGTTGGAACGTTCCTCCGGCATTTCGCTGCTGCCCCGTTTTGCGGTGACGGAGTCCGCTGCAAGAGGGGGGCTGCGGATCCTGGAGGTGTCGGACTTCCGGCTCACCATGTACCGCCAGATGTTCTACCACTGCGACAAGTGCTGTACCCGGGAGATGCGTGCTTTTATCCATCTGGCCTCCGGGCCGGACCTTCCCCTGTGACAGCCCAGAGAATAAACAGAAGGACCAGCGTCCCAGATTGTGATATGTGCCCAGTTTTCTGGACGCTGGGGGCTGCGGAAAGCGGAGCTTTATTTGTCAGAATTTCTCAAATGGAAAACGCAGCGGCATGGAATGCCGCTGCGTTTTTCTTGTTTGAGGTCAGACGCTGCTGCCCCGAAAGAGTGAAGGCGTAAAAATTTATCGCTGAATTTTGTGCAGGGTGATAAAATTGAACTGCGGGAATGGAATCCTCCAAAAGGAGAGGGAGGATATGCTATAATGGAACAGATCTATGGGATGTCGGATGTGGACGCTGTTTGGTGAGAGCGCTCACGAGAGGAGGCGGCAGTGGATGGACCTGCATTCGGAGCGACTGGAAGCGAAGCTGAACGCGGTGGACTGGGCCGTGCGGGATGTACTCGTCGGCACCATGCGCAGCCTGCAGCAGCTGGATATTTGCCGGAAGGACTGCTTTTATTACATCCCCGCAGAGCGCCTGCAGGACAGCGATTTTCCTGTCCGCTATGTGGCCCTTTACCAGTCGCAGTATGTGTTCGGCGCACAGGCAGGTGTCCGGTACTACGGCGAAGTCACGAAATGCAGCGCCGTCCGCCGGAGCGCTATCACAGAGGTCAGCCCCCGGAGAGGGACGGAAGAAAACCTTTATTACCGCTTCGACATCCGGGAATGGAAGCAGCTGAACCGGCCCATCGAGGCCAAAGAAACAGGCTTTGTAAGGGATTTTACCAACCTGTTCCTGCTGGAGCACAGTGTCCAGACGCCGGAACTCTGGCTCCGCACGGAAGAGGAATACCGCCTTTGTTCGGCCCTGAAGCGGGCCGTCTGGGGCGACACCATCAACGAACCGGACAACGGCCTTGCATTTGAATTCCGGGGCTTCACCGTGAGCTTTGCGGAGGGAAAAATTTTCGTTTCAGACGAAGGCCGCGCTTTTGCGCGGTATGAGATCTCGCATTTTTTGCAGGATCCCGGCGCTGTGGTCCGGGGCATCCGAAGAGAATGCCTCCAGAGGGATTCCATGAGGGAACTCTCGAAGATTTGAATCGTTCCTATTATTTACTTCTGCACTCCTGCGGCGCACTGCTCGATGAACTGCTTGGCGACGCGGGGGCTGCGGCCTCCGGCACGGATGGCGAAGGCTTCGGCCTTGGTCAGCAGCTCGTCGTGGGGCATCTCGATGCCGTGCTGTTTGGCCAGCTCGGTGAGGATGACCTCGAACCGGGCTTTCTCGGGCCGCTGGAAGGTGACGGTGAGGCCGAACCGGGCCGAAAGGCTCATCAGCTCCTGACGGGTGTCGGCCTCGTGGATGTCGTCGCCGGTGCGGTCGGAGAGGGTCTCTTTGATGAGGTGGCGGCGGTTGGAGGTAGCGTAAACGGCGATGTTCCGGGCTCTGCCGCCCACGCTGCCCTCGAGGATGGCTTTCAGGGCCGCAAAGTTGTCGTCGTTGGCCGTGAAGCTCAAATCGTCGATGAAAAGGATGAACTTCAGCGGGTTCGCCGCCAGCTTGTCCATCAAATCGGGGATCTGATAGAGCTGGTTCTTCTTGACTTCCACGAGGCGCAGGCCGTCGGCGGCGAACTCGTTGGCGATGGCCTTGACGGTGCTGGACTTGCCCGTACCGGCGTCGCCGTAGAGCAGAACATTGTTGGCGGGCATCCCGGCCAGCAGGGCGCGGGTGTTGGCGATGGCCTTCTCCCGCTCCTGCTCATAGCCCGGCAGCTCGTCGAGGCGCTGGGGGTCGGGGTAGCGCACCGGCACCAGCTGGCCGTTCTCGACCGTGAAGACGTGGTGCTTGGCGAACATGCCGTAGCCCTTTTTGCCCACCTCGCTCATCCGCTGGGCGTAGGCGGCGTGGAGGTCGATGGCCTTCGTCTCCCACCGGGGCAGGAAAGGCAGCTTGTCGGCGGCACCGGCGGGGTCCAGAAGCTCGGCCCGCCCCAGGTTGCAAAATT
>OAWJ01001743.1_pt1 | contig 10741 bp, 8 predicted proteins | sample 1517021 | NCBI WGS metagenome assembly OAWJ01 (sample SAMEA2580121, study PRJEB22360) | human gut metagenome | biome: human gut; feature: human-associated habitat; material: faeces | place: Denmark | collected 2008/2010
CGGCGCGGTGGCGGCCGCCAAGTCCACTGCGATACCGGCCTCGCCCAGCTTGTTGATGATGCGGTCGAGCCAGTCGAAATCGTACACGCCCTCGCTCGTCTCGATCTTCGCCCACGAGAAGATGCCCACGGACACGAGGTTCACGCCAGCCTTCTTCATCAAACGAACGTCATCGTCCCACACCTCTTCCGGCCACTGGTCTGGATTGTAGTCCCCGCCGTACCAGATACGGGCTTGCTGCCCAGCCAACGGCTGCGGCCAACGATAGGCTCTGCGTTGAGTCATATCTACTCCTTTGTTTTTCGTCAACTTCCCTTACAAATTTATCCCGCAATAGCAATTCCTGCAAGCCCAGAACCAAGAATAAACACAAAAAGCGTCTTCCCGACGTGTTGCACAACACAATCGAGAAGACGCCTTTTCGTATTCAGAAACCGAAAAACCGAAATCGGGTGAAATCAGGCTTCGATGCCGAGCTGCTGGCGTTCCTTCTTGGAATACATGAACGCAGGAAGCTGACGGCCCTGCTTGAGCCAAGCATGATATTCGGCGGTCGCCGCAAACTCCACATCGGAAGCGGAATTCAGGCAGGTCTCCACAGAATCCTGAATAACGCCAATGATGAAGCCGACACCCACCACCTGCATGGCGATGTCGTTGCTGATGCCGAACAGCGAGCAAGCCATCGGAATAAGCAGCAGCGAACCGCCGGCCACGCCGGAAGCGCCACATGCACCGAGCGCCGACACCACAGACAGCAGAATGGCGGCCGGCAGCGAAATCTGAATGCCCATCGTATTGGCAGCAGCCATGGCCATGATGGTGATGGTGATGGCGGCACCGTTCATGTTGATGGTTGCGCCCAGCGGAATGGACACGGAATACATGTCTTTATCAAGACCAAGCTTCTCGCACAGCTGCATGTTGACCGGAATATTCGCCGCGGAGGAACGGGTGAAGAATGCGGTCAGGCCGGATTCCTTGAAGCAGCGGTATACCAGCGGATACGGGTTGCGGTGCAGGTACAGGAAAATGACCAGCGGGCCGAACACGAGCACCATCAGCAGCATGGTGCCGACGAGCAGGAGCAGGAGGCTACCGTACTCGGTGAAGGCCGCCAAGCCGTTTTCGGAAACGCTGGTGAACACCAAGCCCATAATGCCGAACGGGGCGAGATTGATGACCCAACGAATCACCTGAGACACGCCATCGGCCACATTGGCGAGGAACGCCTTGGAGCTTTCATTGGCAATACCCTTCATGGCAAGACCGAACAGACAAGCCCACATCAGAATGCAGATGTAGTTGCCGTCGATCATTGCCTGAATCGGATTGGCCACAATATTGGTCAGCAACGTCTGCACAACCTCACTCAAGCCCTGCGGCACCACATCGGCGTCAGCGGCATCGCCCAACGATATGGTCTGCGGGAACGTGCGAGACGTCAGCACCGCCACGACGGCGGACAGGAACGTGGTGAACAGATACAGGAAAAGCACCGTGCCAAAACGGCCGTCAAGCTTGGAATTACCTTGAGCCAAAGCGCTTGCCACCAGCACAAACACCAGAATCGGAGCGACGGCCTTCAATGCGCTTACGAACAGGGTGCCGAATTCGCCGATCCACGTCATATGCGGAACGACCAATGCCAGTGCGGTGCCCGCGATAAGACCGACGATAATGCGGATAATCAGTGATACGCCGTTATATTTGTCGGCAACGCCACGAAGCGCTTTCGAAATATGGTTCATATTCTCTCTCGTTCTTTCCAGCTGGCTTGCCTTTGCCAGCCAGCACAACAAGAGCACATCCTAATCACGCTCGATAACACGAAATGTAAAATGTCCAATTATAGGGACGCGCAACTTCAACACGCCATAGCGATGCGATCAAATATCAGTACAGCGATGAACAGTTTATATATCTTTATTCATCGAGCCATGTCTGCTGATCAGACTGTTAATCAGCCAAGCGGCACTTTCGAAACGAACGTACGAGGCTCTCCCGTCACCGGATCGTCGAAATGTAATTCACGAGCCACTAATTCCAACGGTTGCGAGAAATCATCGTAAGAATGCTGCACAATATTCGGATAGAAATCATCGCCCAAAATCGGCAATCCCAACGAATTCATATGCACACGCAACTGATGCGTTTTGCCGGTTTTCGGGTGCAGCACATAATTCACATATGCTTTGCCATCGATGCAACGTACCGTGTTCCCCCGCTCAATCAACGTTTGCGCATTGACGATTTCCGGAATTTCGTACGCCTGAAGTCGCCCGCGATCCTTGCAAATATGCGATGCTCGGATTGCCGGAAATGGTTGATGCCTGTCGATTCTTACGATTGTTCCGTATTGCGGATGCTGTTCGGGGGCAAGTGGCGCCAAACATTCATAGGTTTTGATGGTTTTGCGATTCTGGAACAGCATTTGGTAAGCGCCACGCAATTCCGGTTTGCGCACAAATACGACGATACCTGCGGTAAGTCGGTCCAAACGGTGCGCGGGAACAATATCAGGTTCGCCATACTGTTCCCGAAGTCGGATCAACGCGGTTTCGCGATACCACATGCCGCGCGGTGTGGTGGCGAGAAAATGCGGTTTGTCAACCACGATAATCGCATCGTTCTCGTAAAGAACCTCACATTCGAACGGAATGTGAGGTTCTTCAAGAACGTAACGATGCCTCTTCTGCTGACTCTGTTGACGCATCGTATGAACGGTTACTCCACGGTGACGGACTTGGCAAGATTACGAGGCTTGTCAACGTCGTAATTCTTCAGCTTGGCCATGTCCATGGCGAATAGCTGCAGCGGCACCACGTCCACCAGCGGACTCATCAGCGTTGGGCAGGCCGGACGCCAGAACACCACGTCCGCGTAGCGTTCAACATCGGGATCGTTCTCTTCGGCCACGGCGATAATGTACGCGCCACGGGCCTTGACCTCTTCGATACCGGAAATAACCTTGGCGTGCAGCACATTGCGGCCACGTGCCGGCGGCACGATGAACACTGCCGGTTCGCCTTCGTCCACCAATGCGATCGGACCGTGCTTGAGTTCGCCGGCCGCGAAACCTTCGGTGAAGGTGTAGGCGATTTCCTTCAATTTCAACGCGCCTTCCATCGCGACCGGGTAGCCGACATGACGACCCAGGAACAGGAAGGACTTCGCATCGACCATCTGCGCGGCAGCATCATGCACGGTCTTGGTCTGCGTGTCGAGAATCCACTGGATCTTGCGAGGCATGTCTTTGAGGGAATCCAACGTCTGCGCGATTTCGTCGCGGAACATTGCACCCTTGACCTGCGCCAAATACAAGCCAAGCACGTAGGCGGCAGTAATCTGCGCCACGAACGCCTTGGTGGAGGCGACCGCCACTTCCGGACCAGCGTGCGTGTACAGCACCGCGTCGGATTCACGCGGAATGGACGCGCCCTGCGTGTTGCAGATGGCCAGCACCTTCGAACCCTGCTCGCGCGCATGACGCAATGCCATCAGCGTATCCATGGTTTCACCGGACTGCGAAATGGCCACCACCAACGTGCGCGGGGTGAGAATCGGATCACGATAGCGGAATTCGTGGGCGAGCTCCACTTCCACCGGAATACGCACCCAATGCTCGATGGCGTACTTGGCCACCATGCCCGCATAGGCGGCGGTACCGCAGGCGATAACGATAATCTTGTCGATCGCCTTGAAATCATGCTCGTCGATGCGAACCTCGTCAAGATTGAGATTGCCGTCCTTGCCGAGACGTCCCAACAGCGTGCGCTGCACCGCCGCCGGCCCTTCGTGGATCTCCTTGTTCATGAAGGAGTCCCAACCGCCCTTTTCGGCCGCAGAAGCATCCCAATCCACGGTGTAGGTCTTCGGATCGGCCACGATGTTGCCCATGAAATCAGACACCACGACCTTATCGGCGGACACCATCACGGCCTGATCCTGATCGATTTCCATGGCACGCTTCGTGTAGGCCACGAACGCGGCCACATCGGAACCGAGAAAATTCTCACCTTCGCCAAGACCAACCACCAGCGGCGAATCATGGCGGGCGCCGACCACGATACCCGGCTGACGGCAGTCGGTGGCGAGAATCGTGAATGCGCCTTCTAACATGCGTGCCAGGCGTCGCACGGCCTTGAACAAGTCGGGCTTGCCGGTTTCCTCAACGATTTTCTCACTGATTTTGCCCAATAGTTTCGCCGCAACCTCCGTATCGGTTTCCGATGAGAAACGGTAACCTTCCGTCTGCAGATCAAGACGAAGCTGAGAGGCGTTTTCGATGATGCCATTATGAATGATGGCGACCTTGCCGTCTTGCGAGGTATGAGGATGCGCGTTGATGTCGTTCGGCACGCCGTTGGTGGCCCAACGGGTATGGCCGATGCCCACGGTGGCCATCGGCATCGGTTTGCGTTCCACGTCTTCGATCAGGTTGGCGAGGCGCCCCGCCTTCTTGCGCACTTCCACATGGTCCATGCCGGGCGCGGTCAGCGCCACACCGGCCGAATCATACCCGCGGTATTCCAAACGCTGTAGACCTTGGAGGCACACCTCCAACGGCTTGCCGCACGCGGTTTCCACATTTCCTGCATATCCTACGATTCCACACATAACACCTCAGCTTATCGGGTAATGGTGTCATTTTCGAAACGAAACCGTCCCATCGCACCGAACCTTTGATATATGGACACAAAAATCCCCATGCTGACAGTTTTCAACATGGGGATTTTCTTCAGCTCTTCCCTTAATCGCAATTCTCGCGACGAAGAGATGTCTGATCCTTAACGATTATGCTTACGGCGATTTACAGCACGTGCTGCAGGAAGTCCTTGAATCGTGGTTCCTGCGGATTGTCGATGATTTCAGGACCGCCCTGTTCCACAACAACACCGCCGTCCATGAATACGATCTGATCGGCGACTTCGCGCGCGAAACCTATTTCGTGGGTGACAACCACCATGGTCATGCCTTCTTTCGCCAAAGACAGCATGACGTTCAGCACTTCGCCCACCAATTCCGGATCGAGTGCTGAAGTCGGCTCGTCGAACAGCATGATTTCCGGCTTCATGGCGAGCGCACGGGCGATAGCCACACGCTGCTGCTGGCCTCCGGAAAGCTGTGCCGGATAGTGGTTGAGGCGATCGCCCATGCCCACGCGGTTCAGCTCTTCGATGGCAAGCTTGCGGGCTTCCTTTTTATCCATGTGCTTGACATGGATCGGCGCTTCCATCACATTTTCGAGAGCCGTCATGTGCGGGAACAGGTTGAACCTCTGGAACACCATGCCCAGTTTGGAACGCTGCTCGGCCACTTCCTTGTCGTTCAGGGTCTGCAGCACCTGCTTGCCGTCCTTGTCGACATACTTGTAGCCGATCATCTCGCCGTCGACGTCGATTTCGCCGCCGGTCAGCGTTTCCAACTGGTTGATCAGGCGCAGGAACGTGGATTTTCCAGAACCGGAAGGTCCCAGAATCACCGTCACCGAGCCGGGCATAACCGTCATGTCGACGCCCTTGAGCACGTGCAGGCTACCGAAAGCCTTATGCACCTGCGTGGCCTTCACTGCGGGAACAACACCGTTGGTGGTTGGTTCAGTCATTACTCACTCCCCTCACGCGGTCATGCCCGCGAACGTTGCCTCGTTCTGCTTGGCGATATCGTCTTTCGGTTCGCCTCCGGTTTTGCCCGGCAGCGGCGGCTGCTGTTCGCGCCCGCGCGCCTCATCATTCCCGGCTCCGGTCGCGCATCGAAGCCTTTGCCGAAATGCTTCTCCAGACGAGACTGCAGCACCATCAGAATGGAGGTGATCACCAAATACCAGATGCAGGCCACGATCAGCAGCGGAATCGGCTTGTACAGTCGGGTTGCGATTGCGGTGGTGGCGAACTGCAGTTCCAGCGTGAACGGCACGGCGTTGACCAGCGAAGTGGTCTTCAACATGCCGATGAACTCGTTGCCGGTCGGCGGAATGATGATGCGCATGGCCTGAGGAAGCACCACGCGACGCATGATCATGGAGCGCTTCATACCCAGCGCCTTGGCCGCTTCGGTCTGACCCGGATCGACGGCTTCAAGACCCGCACGCACGATTTCAGCCAGATATGCCGCTTCGTTTAGTGCGAGACCCAGCCATGCCGCGTTGAACGCGGTAATGACGGACTGCGAGTCAATGCTCCAGAATTCAATGGAAGTGAACGGAATGCCCACGCCGATGCGAGGCACCAACACGGCGAACAGACCCCAGAACACCAGCTGCGTATACACAGGGGTGCCACGGAAGAACCAAATGTAGAACCAGCTCACGCCACGCAGCACCGGATTGATGGACTTGCGCATCACGGCCAGAATCACTGCCAGAATAATGGCGATGACCATGGAGATGACCGTCAGCAGCAACGTGTATTTGATGCCTTCGCGCACATTCTTGTCGAACAGGTACTTCCAGACCACATTCCATTCGAAACGCGGATTGGTAATCAGGCCCTGCAGCAGCATGGCGGCGAGCAGAGCGACGATGACCGCCGCCACAATCGGGCCCGTACGCTTAACCGGCAGCGCCTTGATGCGATTCGGAATATCGAGGCCATCGCCATCGATCTGTTTTTTCGCCATGATGCTTCAGTTCCTTCGTTGTTGATGTAAATAGTGGGGATGAGATCAGTCGAGATCAGTCGGGTTGATCTCAGCCTTGTCAAGAGCGCCGGATTCCACGCCCCAATGCTTGAGGATCTTCATATACGTGCCATCGTCCATCAGCTTCTGTACGGCCTTCTGCACGGCTTCAGCAAGCTGGGTGTTGCCCTTCTTAACAGCGATGCCCTGCTTGGCCACGCCTTCGACGTCGCCCAAGGCTTCAAGCTGTCCGTCGGTCTGGGAGATGGCATAGCCGGCGACCGGCGAATCGGCATAGAACGCATCGGCCTTGCCCGTAGCTACTGCGGTGGCCGCTTCGGCCTGACGCTTGTACGACATCACCTCGGCCTTGTTATCGGCCTCGCAGCCTTTGGCGATGGTGTTGGCTTCCTCTTCCTGCACGGTGCCGGTCTGCACCGCAATCTTCGCGCCGCACATGTCGGAAGTGTCAAGCTTCTTCGGATTGCCCTTCTGCACGGCCCACGTGGAACCTGCACGGTAGTAGCTCACGAAATCCACGGACTGCATACGCTCTTCGGTGATGGTCATGGCGGTAATGCCCAGATCATACTTGGAGCCAATGGAAGGAATGATGGTGTCGAACATGGAAGACACGATGTTCGGCTTCAAACCAAGCGTCTTTGCGATGGCCTTGGTCATATCGATATCATAGCCGACCGGAGTCTTGCCGTCTTCGGCATAGAATTCAGCCGGAGCGTACGAAAGCTCCATACCGGCGGAAAGCTCGCCGTCCTTCACCAGATCGCCGGACGGAACCAGCTTGGCCAGCTCGTCATCCTTTTCAATGGTGCTGACATCGTAACCGGTGGTAGTGTTCGACGACTCCGACGAATCACCGGATTTGGACGCATCGGAGGTGCCGCAAGCGGCAGTGGAAAACAACATCGCCGCGCTCAGCGCAAGCGCCACAACGGACTTGATCTTCAAAGACATGATACGCATATCCTTCTTCTTATCTCTTCATTGCCATACCGAAAATCTCAACGCCATTCGGTTGCAGAGAACCTCAGTATCTCAAATAGGCACGATAAGAGCGCAATGCTACATGTACGTTACGTTGCGCAAAACTTACGTACCAGCCAAGAATCGCGCAATGTAGCTCCGTCAAATCACGGAAGATCCATATACGAAAAAACGGAAGACACGCGGATTTGGTCCGCATGCCTTCCGTCATATCGGCATCACAGTATCGCCGTGTGCGATGCCTGCCTTACGTTTGATCGTTCAGCCGAGGTCGGTCGGATTGATTTCGGCTTTGTCGATCGCTCCGGCCTCCACGCCCCAATGCTTGAGGATCTTCATATATGTGCCGTCATCCATAAGCTTCTGCAGTGCGGCCTGCACCGCCTTGGCGGTATCGGAATCGCCCTTCTTGATTGCCACGGCCTCCTTGGTCACGCCGACATCCTCGCCGAGGGCTTCTAGCGTATCTTCGGTTTGTGCGATGGCATAGCCGGCGACCGGCGAATCGGCATAGAATACGTCAGCCTTGCCCGTCGCCACGTTCGTGGTCACATCGGTCTGCAGCTTATTTGACAGAATCTGCACTTCGGACTTGCCATCGGCCTTGCATTGTTTGGCGGCCGCGTTGACTTCCTCTTCCTGCGTGGTGCCCGTCTGCACCGCGATCTTCAAGCCGCACAGGTCGGAAGTATCGACCTTGTTCGGATTGCCCTTCTTCACCACCCACGTGGAACCGGCCTTGAACATGCTCACGAAATCGACGGCTTCCATACGCTCGGGCGTGATGGTGAACGACGAAATGCCGATATCGTACTTGGTGCCGATCGACGGAATGATCGAATCGAAGTTCGACGTTTGCGGCACGGCCTCAAGACCGAACATGTTGGCGAGCGCCTTCGCGATATCGACATCGAAACCGATCGGGGTCTTGCCGTCCTCCGCAAGGAATTCGGCGGGAGCGTACGACGTGTCCATGCCGACGGTGAGCTTGCCGTCTTTGGTGACTGATTCCGGCAGCATCGCGGCTATATCGTCATCCTTCGTCACGCCGGAAACGTCATAACCGGTGGTGTTCGACGACGACTCAGAATCACCGGAAGCCATGGAATCGGACTTTTCCGATGTGCTGCACGCACCCAACGAAACGATCATGACAGCGCTTAGCGCAAAAACGGCGAGTTTCCTCAGATTATTGAAAGCCATCGCGAATCCTCTCTTCATTCCCAACCGCATGAATACGACCGAACCGAAGTTCTGCAGGCACCATAGAAAACGATTGCTACGGCCACATTAATAGCACGCAAACTCTATTCGATATGCCGTTTTTTCTTACGAAAAAGCGGGTTTTGCCATATCACAATATGATCAAAACCCGCTTTGTTCCCGGCACGTTGCCAGCTAGGCGATCCTTGAAACCGTCTGATCCGCGGACGGTTCAATCATGGAATCATTCGGCGCCCGGCGTATTGATTTCCGACGTTTCGATGGCACCGTCCTCGACACCCCAATACTTGAGGATCTTCAGATACGTACCGTCGTCGATGAGCTTCTGCACGGCCTTCTGCACGGCCTCATCCATCTGGCTGTCGCCTTTTTTGATGACGATGCCTTCCGGGGCGACGCCTTCGACCTTGCCCAGCATTTCCAGCTGTCCATCGGTCTGTGCGATGGCATAGCCCGCAACCGGCGAATCGGCATAGAACACGTCAGCCTTGCCGGTGACAACGTTCGTGGTCACATCGGTCTGCAGCTTGCTGGAGATCACTTCAAGCTTATCCTTGCCGTCGGCCTCGCATTGCTTGGCCATCTTGTTCGCTTCGGTCTCCTGCATGGTTGCAGTCTGCACGGCCACCTTCTTGCCGCACAGATCGGACACGTCGATCTTGTTCGGATTGCCCTTCTTCACGGCCCATGCCGATCCGGCATCGAAATGGCTTACGAAATCAACCGCTTCCAAACGTTCCTTGGTCACGGTGAACGACGAAATGCCGATATCGTACTTGGTGCCGACCGATGGAATGATCGAATCGAAATTCGCGGTTTCCGGATCCGCTTCAAGGCCGAACACCTGCGCCAAAGCCTTGGCGATGTCGACATCGAAGCCGACCGGGGTCTTGCCGTCCTCCGCAAGGAATTCGGCGGGAGCGTACGACGTGTCCATACCGATGGTGAGCTTGCCGTCCTTCGTCACATAGTCGGGCAACAGTTTGGCGATGTCATCGTCTTTCTGCACCGACGAAACGTCATATCCCGTCAGCTCGCTCGATTTCGAACCGCTATCGGACGAAGCCGCATCGTCGCTTCCGTCACTGGTGCCGCATGCCGCTCCAGCAAACAGCATCGCAACGCTCAGCGCACACGCGGCAGCCGTCTTCAGACTTTTCTTCGCTTCCATATCCTTTTCTCCTATGTCTCGCTCAGTCTATTCGACCGAATCCGAACCATACACTAGAGAGGGCAAGCTACAAAAAGATTACGACCACCGCTTTATGTCAGTATGTGAAACCGGAAATTTTCCGATTTCGACTTATCGCACTTGCTTGTTGGCATAGCGCATGGCACGCAACGCCTCACGCTTGTCTTGTTCCTCGCGCAACGCCTGACGCTTGTCGAATTCCTTCTTGCCTCGGGCCAACGCGATTTCCGCCTTGACACGGCCATCCTTGAAATACAGGCTCAGCGGAATGATGGTGAAACCTTTGGCTTGGCTTTGACGTGCCAGCTTGTCGATCTGCGCCGCATGAAGCAGCAGCTTACGCTTGCGCTTAGGGGCATGATTGTTCCACGTACCATTGAGATATTCAGGAATGTTGGCTCCCTCAAGCCACATTTCACCGCGACGGTCAATGGTGATGAACGATTCGGCCAGCGATGCGCGTCCCTCACGAAGCGACTTCACCTCAGTGCCGGTCAACACCAGACCGGCTTCATACTTGTCTTCGATGGCGTAATCATGGCGTGCCTTCTTGTTCTGCGCAATCGGCTTCACACCTTGTTCCTTGGCCATGTCGGACCTCCTTTCCGGTTCTTCGAAGAAGTGTTCTGCAACGCAACAATCGACAATATCACGGGAGCGCGCCCCCCCCACCATCAGGGCGCGCGCGCGGGCGCGGCT
>OAWJ01001746.1_pt1 | contig 10731 bp, 7 predicted proteins | sample 1517021 | NCBI WGS metagenome assembly OAWJ01 (sample SAMEA2580121, study PRJEB22360) | human gut metagenome | biome: human gut; feature: human-associated habitat; material: faeces | place: Denmark | collected 2008/2010
CCACCGCCTGCTGAGTACCCTGTAAAATACGATAGTATGATAAAAAGCCCCTCTGCACCGCGGCGCAGAGGGGCTTTTGGTTTAGAGATTCATCGTGCCAGCACCACCGAGAGGGTGACCTCCTTGGCGTCGGGCGAGAGGTCGAAGCTGCCGCCGTCCTGTGCGGTGAGGCAGACGTTGTAGACCTTCTTCGCGCTGAGACGGGCCGGGGCATCGTCGAAGTGCCAGTCGGACACCTCGTGGTAGCGGCCATCCGTGCCGAGGGCGAAGAGCTTATAGTCGGCGGCATTTCCGGTCAGGCCGTTGAGGCGGAAAGAAACAGTCGTCGCGGGGTGGAGGTTGTCGAGGGTGGCGGTGTGGAGCCAGCTGGCAGGGGTGCCGGCGCCGCCTGCGGCCTGGAACTCTGCCGCCGAAAGCACCCGGCGGGAGGTCTTGTCCAGATCGACCTTGCGGTAGGGCATCTCGGGCAGGAAGACGAAGCGGTCCTGCAGGCGGAGCAGCTCTTTGTAGCCGGTGGGGCAGTAGAGCTTGTTGCCGTCACGGCCCGCGTACATGCCGATGGCCATGTTGTTGTAGCCGTAGAGGGAGGCGACGTCCACGGTGAGGACGGTCTTTCCGGTGTCGAAGTCCAGCACGATGTACTGCCACATGCCGCTGTCCACGTCCTGCACGAAGCCGTAGATATAGCCGGTGGCGGTGGAGAGCTTCATCATGGAAGTGTCGCTGAGGTCGTCGCGGCACCAGACGCTCTTCATGGTCCAGCCGTCGGCGGTGTGGATGGGGTCGACCCGTTCGACGCCGGGCATGATCATGCAGTTGCCCTTGAGCAGCCAGTTGCGGTCGTAGATGTTCTCGTAGCTCTGGATGGAAGAGTCGCTGTCGGGCTTTGCGAGGTTGGGGCTGCCTGCGCCGAACCAGTTGCAGACGATGGTGCTGACCCGGCCATTGCCGTGGTCGTAGACGATGGCCGAATTTTCCACCGACACCGGCATATTGATGGGCAGCTCATCGATGACCGGGTGGCTGGCGGCGACTTCGCCGGTGCGGATGTCCACGGCCATCAGGCTGACGGTCTCGAGGTTGTCGGTGAAGAAGACCAGCTCCCGGCTCAGAGAGGGCGAGCAGCCGCCGCCCCATGCCAGACCGCCGCCGGTGGTGGCAGCGCCTTCGCGGCTGTCTTTTGCGCCCACGCTGTCGTAGGGGGTGCGCCAGACGACTTCAACGCCGCCGTTGGCACGCAGCAGGTAGCAGGCAAGATTCGTCAGGATGACCGCACCCTCCCGGCAGGAGGCAATGCCGTTTTCAGCACCTTCGCCCGGAGCGGGAGCGTAGACATGGACTTCGTGGTCGAGATCGGCGGTGCCGCCGGCAAGGATGGTTTCGATGGCGTTGTGGGAGATGTAGCCCATCGCGCCCTGCTGGCCGCGGCTGGGGTAGATGCGGAACAGCCGCGACGGGGGGGCGGGGGCGGGGGAAGAGGGGAAGGCCGCCGGTGACGAACCAGAGATTGCCGTCGTAGTCGAAGACGATGGAGAGCAGATTCTGCTCGAGGCTGCGGCCAAGCACCCGCTCGGCGGCCTCTTTGATGTTGATGTCCAGTACCTTTTCGAAAACCGGCAGAGGCGTACCCTTCTCGTCGGTGGAACGAAGCATCAGCACATGGTTGTGGCTGGTGGGGCAGACGATGAGGTTGCGCCCGTCCACAAAGGAATAGGAGCTTTGGATGAGATAGCCGCCGCCGTCGTGCTTGGCGGGAGAGAAAAAGCCGATGGTGCGGACTTCTTCTGCGTCGAGGTCGCGGATGGCCAGACCGCCGAGGAACGGGCTGACGGGGTTATCGAAGTTGTCGAAGAAGATGGCCGGGGAGGCGTTGGGGTTCGTCTTTTCCATTGCCACGTTGACCTCGGGGCAGATGCCCACGGGGAGGACGGCGTCGGTGGAGTCGGTGTTGTAGCAGTCGTGGTGGATATTTGACTCGCTGCGGCCCATAAAGGGGTTGGCGTCCACGACTTTTGCCGTCAGGGGCTTCGGCGGCAGGGCGGTGTCTGCGCCGTGGAAAAGGCCGGACAGAAGGCAGTCTGCCCTGGCGGCAGGGGCCAGCTGGCAGGACAACAGTGTGAGGGCGGAAGCACTGAGGAAATTGCGTCGGGTCATTTTCATGGTGGAGTCCTCCTTTTTTGATAACATGACCTCTCAGCCTCCCCTCGATAGGGGCAACGGCAACGACCGCCGCCAGCGGCGGAAACAGGAAGTTGCTGTTGGGGCCGCGGCCAGCAAGACGCGAGTGCTTATCGAAGCACGAAGCGGATGCTGGGAGCCGCAACCCGGCCTTGTCGAGCGAATGCGAGACTGAGAGGTTAAAGGTTCAATAAAATATTCACCCGGAACAAACCGTTCTCGGTCTCGACGGTCATAGAACCGCCATATCTGGAAACGGCCGTCTGGATGGAGACGAGGCCGATGCCCATTCCGTCGTGTTTTGTGGAGTGGAGGATGCCCTGCTGGCGCTTGAGTACACCGTCATAGCGGTTCTCCACCAGCAGGCCCAGCATGGCGGGACTCAGCATCCGGGCCAGCACCTTCACCTGCCGCTGTTCGGGCGGCAGCTTCTGGCTGGCGTGGAGAGAATTTTCCAACAGATTGCCCAGCATCATGCAGAAGTCAGCCTCCGGGATGGCCAGCTAGCGGGGCAGTTCCAGCCGCCAGTCCACCGGCACGCCGAGACTGTGGGCCTCGTGGTCGTAGTGACCGGCCAGAGCGTCCACGGCAGGATTCGCGCAGAGGGTGGGGCGCTCCTCGCTCAGCTCGGATTCGTACTGGTGCAGATAATTTTTCAGCTCATCCACCTGCCCGGCCTCGGTGAGTCCGGCGATGACGTGGAGGTGCTGGCGGAAGTCGTGGCGGAGATGCCGCGTCTGCTCCATATAGGTCCGCAGCTCGGTGTAGCGGCGGGATTCCACGGCCAGAAGCTGGTTTTCCCGGTCGAGCTGGGCGCTGCGGGTATACTCCCGGGCCACCTGATACATCTCGTACAGCAGCAAAAAGATGCCCAGCAGAGAGATGGAGACGGCCAGAACAGAAATGATCATCAGACGGTTGATGAGCACGATGCCCGGGTCCAGCGGCATGCAGAAGACGAGGAAAGCCGCGTAGATGGTGGGCAGCGGCCACGCCGACTGCCAGAAGGCTTCGCCCCGGTACTCCCGCAGCAGCCAGCGGCTCCACTGGACGGCAGTGGAACAGAAGATGATGCAGAGCACTGCCGAGAGCCCCAGCTTGAGCAGGGAGGTGGAGACGAGACAGGCCGGGGCGTCGTTGCCCACCTCAGCCCGGGCGTTGAGCACCACGGAAAGCAGGGAGCAGACTGCCATCATGACGCCGGAGACGGCGAAGAGAAAGGCGGTCTGGCTCACGGAAACTTCCGGCCCCACCCGCCAGCGCAGCAGCCAGAACGCCGCCAGCAGGGTGGGCAGAAGCAGGAGGTTGCTGTCCAGCTCGAAGATGGCGCAGAGGGCCGCCGCCGCAAGGCAGATGACCGTGACGAGAGCGGCTGCCAGCACAGCGGTGCGCCGGGGGGCCTTCACATGCTCCCACAGGGGCGCGAGGCAGAGGAATGTTCCCGGGTAGAAGACGGCGAGGTCCAGAAAATAGCGTCCAAATAAAGAAAAGTCCAAGGTCGGGCCTCCTCTCGGCGTCATAGCTCCCACCGCATATGGCGGAACTGATATTGTGTGAACTGGGCGAACAGGGTGTTCTTGTCCTTCTGGCGCACGGGCAGGCGGGTGCCGTCCAGCATCTCGAAGCAGTCGCTGTCCAGCCGGAGCACCTTGTCCATGTTCAGGATGACGCCCCGGTTGCAGACGATGAAGTTCTCCTGCGCCCGCAGCAGCTGCTCCACCTGGGAGAAGGTGGAGACGGTCCGGCACTCGCCGTCGTCGCTGACGATGCGGACGTAGTGGTTCTGGGCCATGGCGTACTGTATCTTCCGCAGGGGGAGATGTACCTGCTGCCGTGCGATGCGGACTTCCAGCTCCGGTTCGGCCCGGAAGAGCACCCGCCGCAGCTCGTCGGCCAGCAGGAAGAGCTTTTCTTCCCGGTAGGGCTTGAGCAGATAGTCGAAGGGGTGGACGGGGAATGCGTCCCATACGTATTCCGGGGACGAGGTCACGAACACCAGCAGCAGGTCGGGGTCGGTCCGGCGCAGGATGCGCGCCGTCTCGATGCCGTTGGTGCCTTCCATGCAGATGTCGAGAAAAACGACCTGATAATTTTTTGAGGGGAACGCCGCCAGAAAGGCGTCGCCGCTCTCATAATGGTCACAGACCAATGGTTGCCCGCCGCCGAAGGCCAGCCGCAAAAGGCTCTCCAACCGCTGAGCGTCGGGCAGGCGGTCTTCTACGACCGCAAATCGAAGCTCCATCCTCAGTTCCTCCCTTATGACCATATTATAACATAACCATCGGGGCTCAGACACAGCGATTCACGCAGGAAACGACCCCATTCACGCAGGTTTGACAGCCCCCCCCCCTCAAAAATTCCCGCGGTTTTGCCACCCCCCCCCCCCCAAAAAAAAAAAAGAACGATGGAAATTTGTGATGAGAGGATGAAGTTTTGTGTTGTTGAAAACTTTCGGCAGACATAGAAAAGCGCACCTCTTCTGCTTCTGTATGGAGAAGCAGAAGGGGTGCGCTTCGTTTATACTTCGAGTTCAGCGGGGCCGGACCGGTAGTCCTTTTTCAGCTCTGCCTGCAAACTGCCCTCGAGGTCCTTGAGACATTCCAGCAGCAGGGGATTGAAGGTGCCGCACTTGCCGCCCAGTATCATCTGCACGGCCTTTTCGTGGGGGAAGGCTTTTTTGTAGCAGCGCTCACTGGTCAGCGCGTCGTAGACGTCGGCCAGCGAGACCAGCTGCGCCCCGATGGGGATGTCGTCGCCTGCCAGGCCGTCCGGATAGCCCCGGCCATCCCACCGCTCGTGGTGCCAGCGGGCGATGCCGCAGGCCGTCTGCAAAAGCGGTTCGGTGTCGAAATTTTCCAGTCGGTGGAGCAGGGCCGCGCCCTCGGTGGTGTGGGTCTTGAGGACGGCGAACTCCTCCGGCGTCAGGCGGCCGGGCTTGTTCAGTATCTTCTCGTCGATGGCGATCTTGCCGATGTCGTGCAGGGCCGAGGCGAGGGTGATGTTGTCCTGCTCCTCGGAAGAGAGGGAGTATTTATCGGTCTTGCGCAGCAGCTGGGCCATGATCTTCTCGGTCAGGATGCGGATGTGGCGGACGTGGGAGCCGCTCTCACCGTTGCGGAACTCCACGATCTGGCTCAGCACATTGACCAGCATGGTGGTGTTGTGCTCCTGCTTGCGGGTCTGGGCCGATACCATCCGCACCAGACGCCGCTGCTTGGCGTAGAGCCTGATGGTATTGAAAGCCCGGCGGTAGACCGTCCGGGCGTCGAAGGGGCGGTTGATGTAGTCGGAGACGCCCCGCTCGAAGGCCCGGCGGATGATGTCCTTGGAGTCGTCGCTGGAGATCATGATGACCGGGATGTCCTCGATGGAGTGGTCACGGTTCATGGCCGACAGCACATCGAAGCCGTCCAGTACCGGCATATTGATGTCCAGCAGCACCAGTGCGACGTCGCCTGGGTTGTGGCGCAGCTGCTCGAGACAGTCTTCGCCGTTGGAGGCTTCCAGGATGCGGAAGTCGGTCCCCAGTATCTCGGCCAGCAGCATCCGGTTCATCGCGGAGTCGTCGGCGATCAGGATCTGCTGGCGGCTCTGCCTGGGCAGCAGGGTGGCCGGGGCCGACAGCACCGCGCTGGAGCTGGCCACGATGACGGTGTTCTTGTGCTCCTTGGCCTGATACATCAGGCGGCTGGCACAGTGGACGGCAGTCTCCATGGTATCCTCAGCGGTCTGCAGTACGCCGCCGATGCTCAGCGAGAGATGGATGTGAGGGTAGCCGGGGACGCCTGTGGTCTGCACCCGGGCGCGTATCTGCTCGAGTTTGGAGCTTATCTTCTCGATGGGACAGCCGGGCAGGATGAGCAGGAATTCGTCGCCGCCGTAGCGGATGAGGATGTCGGTCTGACGGATGCAGTCCCGGATGACCGCCGCCGTCACCTCCAGTGCCAGGTCGCCGGCCTGATGGCCGCAGGAGTCGTTGTAGATCTTGAAATCGTCCAGGTCCATGATGGCGACGCCGAAGGGGCCTTCGAAGCCCTGCACGACGTCCTCATAATAGCGGCGGTTGAAGGCGCAGGTGAGGCTGTCGTGGTAGAGCTTGACGCCGTAGCCGGATGCCTCGCTCATCAGTGCTTCGCTGTCCTCCGGGTCGATGGTGGTGCGCCCGGGGGTGCGCTGGACGAGCTCGAGGACATAGGGCCTGCCCTCCACCTCATAGTAGCGGGCCGTGATGTGGGCGATGTCGGTGCCGCAGGATTCCAGACGGCAGGCTTTGCTCTTGGTCGCCAGCGCCAGCTTGGCCGCGCAGTGGCGGGAGAAGGCGTTCTTGTTCCGGCAGGCAAAGCAGATGTCCGGCCCGGAAGGGTCGGTGCGTGTGCCTTCGTGGATACTGCTGACAGTATCTGCGTCCAGAAGACGGACGTCCGTATAGAGTTCGCGGCAAACCTCGAGACGGGCCTGCATCTCTTCTCTCGTCATAGAAATTGATACCCCAAACGTTTCGATTCAGAAAGAGAGGCTTCGGCAAAAAATGACCGAAGCGCTCTTTATTCTTTCATTATACTGACTGAGATACAAAAATGAAAGGGAATTCAAGCAAATACTCCTGCTTTTTCCGATCTCTTTTCCACTTCTTTGCCAAAAAGCAGGCTGAAGCACACAAAAGACAACGAAATGCCCGGCACAGAGTAAGCAAAATACTCTGTGCCGGGCGGAGATGAAAAAAAGCTTCTTAGTGGTTGGCGGCGCGGTAGATGGCGATCATGTCGTCGAGATCGAGTTTTTTGGCCGAGCCGAGGGCGGAGCCGCAAGCTTCGAGGCAGCGGCGGGCCATCTCGTCGATCTGCGCGTCGGTGGGGTCGATGCCCAGCTCGTGGAAGCTGGCGGGCATCCCGATGCTGTGGTAGAGATCCACCATGGCGTCGATGCCTTTCAGGGCGATCTCCTCGTCGGTGCCGTCGGTGGTCACGCCCATGACGTTCCGGGCAAAGCGGACGAAGCGGGGCAGGCAGTCCTTGTAGACGTACCGCGCCCAGCTGGGCCAGAGGGCGGCGAGGCCCGCGCCGTGGGTCACGTCGAACATACCGCCCATCTCGTGCTCGAGTTTGTGGGACATAAAGTCGCCGCTGGCGATGCCGCAGCCGGTCAGGCCGTTGTGAGAGAGACTGCCCGCCCACATCACCTCGGCCCGGGCCTCGTAGTTGGCCGGGTCGGTGTGGAGGATGACCGCGTTCTTCATCACGGTGCGCAGCAGGCCCTCGGCCAGCGCGTCGGTCAGCTCCATATTGCCGCCATTGGTGAAATAGCGCTCCATGGTGTGCATCATGATGTCGGCGCAGCCGGACTCGGTCTGATAGTCGGGCAGGGTCTTGGTGAGCTCGGGGTCCATGAGGGCGAACTTCGGGCGGCTGATGTCGTCGTTGTAGGCCCGCTTTTGGTGGGTGTCCACCCGGGTGATGACGCTGCTGTTGGATGTTTCGCTGCCCGCCGCCGCGATGGTCAGGATGCTGGCCACCGGCAGGCACTTGCTGGCCGTGCGGGTGTGCTCGTACAGCTCCCAGACGTCCTTTTCCGGCTCGGCCAGGCCGTAGGCGATGGCCTTGGCCGTGTCGATGACGCTGCCGCCGCCCACGGCCAGCAGGAAGTCGATGCTGTTCTCTTTGCCGATGCGGATGCCCTCGTAGACCTTGTCGAGGTGGGGGTTCGGCACGACGCCGCCCAGCGTCCAGCTGGAAATGCCGGCCTCGGCCAGCGACTTTTCGGCCCGGTCCAGCACACCGGAGCGGACGGCGCTCTTGCCGCCGTATTCGCGCACCAGCGCGCCCACGCGCTGTTCGGTGCCTTTGCCGAAGATGACCCGGGTGGGGGAGTAGAACTCGAAATTGCTTGCCATAGTGGTCTGCCTCCTTGTAAGTGCTGCTTTCTGAGCAAAAGTATACACGAAATAGATTCGAAAATCTACAGGCCCTGCGCCTGCTGCCGCAAAATATCCGGGACAAAACAAAACCTGCATCCTCCCGGCAGGAAAACGGGAGGATGCAGGCTTCATTGGAAAACATCAGACAAAAAACCTGCCGACTCGAGGCGGTTGCAAGCCCTCAGTCGGCAGGATGCTTACTTCTTCGGAGTCATAGCCTCTTGACCTCGGTTTCTTCATTTTTCGGTCTGTACCGGACGTTTCATAGAAGATTCTCCTTTGAAACGGTGAAGAACGATCAGCAGGGGAATGAATTTCTTAGTACATTGGAATGACCCTTTTCTTAACTGTTGGAGTGCGGGATACGAATCACAGAGATGAATTTCATATTACCACATTCTTTCGAGTTAGATTTGCGAAGGGAGTGTCATTACTTAGTACATCGGAGTTTCTCCTTTGGAGTTATTCAAATAAGACGTTCCGTACAAAAGCTTTCTTCATTGGGATCACCTTCGGCGGATCTATTTGAACGCGAGGGATTTTATTTCACAGACTGTTCTGTTATTCGCTTTATTGATGCTCAAGAACGGCTCTTGTTGTTGTGTTTTTATACGGGGGAAGCATCCCGTTTGTGGTGAGCCTCTGTTTTGCTTCTCAGCGAACCCCGACAGTCTGTGCGTACTGTGCGGGTTCCATATCGACCATCGGTCTTCGCTCCTTTCTGCTTAAAGTCAGCGGGGTTAGCTCTCATTTGAGCTTCTGCTGTACTTCTCTGGTTTCTGGCTTTATTATACACGCGCGGGCGCGGTTTGTCCATTCGCAGAATGCACAATAAATTGGACATAATTTTTCAAGAAACAACTAAAAAATTATATTGTTCATACAAACGCACGACTGAAGCAGCCTCCCTGCGCAGTCTGGACGGCCCGCAGGGCCTTTTGTGGGAAACCTCTGCACAGGAACTGCCAGACTTCTTCCGTGCTATCTTCCGCCGCGGTGAGCAGAACGCCCGGTGAGCCTATATTATAAACAGGTAATATTACTTAATAAAGATAAGCTTCTGATGATAGCAGTTTGCGTTTTTATCGCAAGTCAAGAAATTAGTGCAACATCCAAACAGCATATCGCAAATATGCCGTTTCGATAGGCACTATTTTTGAAGATTGCGATAAGAAAATTTCATGGATCGCACACTTGACAGCTATATGAATTTTATATACCCGATATACATGGAGTGTATAATTCTGCCGGAAGGGTTTCGTTTTACCTCAAAAATGAAACGAACCACTAAGGAATGACGAAGAATTTGGTCAAAATGGACAGTTTGACTGCGCATTATTAAGCAAGATGCACAACATCCCCGGCTGAGGTGTGAAATAAGATATAACAAAAAGTAGAATATCGACAAAAGGGCTTATCAAACTGCACCAATCGTGCTATGATACCAGACGCAAAAGGGCTGCGCTGAGCGCGGAAAGAGGGTGTGTTTCCATAAAAACAAACGCACCTTCTTTGATTTTTAGCACAGCTGCTTTAATAAAAGAAACGAAAGGAGATAGAGTGAAAACGAACGATACCTTTACGCTTCAGGATAAGACTCTGCTCAGAAAGGAGGCAAAGAGATGAACGCATTGACTGCGGCCCTGAAAGAGGAGCTGAATGTGGAGATGATCTCCCTCGGCGGCCTGCAGGTGCCGGAATCCGTGGTGGTCAGCTGGGGCATCATGCTGTTTCTGGTCATCGTCTCCATCCTGCTCACCCGGAACCTCAAGGTGGACCACATCTCCAGGCGGCAGGCCATCCTTGAGCTGGTCGTCACCATGATCGACAACTTCTTCACGGGCCTGCTGGGCGAGCAGGGCAGACGGTATGTGCCTTACCTCATGACGGTGGCTCTCTATATCGCCTGTTCGAACCTCATCGGCGTGTTCGGCATCAAGCCCCCCACGAAGGATCTGAATGTCACCGCTGCGCTGGCGCTCATGAGCATCTGCCTCATCGAGTATTCCGGCGTCCATGCCCGGGGCGGCAAGGGCTTCCTCAAGAGCCTCACCGCCCCCACCCCCATCATGACCCCCATGAACATCCTCGAGATCGCCATCCGCCCCACCAGCCTGTGCATGCGACTGTTCGGCAACGTGCTGGGCGCTTTCGTCATCATGGAGCTCATCAAGCTGGTGGTCCCGGTGTTCGTGCCGGCCGTCTTCAGCCTGTACTTTGATTTGTTCGATGGTCTCATCCAGACCTATGTCTTTGTCTTCCTCACCTCGCTGTTCATGAAAGAGAGTATTGGTGGAGAAGAGTAAACCTCTCAAAAGCCTCTCCCTTTGGGAGAGGTGTCATCGAAGATGACGGAGAGGGCAAGGATGCTGACAAAAAGCAGAAAACACAGCGATGACCTCGCTCTGACGAAGAATGTTCTTATCGCTGTATGGAAGCTCTGAGAAAGGCGGCTTGCCCTCTCAGGCGCATTCGCGCCAGCTCCCCCAGAGGGGGAGCCTCAAGAAGAATATTGATTTATAAAGGAGAAATAATTATGAACGGACTCGTAGCTCTGGGCGCTGGTATCGCAGCGCTGACTGGTATCGGCGGCGGCATCGGCATCGGCATTGCCACCGGCAAGGCAACGGAGGCCATCA
>OAWJ01001747.1_pt1 | contig 10714 bp, 8 predicted proteins | sample 1517021 | NCBI WGS metagenome assembly OAWJ01 (sample SAMEA2580121, study PRJEB22360) | human gut metagenome | biome: human gut; feature: human-associated habitat; material: faeces | place: Denmark | collected 2008/2010
GCGTTTGTGGTTTTTTATTTATTTTTTATCATATACCAGAAGTCTATAGTGTGGATAGTAACAATATTTTGAATTATTGAAGATGCGTGTGTAAAGAACTTTTATCTTCCGCCTGTCAGCACCAAGAGCGAAAGCGCGTCGCAGACAGATAACCATTTTTATAATATTCCACCAACTTCAGTCTATCAAACTATAATCTGTTTATTGTATGTAAAATTCTTAAGAAATCTGAAAAAACTATTTAATTGACAAAGTAAACAGATATTGATATAATAAAATCAACAAATAAAAGATAAGTTTTAAAAGAAAGGAGAATCGCCCAAGTTGCTCCATAAGGCTAACGGAAAGACCTTTAAAACCGGCAGCTGATGGATCAGAAGTATTAAGATGATTGGGAATCATGAGACTGACTCAACAGGATATTATGATCTCGGGAGAGAACATAAGAGTCCTAGAAGCGGAAAGAACGGTAAAGGAGTCAACCTCATAAAAATAATACGAAGAATAGAGAGAATGAACAAGATCTTAAGATAAGATCAGAAGATGATCAAAGAAAAAGAATCCAAACAAGAAAGATTCCAAGAGACGAGGAATCAAAACAAGAAAGATTCAGATAAGAGATCAACAAACATTCGATCAGCTGACCGGTGGAGCATTTAAAAAATTTGTAACTGGTAACTAAAGCAAAGTGTAACCCGTTAACAAAATAATTTGGAACTTATTAACTGAATATTTTCTCAAGAATAAGAGATTGATTTTTATATATTAAGAAAATGGCGTAAAGAAGCCATATAACAAAGAAATCGAAACATTGAGATCAAGAAAAGAAATCAGAATAGAAGCTGTCAGGGTCGATATCAGAGATGTGACGAGAAAGCATTTCTGAAGACAGTGGGATAAGAAAAGATTTCGAATAAGATCCATAGAATGAGATTTCCAAAAAGATAAAAATATATAGAAATTAATAAAAATCTTGGGAAAAGGTCTTGACAAAGGCATGCAGGCATTTTATAATAGCCTAGCATGCCTTTTTGGGGAGCAAAACCAAGAAGTGCATGTATAGTCACAAGGTGAATTTAAGTAACCACAGTAGAAAACATGTATGGAGGTGAAATCAATGCCAACTTTTAACCAATTAGTTAGAAAAGGGAGAAAAACATCTGTAAAGAAATCTACAGCACCAGCACTTCAGAAAGGATTTAACTCTTTAAAGAAGAAAGCTACAGACACAAGCTCACCACAGAAGAGAGGTGTATGTACAGCTGTTAAAACTGCAACTCCTAAAAAGCCTAACTCTGCTTTACGTAAGATCGCCAGAGTTCGTCTTTCTAACGGAATCGAAGTAACAAGTTATATCCCAGGTGAAGGACATAACTTACAGGAACATAGTGTTGTTCTGATTCGTGGTGGTCGTGTTAAGGACTTACCAGGTACTCGTTACCATATCGTTAGAGGTACACTTGATACAGCAGGTGTAGCTAACAGAATGCAGGCTCGTTCCAAATATGGAGCTAAAAGACCTAAGAAAAAATAAAACAAAACTAAATTGGTACAAAGCAGCGTAATTAAACGCTACCTTGTATAGTTGTGCCGGAACTTTATTGTTTCCTACAAAGGTTACAGGAGATATAAAAGTCCTGCACGAACATGCAATAACTAAGTATGAGTACCGATGAATTAATGATTATTAAGGAGGGAAGAACCGTGCCACGTAAAGGACATATTGCGAAAAGAGACGTATTAGCAGATCCTATTTACAACAATAAGGTTGTGACAAAATTAATCAACAACATTATGTTAGATGGTAAAAAAGGAGTTGCTCAGAAAATCGTATACGGAGCATTTGCCCGTATCGAAGAAGAAGCTGGAAAACCAGCTTTAGAAGTATTCGAAGAAGCTATGAACAACATCATGCCAGTTCTTGAAGTAAAAGCTAGACGTATCGGTGGAGCAACATATCAGGTGCCTATCGACGTTAGACCAGACAGAAGACAGGCATTAGCGCTTCGTTGGATCACAACTTTCTCACGAAAAAGAGGAGAAAGAACAATGGAAGAACGTCTTGCAAAAGAACTTCTTGACGCTTCCAACAATACAGGAGCATCTGTAAAGAAAAAAGAAGATATGCACAAGATGGCAGAAGCAAACAAAGCATTCGCACATTACAGATTCTAATTTCAAGAATCTGTTCTGGCGTCTTGCCAGATATGCTTCTATGTTAAAACTTATAGGAGGAAAAAATCTTGGCTGGAAGAGAATATCCATTAGAGAGAACCAGAAATATCGGAATCATGGCTCATATTGATGCTGGTAAAACAACAACAACAGAGCGTATCCTTTATTATACTGGTGTAAACTATAAAATCGGTGATACTCATGATGGTACTGCTACTATGGACTGGATGGAGCAGGAACAGGAAAGAGGTATCACAATCACTTCTGCAGCTACAACATGTCATTGGACACTGCAGGATCATTGCAAGCCTAAAAAAGGTGCTTTAGAGCATCGTATCAATATCATTGATACTCCAGGTCACGTTGACTTCACAGTTGAAGTAGAACGTTCCCTGCGTGTACTTGATGGATCAGTAGCAGTCTTCTGTGCAAAGGGTGGAGTAGAACCTCAGTCTGAAAACGTATGGAGACAGGCTGATACTTATAACGTACCTAGAATGGCATTCATCAACAAGATGGATATCTTAGGTGCGAACTTCTACGGAGCAGTTGATCAGATGAAAGATCGTCTGGGAGCTAACGTAGTAGTACTTCAGTTACCTATCGGTAAAGAAGACGACTTCAAAGGAATCATCGACTTATTCGAGATGGAAGCTTACATCTACAATGATGACAAAGGTGAAGACATCTCTATCGTTGAAATCCCAGAAGATATGAAAGAAGACGCTGAACTTTATCATACAGAATTAGTTGAAAAGATCTGTGAATTAGATGACGATCTGATGATGGAATATCTGGAAGGTGAAGAACCAAGCGTTGATGCATTAAAAGCTGCATTAAGAAAAGGAACATGCGAATGTAAAGCAGTTCCAGTATGCTGTGGTACAGCATATAGAAATAAAGGTGTTCAGAAATTACTGGATGCTATTATCGAATTTATGCCAGCTCCAACAGACATCCCAGCTATCAAAGGTGTCGATGAAGATGGTAACGAAGTTGAAAGACATTCATCTGATGATGAACCATTCTCAGCTTTAGCATTTAAGATCATGACAGACCCATTCGTAGGTAAACTTGCATTCTTCCGTGTTTACTCTGGAACATGCAAATCAGGATCTTACGTATTAAATGCAACAAAGAACAAAAAAGAGCGTGTTGGACGTATCTTACAGATGCATGCTAACAAGCGTGAAGAATTAGATATCGTATATTCAGGAGATATCGCAGCTGCAGTAGGTTTCAAATCTACAACAACTGGTGATACAATCTGTGATGAACAGCATCCTGTAATTCTGGAATCCATGGAATTCCCAGAACCAGTTATCGACGTAGCGATCGAACCTAAAACTAAAGGTGATCAGGGTAAAATGGCTGAAGCACTTGCTAAGCTTGCTGAAGAAGATCCTACATTCAGAGCTCATACAGATCATGAAACAGGACAGACAATCATTTCCGGAATGGGTGAACTTCATCTGGAAATCATCGTTGACCGTCTGCTTCGTGAATTCAAAGTAGAAGCTAATGTTGGTGCTCCACAGGTAGCATACAAAGAAACATTTACAAAAGCCGTTGACGTTGACAGCAAATACGCTAAACAGTCTGGTGGTCGTGGTCAGTATGGTCACTGTAAAGTTCATTTTGAGCCAATGGATGCCAACGGAGAAGAACTGTTCAAATTCGAATCTACAGTTGTTGGTGGATCTATTCCTAAAGAATATATCCCAGCAGTTGGAGAAGGTATCGAAGAAGCAGCTCAGTCTGGTATCTTAGGAGGATTCCCAGTACTTGGTGTTAAAGCTACAGTATATGATGGATCTTACCATGATGTCGATTCTAGTGAAATGGCCTTCCACATTGCCGGATCTATGGCATTTAAAGAGGCTATGCAGAAAGCCGGAGCTATCCTGCTTGAGCCAATCATGAGAGTCGAAGTTACAATGCCTGAAGAATACATGGGAGACGTTATCGGTGATATCAACTCTCGTCGTGGACGTATCGAAGGTATGGATGATATCGCGAGCGGTAAGATGGTTCGTGCATTCGTTCCATTATCTGAAATGTTCGGATATTCTACAGACTTACGTTCTAGAACTCAGGGACGTGGTAACTACTCTATGTTCTTTGAAAAATACGAACCAGTACCAAAGAACGTACAGGAAAAAGTACTTGCTGATAAGTAAGAAAAATTAATATATAAATATTTCGGGGCTATTTTGTCAAAATAGTCTTGAAATATTTGTTTAAATGAAATATAATCAAATTTAGGACAGCCCTTAGCCGGGGCACTATATTTTGAAGTTTAGAGATCATTATTGTAATTGCCCCAACGGGCCTAATAAGGAGGACATTTAAAATGGCTAAAGAAAAGTTTGAGAGAAGCAAACCTCATTGCAACATTGGTACTATCGGACACGTAGACCACGGTAAAACTACTTTAACAGCTGCAATCACAAAAACTCTTTCTGCACGTGTAGCAGGAAACGCAGCAGTAGATTTTGAAAATATCGATAAGGCTCCAGAAGAAAGAGAACGTGGAATCACAATCTCTACAGCTCACGTTGAGTATGAAACAGAAAAACGTCACTACGCTCACGTAGACTGCCCAGGCCATGCCGATTATGTAAAGAACATGATCACTGGTGCTGCTCAGATGGACGGAGCTATCTTAGTAGTAGCTGCAACTGATGGTGTAATGGCTCAGACAAAAGAACATATCCTGTTATCTCGTCAGGTAGGTGTTCCTTACATCGTAGTATTCATGAACAAATGTGACATGGTTGACGATGAAGAATTATTAGAATTAGTAGAAATGGAAATTCGTGAATTATTAAATGAATACGAATTCCCAGGAGATGACATTCCTGTAATCCAGGGATCTGCTTTAAAAGCTCTTGAAGATCCTAACGGAGAATGGGGAGATAAGATCATGGAATTAATGGATGCTGTTGACAGCTACATTCCAGATCCACAGCGTGACACAGACAAACCTTTCTTAATGCCAGTCGAAGACGTATTCTCTATCACAGGACGTGGTACAGTAGCAACTGGTAGAGTAGAAAGTGGTGTTCTTCACGTATCTGACGAAGTTGAAATCGTTGGTATCAAAGAAGAAACAAGAAAAGTTGTTGTAACTGGTGTAGAAATGTTCCGTAAACTGTTAGACGAAGCTCAGGCTGGAGATAACATTGGTGCATTATTACGTGGTGTTCAGAGAGATGAAATCGAAAGAGGACAGGTTCTTTGCCAGCCAGGTTCAATCACATGCCATACAAAATTCACAGCTCAGGTATACGTTTTAACAAAAGATGAAGGTGGACGTCATACTCCATTCTTCAACAACTATCGTCCACAGTTCTACTTCAGAACAACAGACGTTACAGGTGTTATCGAATTACCAGAAGGAACAGAAATGTGCATGCCTGGTGACAACGTAGAAATGACTATCGAATTAATTCACCCAATTGCTATGGCTCAGGGATTATCTTTCGCTATCCGTGAAGGTGGACGTACTGTAGGATCAGGACGTGTTGCTACAATCATCGAGTAATACAATCTGAATATAGATTTGTTATTGCAAGATAACATTTTGTCTAAACGTAAGATACCCGTAGAACTTCGGTTCTACGGGTTTTTCTTTTGCCTGGAAATAGCATTGTCGAATTGCCTAGTTTCTGGATTGATTTATGATGCAGTCAAACATATTTGCAAGAAAGGACTTGATTCGATGAGAAAAGAATATATATTAATATTTGGTCTGGGAGTATGCGATGGTGAAGTGTAATGGTTGCACGGTTTAACATACTAAGCAGACTCCCACCCAGACCACCAAGAACTCAGAGCTCATAAGGGCTCTTTTTCTTTTGCAAAAATCATGTCAGATCATATGTCTTGATGGAATTACCTTCAGTGCCCTTCTTAACGATGGTATGACAACCTATCGTAGTTACCATAGCACGCAGTTTCCATTCTTCTTGGGTAGCGTTCAGCTTATCCAGTTCTTCTTGTCTTTTATTTTCATCTTCAATAGCTGGGAAAAATCATGGCGCAGGGAAACCTGCCGTCGCTGATCACACTTGAAAAAATATGTACAGCATTAGGCGTGACATTATTACAGTTTTTTCAGGAAGGTAATTCAGAGAATCTGACAGAAGAGCAGAAAGAAGTTTTAAAGATATGGAACGATCTGAGTACAAATGAGCAGGAAACAGTGATGTCAATGCTGCGTGGACTTCAGAAGTAGAAGAACAGTTTGAGTATATGTATTGGCTGTTCTTTTTTTGCTTTTAGGCGTTAAAACGGTAATGTTTTTCTTGTACATAGTCGAGCATTAGAGTATAATAAAATCAGTTTTTTTTCATATGTTTAAAAGCTATAATAAGAAAAACGGCAAAACAGATGAAAGTCTGCGACGCAAAGCTATAGGGCCTGTAAAATGGTAGCCAGTTGCCACGTTAAAGATGCATTGTCTGCAATGACAATGCTTTTTTCATTTTTGGAGATTAAAAAGAAACTAAAACAGGCAATAATTGGTGGCTGCTAAAATATAAAAATGAAGCAGATAAAAACGCAGGTGTAAAGGAAATCGGTTTGGTTGTTCTGGCGAATATAGGCATTCGTGCGGATAGCAGTCAAAGGGATTTGATAAGGTCAAGAGATGAATTAAACGCAGTAACGTATGCAGATCATAGGAAGGCTGATATCGTGCGGAGAATATGATGGCAGATTATATCCAGAGTATTCAGATTGCACCAGACGGCGTAGTAACTGAGATTTATCCGGAAGACGGAAATGAGGCTGGAATAGCAATGAAAAGTTATATAGACTATGGGGCTACGGTTTACTGATTGTTTTGCTTTTAACTGGATTTGTTTTTATGATTATGTTACTGCACAGGACACAGGAATCGGAAAAAACAGTAGTGGAATTAAATAAAAAACTGCAGAAAGCATTGGAGCAGGCGAAAACAGCCAGTGTTGAAAAATCTAATTTTCTGTTTAATATGTCACATGATATACATACTCCTATGAATGCAGTTATTGGTATGACGTCATTAATAAGACATGATGCAGGAAAAACAGTTTTTAAATACGATGATTTCTCTATTCTGAATTTTATACAGGAAATCAATAATCTATTTCATTCACAGATAGATGAAAAGAAACAGACTCTTACAACAAAGAAAAATATCCGACATGAGTGGGTGAACGGGGATCAGCTTCACCTGATGCAGATTTTCAGCAACCTGCTTTCTAATGCAGTGAAGTACACGCAGGAAGGTGAAGAAATTCAGTTTCTGGTAGAAGAATGTGAAACAAATTCATCCGTCTATGCAAAGTACCGTTTCTTAGTCAGGGATAATGGAATAGGAATGTCAGCAGATTTCAAAGATAAAATCTTTGATGCTTTTACCCGTAAGATTCCGATCATTGCCATGACCGCCAATGCATTCTCAGAGGATATTCAGCATTCTCTGGCAACCGGTATGAATGCTCATGTTTCAAAACCAGTTGAGATGAAGGTACTGGAAAAGACAATCAGAAGCATAAAATCCGGCGGGGGCACCGAAGTGCAGGTTATTGAAGAGTGATAAATGGATTTGATGCGGCAGTGCAATTTTATGAAATCAGGAGGTTGACAGGAAGATGTATAGAGAAATATATTTGACAGATAGACAGACAGGAGATTTAATATGATTTCGAGAGCAAAGAAATATGTGGCAGTGTTACTGGTTTTTGTATGCGTGTGTATGATATTTTCTCCCCAGACTGCATATGCAGCCGAGGACAGTTCGCAGCATGAAACTGTCAAAGTCGGTTTCTTTGCCATGGATGGATACCATATGATGGATGAAGAGGGGAACCGTAGCGGTTATGGCTATGATTTCCTTCGGTTGATGGCTCGTTATTGGGATGTAGATTACGAATATGTCGGATACGATCAGAGCTGGGATGATATGCAGCAGATGCTTGAAGATGGCGAGATTGACATGGTAACATCTGCCCGCAAAACACCGGACAGAGAAGAAAAGTTTGATTTTTCACGTCCGATCGGAACCAATTATGGGATGCTGACCGTCCGCAGTGACAACAGCACGATTGTGGACGGCAATTACAGCACTTACAACGGTATGCGTGTGGCGCTTTTGAACGGAAACACCCGGAATGAAGAGTTTGCGGATTTTGCAGACGACAAAGGATTTACATATGTTCCATCTTATTTTGATACGACCGCAGAGATGGAGGAAGCCCTTCAGAGCGAAAAAGTTGATGCGATTGTTACCAGTTCTCTGAGAAAAACAAACAATGAGCGAATCGCGGATAAATTTGGCAGCAGCGATTTCTATGTCATTGTTAAAAAGGGCAATACAGAATTGCTGAATGAGATCAATTATGCGATCGATCAGATGAATGCGGTTGAGGGTGACTGGAAAACGACGCTTTACAATAAAAATTATGAAAGCATAGGAACTAAGAATCTGGAATATACGGAGCAAGAAAAAAGTATTATTGCACAATATTCCAAAGACAACCCGCTTCATGTTCTGTGTGATCCGTCCCGTTATCCATATTCTTATAATGAAAATGGTGAGATGAAGGGGATTATCCCGGATTACTTCCGGAAAATTGCAGACTATGCCGGGATTTCCTATGAGTTTCTTACACCTGCCACCAGAGATGAGTATATTGCTTATCAGAAAAATAAGGAAGCCACAGATATAAGTATCGATGCACGCCTGGAAACAGATAACTATGCTGAGACGAAAAAATGGGGGATTACTGCACCTTTCATTACAATGCAGCTGGCAAGGGTGACACGGCGTGACTTTGATGGAGAAATCAATGTTGTTACTACGGTTGATCAGACAGCATCAAATTCAATTGCAGATGCAATGGCACCCGGTGCAAAAAAGCTGATGTGCAGTACCCGGCAGGAAATGATGGAAGCTGTCTGTAAGGGTAAAGCCGATGCTGCCTTCGTCTACTATTACATGGCACAGGCGTTTGTGAATAGTGACACTACGGGCACCATGACATATACGCTGCTGGAACAGCCTACATTCACCTACCGCATGGTAGTTTCGTCAACAGAGAACCATGCGCTGGCTGGTATTCTGACGAAAGCAATGTATGCCATGCCACAAAATCTTGTCGAAGATCTAGCAGCACAGTATACCAAATGCAAAGCAGAAGAGCTGACATTTGTTGACTGGATCCGTCTGTATCCTGTTGTTACTGTTTGGATCCTTCTTATTTTCGGATGTCTGCTGACTACTATGGCTGTGATAGCAATGCGTCTCAGTGCAAGAAAAAAAGCTCAGAAGGCAGCCCAGGAGAAGGCTGAGGAAATGGCGGAACTGGCAGAGCATGCGCGGGCTGCAAACAAGGCAAAAACAACATTTCTGTCACATATGTCCCATGATATGAGAACACCGATGAATGCAATCATGGGATTTACCGGTATTGCAATGAAAAATAATCCGTCAGACGAAGTGAAAAATTGTCTGGAAAAGATTGATGAAAGTTCAGAGTATTTACTGTCGCTGATCAATGATGTATTAGATATGACTCGCGTGGAAAGTGGAAAAGTGAAATACAATCCGGTACCGGCAGATTTGAAAAGTATCACAGATTCTGCACTGGATATTACAAAAGGCTTTCTTACGAACAGGGATATCAGCTTTAAGATCCAGCGTGAAGAAGCAAAGATCCCAAATGTACTTGTGGATCCTGTACGTCTGCGAGATGTGCTGGTTAATATTCTGAGCAATGCCGTGAAGTTCACTCTGGATGGAGGGACGATTACATTTGAAGCCCGGTGTCAGGAAAAGGGCGGGGATGGATATATAAATATGCATTATCGCATTTCGGATACTGGTATTGGCATGAGTGAGAAATTTACAAAAGAAGTTTTTGAGAAATTTGCACAGGAAGATTCCGATGTGAGAACGCAGTACCATGGAGCTGGACTGGGGATGGCTATCGTAAAGAAGTATGTAGATATGATGGGTGGAACCATTTCCGTGCAAAGCAAAAAGCATGAGGGAACCACTTTTACTGTGGATATTCCTCTGGAAATTACAGATAAGGAATGTAATAATTCAGACACAGGTTTTTCTGAAAAGGTAAATCTTACAGGTGTGAAAGTCCTTCTTGCAGAGGATAATGAGCTGAATGCAGAAATTGCGACCGTGCAGCTGGAAGAGTTTGGAATGAATGTAGAAAGAGCTGTAGATGGAAAGAATGCTGTTGAGATTTTCAGAAATCATCCGGAAGGCACATTTGATGTAATCCTGATGGATATCATGATGCCTGAAATGAAGGGTTATGAAGCGGCAAAAGCAATCAGGGCGATGAATGACAGACCGGATGGAAAAAACATTCCTATTATAGCAATGACAGCCAATTCATTTGCTGAAGATGTTCAGGCATCACTGGATGCAGGAATGAATGCACATTTGTCAAAGCCGATTGTGATTGAGGAAGTTATAAAAACGATTTTAAGGTATGTTCATAATGATTAGCAGAGGTTCATGAATTAG
>OAWJ01001750.1_pt1 | contig 10712 bp, 10 predicted proteins | sample 1517021 | NCBI WGS metagenome assembly OAWJ01 (sample SAMEA2580121, study PRJEB22360) | human gut metagenome | biome: human gut; feature: human-associated habitat; material: faeces | place: Denmark | collected 2008/2010
GAAATTCTGACTGCACAAAATCGAACTCCTCCGGTGTGATAATCGCAGGATGGCTGTTCTCCACGTAATATTGCGGAACTTGTCCCTCGTTGATTTGTTGCTTTTTCGTTAAGAAGTCAACGGTAAATTTCTTTTGCAGGAGTGCATCGCCTTTGTATTTCTCGTTCGTCAGAATGCTTTTCACGGTGCTTGCCGACCATTTTTCCTTTCCGCAGGGAGTCGGAATGCCTTGAGCCGTCAGTTCATTTGCAATTTTGTAAGGCGTTAAACCGTCAATGAACCGCTGATAAATGTACCGAACGGTTTCTGCCTCCTCCGGAACAATCTCCGGTAAGCCATCTGCACCTTTCCGATAGCCCAAAAAGTGTGCATAAGGCAGACTGACTTTCCCGTCAGCAAACCGTTTCCGCTGTCCCCATGTAACGTTTTCAGAAATCGAACGGGATTCCTCTTGTGCGAGAGAACTCATAATCGTAATCAGCAATTCGCCTTTAGAATCAAAAGTCCAAATATTTTCCTTTTCAAAGAAACATTCCACGTGATATTCCTTTAATTTTCGGATGGTAGTGAGAGAATCTACCGTATTTCGAGCGAACCGAGAAACGCTTTTTGTGATAATCAAGTCGATTTTTCCGTCCAGAGCATCTGTAATCATGGAATTAAAGCCCTCTCGATGTTTCGTAGATGTTGCGGAAATGCCCTCGTCTGTATATATCTTAACAAATTCCCAATCCGGATTTCTTTGAATGTAATTGGTATAGTAAGAAATTTGTGCCTCGTAGCTGGTGAGCTGTTCCTCGAAATCCGTGGAAACACGGGCGTAGGCAGCGACTTTTCGGCGAGTTGGAGTGGTTGTGGACTGCCGAGTTGTCCGATTGATAGATGGCGGAATAACCGTTACTTTTGGCATTTTCTGCTCCTTTCTGTGGCAGCCTGTCGCATCTCCGATGTCCAGCTTTCACTTCTGGAATGATTTTCCCAAGGAACGTTGTTTTCCGTGTTATCTTTGAAAAGAAAAGTCAGTCGATTTGGCGATACAAGAATATTTTTCACTTTGCTTTTCACAATTCCAACGTCAAATTCTTTGATTTGCAAAACAGAGCAAATCTTTTCATAGAGAATCCGTTCGGAAATTTGCTTTGCCGTAGGACAGTGCAATTTTCCTTGCCGGAGGTAGGTCGCACACATCCAAACCGCACCTTGCTTGTAAATTTTTCGCTGGTAGCTTTTTCCGCAAGCAGCACACTGCACCATGCCGGACAGTGGATAGCGATTCGTTGCACCGGGATGGGAGAATTGTTCTGTTCTCTTTTTGACTAAATCTTGAACTTTCTCGAACAATTCTGCAGAAATAATCGCTTCATGGGATTGCTCCACGAAATATTTCGGCAGCTCGCCTTGATTTTTCATCTTGCGTTTGCCAATCGGGTCTTGTCGGTAATATTTTTGCAATAGCATATTCCCAACATATTTTTCATTGACCAGAATTTCTTTCACACGTTGTCCTGTCCATCGATTGCCTTGTCTCGTGGAAATCCCCATGGCGTTGATTTTTTTCGCAATGGCACATTGTCCCATTCCGGAGCAATAATCCGCAAAAATCATCTGCACAATTTTCGCCTCATTCGGTTCGATTTCCAGAACACCATCGGCATTTCTGCGGTATCCGAAAATCGTAATGCTGCCGATTTTGCCTTGCTGGAAATCGTTCCGAATCCGCCATTTCATGTTGTCGCTGACGGATTTGCTCTCCTCCTGAGCGAACGAGGCAAGGATGGAAAGCATCAATTCGCCATCGCCGGAAGTTGAATGCAGATTTTCCTTTTCAAACCAGACATCAATTCCTAAACTTTTCAGTTCCCGAACCGTCTCCAAAAGCGTGACCGTATTCCGTGCAAACCGAGAAATCGACTTGGTAATCACCAAATCCACCTCTCGATTCCGGCATTTCTCTAGCATTTTTTGGTATTCCGGTCGCTCATCCTTTGTTCCGGTTTTCGCTTCATCTGCAAACACACCGCAAAACTCCCAGTCGGGATGCTGCCGAATCAAGTTTTGGAAATAGTCAACCTGAGCCGCTAAGGAGTGCAGCATGGCATCTTTTCCGCTGGAAACTCGTGCGTAGGCGGCGACTTTTAGCAGTTTCGGCTTGGGCGGTCGCTGTTGCACTTGATGTACTTTTCGCTCCAATTTCATCACCTGTTTCTTTGTATTAAGCGTATGCTTGCTAACATATTCCCTCTACTGGGGGCAGAAAGTCAAGCACTTTCTCGGAAAATACTGCCCAAAGATAACCCGCATTTCTCGGCGAGAGTTTGTTCACATTGCACAAATTCCGACTGGGTCAGCAGTCCGGATTTTAGGAAATTTCGCAAAACCGCCAGAGATACTTTGTAAATTTCAATTTCTTTCGTCATTGATACCTTCCTTTCGCAGCACAGGCACGAGAGCAATATTTTCTCGGATGGTTTCGGTAGCTCAATACTGGTTTTCCGCAGAACGCACAGGGAATCGTGGCTGCATTTTCATGCTGCATTTCCTGCGGATGGGTGTTCCAATAGTGCATCCGGCAAGCGTCACAGCAGAATTTTTTCTGTTTTCGATGCGGTACTTGCAGAACGGGAGTGCCGCAATTCAGGCAGACATTGTTAGGGTGATTTCGCTGTAAGTAGGACTTGATGGAGTTTTGCGAGACGTGCAGAAAGGCAGCGATTTTTGGAATTGAGATTCCGACCGCCATCATCTCATCAACCGAATTTTTCTGCGATTTCGTCATAATGCACCTCACTTAAAATTATCGTAAGAAACATACCCGGTCACGTAGCTGCCGACCGGCGTTTTTCCGCAATTGGCGGCAGTGTTGGTAATCCGATATCTGCCGTTGGCACAGACCTTGCCATCATAGATGTAGTACGTACCGGAGATTTTCTTGGAAAAAGTTTTTACAGAATCGGAAGAAAAAAGCGGAGCGTTTTGTAGCGTCACACGCTGACCTTTCGCAAAAGAAATCTGCGGTGTGTAGACCGCTTTTCCGGAAGAATCGAAAACAGAGTAGCCCGAATTGCAAGCCTTTTTTGCATTTTCCAGAGAGGAATATGCTCCGATTTGCGACTTGGCATCTGCCCAAGATTTTCTCACCCGGTAAAGTTGCTTTGTGGAGGGTGCAGAAATAGTGGAAGTTCCTGCATTCAAATAAGACTGTACCTTTTTCTTGAACTCCGCCCAATGAGGCAAAATGTACGCCGGACACATTTTGTACCGATTGTACATGGTGTTCAATTGATCAATCGTTCCGTTTCGTTCGTCACGAACATTCAGCCAGTGGGTATGCGTGTAGAGATGGTTGATGTCCAATCCATACTGTTTCAGAAGTGCTGCGGCAAGTTTCGCACAATTGTCCTCCGACTTCTTATCCGTAGAATTGTACGCAGAGGACATAATACACTCAATGGCAATGGTTCTGCGATTTCCATTACCACTGCCATCAGCGGCATGCCAGCCGCTCAGGCTGTGGGGCAGATTCTGCCATGCACATACATTATCCACATAATAGTGAACTCGCACGTCCTTCATGTTGTTATTGACGGTTGCTCTCGTATACTGTTCCGCAGGGGTCGTTCCGCTTGCTACGGTGATCCAGTCTGTGTTGTGAACAGTCACACCAATGATTTTCCCCGCCATGGAAACAGAGGGCATATCAATGTGGTTGGGATTGTGTTTGGTGAGTAAATACTCGTTGATTTTTACTCCGTTCAGAGTCGTTGTTGCATCTGGTCTTAAAATAGTCATATTACTTGTCCTCCTTGTTTGAGTTTTCAGTTGATTTTTCTTCGGTTCTGCCGACTTTCGTCTGCAAAACATCGATTGCCTTTTTGATTGCAGGCGGATAGGGGATGCCCATTAAACTTGTATTTTCAACGATAGACAACAGTTCGTTCAAACAAAAACTGATGCAAACGGCATCTCGAATGTACGTTGTTCCAAGCAAAATATCCATCCGGACGGAGACGGTAATCAGCAGCAGTGTGCAGAATTTCTTTGCCAAGCCGAACCATCCCGCCGTAGACGAGAGCTTTCCGCTCTCGGAATGCTTGGATTTGCCAACGGCAGCAGTTGCAATTCCAGTCAAAAAATCCACTGCCATAAACACAAGCAGCGTGATAATCGCCGAATCCCAGCCGCCAAAAAGGGCAGTAAAAAAGCCGCCGATAAGACCGGCGACCGTGCAAATGGTTTCTTTCATAAATCAACCTCCCAAAATTTCAATTTTTTGTATCTTTGGACTGGTGTTATTGGAATGTGCCGCAAATGCGAAATAGTAAGTACCAGTCACATTGCAAGAAGTGAGTGTGGTGACCGCCGTTTCCGACTGCATCCACTGAAAATCCGGTTGAATTGCCGTGCCGTTTTGGATGCACGTGTAGACGTAAACGGAGATGGGCACGTCCAGATGCTCCGGCTTTTTGACAAGAAAAAGCTCTCCGGCTTCGGTCGCTCCGGAGAGATAGGTTAATAAAATTCTGGAAGATTCTGTCAAGGAAAGCTCCTTTGTACAAACCACATAAACCGTGCCATTCCAGCCGAAATCATCGGTAGAGAAGCTCAATTGGTAGTCGTTATCGGCAGAGAAAAAGTGGCTGTAATTCGCTGCAAAATCGGCAATCGAATTGTACGCACTATTATAAATCGTATACAGCTCGCTGCCATACAGCGTGAGGGCATTTTCACAGGCAGAGAAAATCGTGATGGTAGTTGTGCCGGAAAGCTGCGATTCCAACAGAATGATGCGGTTTTCAAGACTTAAAATCGTCTCGCTTTGCGTCTGAAATTGGTATTGTGTGGAATCCTTGAATTCTGTGAGGTCTTCGGTTTTGAGATAGTCGGAGAGGTCAGGCGTGATGCCATCTTTGCCGTCTTTTCCGTCAGCTCCATCTTTACCATCAGCTCCTTTTAGACTTTTCAGCCATTCCGATTCTGTTCCGGAAAAGCCATTTGCAACGGCAATTTCATAGGCTGACTTTCCATTTTCTCCGTCTTTCCCATCTATGCCATTAGCACCATTTTTGCCATCAATCCCGTTAGTTCCGTCCTTACCATCAACACCATCCTTACCATTAGTCCCATTAATTCCATCTTTGCCGTTCGCACCATCTTTTCCGTTTACACCTTCCGCACCTTTCAAGCTCAACAGCCATTCCGATTCTGTTCCGGAAAAGCCGTTTGCAACCGCTACCTCATAGGCTGATTTTCCATCCGCACCCTGCTTTTTCTCAATTTTCTGCAAAAGCTGTTGATACAAGTCCGGCGTTGGCGGAACAGGAGTTTCACTTTCTTCAGAAAATCCGGACGGGCGAATGTGTAAGGTGTGAACAATTGTGGTTGCTCGAACAGTCTCATCGGCATCGGTATCGTATCCGAACAGCGACATCTTGACAGCTCCTGCATGAAGCTCTGAAGGCAGCAAGCAGCTTGTTTCGCTTGTTCCAAGCACACGATTGTAAGTGATGCAGTCTTGCGAAAACTGCACCACCTTATGCAGCGGTTTCCAGTTGCTGTCGAACACAAAATACAGTCTGCGAAATGCAATCTGGTCGGCTGCCAAAATTTCATGTTCCAGCGTCTCGATGTTCTGCCCCTTTATGAGAAATTTCATCATGCCGATTCCTCCCAAGCGTAAGTCGTGGCATTCCACACCAGTTTTCCATCTGTGCAAACGATTTCCTGCAAATAATCGTTGTAGTAATGTGTGCCGGACGACATCCAGTTATTGGGCTTCGTGATGGCGTTCCACTGTGAAATCGTTCCCAGATACGTGATGCTTTTTAGGCTGTTGCAATAGGTCAGAATGTTCGCACCAATCGACTTGCAATTCTTAGAAATCACAAGTTCCGAGAGTGCAAAACAATGTGTGAAGGCAAATGAGCCGATGAGGCTGCTTTGCACGGTCACTTTTTTTAATTTACTGCAATCGGTAAATGCATAACTTTCCCATTCCGTTACGCTTGCAGGAATCGTAATTTCCGTGAGTGCATTGTGTGCAAATGCCGATTTTCCGATGGTTTTCAGATTGTTCGGCAAGGATATTTCTGTCAAACCGGAAGTAGCACCGATTGTCGTGTCAAGCTGATAGAACGCACCGTGTTGAATTGCGGTGAGCGTAGACGGCAGGGAAGCACTTTTGATTTCCGTGCAGTATTGAAATAAGTATTTTCCAAGCTCCGTAACTCCATCACCGACAGAAATACTTTTTATGGAATCGTTCTCATAAAAAACGGATTCGCTGCTGTCATAATCGTAAGTCGCACCCGTTCCGGTCAGCTTCAAGTTACCGTTGGAATAGAGGGCATAAAACACCTTTTCGCCGCATTGTCCGGCACTGGTGAGAATGACGCCGGTTGAACCGGAAACTTCTTCCACTTCGGTCAAACGCTCTGACAACTCCGAAATCTGCTGATTCAGACTGTTCACTGTGTTGTTGTAGTCATCAAGCTGATCCAAAATTTCCGAAACCTTGCATTTTCCCAAAATACAGCGAACGTAACCACATTTATTCGTATTTCGGTAATCTCGGATATTGGATTTACTGATACTTGTTGTCCCACCGGAAAGATAAACCGCACCCAGCGTCAAGTAGGTTTTCTCCTCCGTGTTGAAAAATGCCGGAATTGACGGAGCGTTGGCAGCCAGTCCGGCGGTAATTTCAAGCTGACAAAGACGTGCATTGTCGTTCGTGTCGCAGCTGATGCCGATTGCAACATAGCGAGCCAGCGACTCGTTGACATAGTTTGATAAATCTATCGTGTATGCGGAATTATTGCAGAAATAATGTCCGTTAATCCAAGCACGACCTGTGCCAATTGTTATCGTCAAGTCGTTATTGGATTTCATCGAAAAGCAATCGCCATACGTATCCAAAATTCCGTTACAAATCAAGTGCGATAAATAACCTGTAAAATCTTCTGCGGTATAGACCCTATCAAGATTCACGCTGTCAAAAAATCCATACGAAAATGCCATAAAATCACCCTTTCTCAAATGTTGGTGTGAGGGAATAACCATTTTGGTCGAAGCTTTCAATCATACCAATCAGCTGCATTTTTTCTTGCGACAAGCCGAATCGGCTGTGCAATATTGTCACGAAATCGCCCAGAAAGTAGTCCCGATTGTACTGATACTGCCTTCCATCGGTTGCGGTGGTGGATTCGGTGGTTTCCGTCACCGGTACAAGCTTCTCCGCACCTTTTTCTTTTAACAATTCGGTATAATCCGCATCAGAAATCTGCACCGTCTGTCCGCTCTCATCTTGTTCTTCCTCCGAAATATCCTTTGCGTCCACGTAAACTTCATATCTTTCTAAGTACTGTGGTTCTGTGGAATCAAATAAAGTTGTGCGTTTTCGTGCAGCTCCTTCACCAGAGCCAAGAATGTAGGCAAAGTTACAAAACTTTGTCCGGTCGAGAGCATAGGAAAACGACAGCAAGTTGTTATACGAATCCGAAAACACAATATGCGGATTTTCATCCTGCAAAACACTCCGGTCATCGCCCTGCGACAGCTCGAACTGCATCTGATACAAATTGCTTCCGGCGGTCGTTTCCTGTAAGCGGATGTTTACAGTTCCTCCTGTCAATTTACAGATTTCATAAATCCAGTCCATCAAATTGTCATAGCTGACCTGTAGCTTTGCGGTTTTGCTCCAACAATCGCCGGAAACTTCACCTAAAGATAGACCTGGAATTTTCCGGTTATCCTCTTGCAAGCAGTTTTTCTGAATTGCTGTTTGCAAAATCTCACCGTAAGTGGTGAGTTTCGTGAAGCTGAGCGTGGGATAGATGATGCGTCTGGATAGAATTGACATGAGAAAACGTCCAGTCACCGTCAAATAATCGCCGTTCTCTGCGTCTGTTTCCAGTGTGACGGCTTCGATAATTCCAAAATGCAGCTTATCATCATCTCGCCCGACTATCTTTCCGGTCCGGAAAATCTCCAGATTTCTTGAAGTTGCAGCGATATAAATCTCAAATTGCCCGCATTCGTAGTATTCCACGTCCCAAAGCAAGCTGGAAAAGCTGTCACAGATGGCTTCCAACTGTATCTGCATCTGATTTTCCTGCACAATCATGCTATAAATTTCAATCTGCAAAAGCTACACCCCCAGATAAGCATTGGTGTGGATTGCTGTGACTTTCAAATCATTCAAATTCAACACTGCCGAAATCCGCAGCCGTGTCTTTCCGGTTGGAAGCGTCAGCCAAGTCGAACCGGCGACAAAGCTGTTGATTAAATTGCTGTTCACACCATTTCGAGTCAGCGTAACAGTCTTATTTCCGATTTTGGTTGTGACGGTAATGACATCACCCGGTTGCATGACCGTCTTAATCTGCAAATACGCACCGGTATCCACATTGTAAATCGTAGGATTCACCACATTTTCCTTGCCGACATTCTCCAAAATTAGCGTAAATCCAATCTCGTCACCGTCATTTTGCAGCGAGATGATATTACTGTGATTGTAAGTTCCAAGCGGAAAGGGAGCATCGCTTTCTGGAAATGGAAAGTGAAATCTGCCCGGTTGTTTCGTTAGTGAAATTTGTGATGTTGCAGGATTCCACGTAACCTTCCGTGTAGACATCGATATTTTTCGTCTTGTAATATACTTTTACATAGCGAGACGGCTTGACAATTTTGTACAAGGCGTGGCGATTCTGTTCAATTTTGATACCACGCATGGCAAAGGAAATGACAAGATTCCGCTTTTCAATAAAGGCATTGTTCAGGTAACTGCCGTTCATTCCGGCGTAGGCGGAGGTCGAGACTGTTCCGGCTGGCGGATACAAGCCATCAATTTCGCTAGTCATGTATTGGTTTGCAGTCGTGGTAAGATTGATTTGATTACCGGATTCGTCCTCTAAAATCAGTGTAAATTGCATGGCTTCACTCCCTTGCTGCATTTCTGGTCTGCCGATAAATCTCCAACCTTGACAGAGCCTTTGGGCTGTTATTGGTTTGATTGATTGTTCGTGAATTATCCGTGTTGTAGTAGTTATTCGTCACGCCAGAATTTCCAGAACCGGATAAAATTGCTCCGGAATAATCCGCACGCCACTGCACTTGCATCGCTTCCGAAACACCCGAAATCGCCGATTCTATGAGCTTTTTGCTCTTGTTGATGCCGTCAGAAAGTCCTTGCATAAAGTCCGGCATCCAAGATTCATAATCGGTCAGCGGACCTTTATCCGGCACAGAAAAGTGCAGATAATCCCGAATCGTGTTCGCAATATCCGTCACTGCATCGGCAACTTCGTAAATTTTACTCCGAATGCCGTCAATGATGCCCTGAATGATGTCCGAACCCCAGCTCCATGCCTCAGACGCAAGTCCGGTAATGTGACTTTTTACGTTGTCAAAACCGCCCTGAACGATGGAAAAAATGCCGGACATTTTGTCGGAGATGCCGCTCTTAATACTGCCCCAGATACCGGATATGGTAGACTTCACGCCTTCCAATATGTTAGATGTGGTGGATTTCACATTGTTCCAAGCATTGGAAATCGTAGATTTAATGGTATCCAAAATGGAAGAAAGCGTGTTCTGAATCCCGTTCCAGATGCTTGAAATTGTGGAAGAGATGGCGTTTAGGATTGGCGTCAGAAAGGCAACAATGGCGTTCCAGACCGCTGTGATTTTTGCGGAAATCCAGTCCATGACCGTGGTGATGATGTTAGAAATCGTGTTCCAAATCGTGTCAAACGTATTTCTGATGCCGTCTAAAAGCGGCGTTAAAAAGGCAACAATCGCATTCCAAATCGCCGTGATTTTCTCCGAAATCCAATCCATCACACGCCCGATGATAATCTGAATCGCCTCAAATATCGTGGCAAACAGATACTGAAACGCATCCAGCAAGGGCTTTAAGAATTCATAAATCGCCGTGAAAATCGTGCTGATCGTTGTATAAATTGTGTTCACAACGGTTGAAATTACAGTGTAAATCGCATTCCAAATGGTGGAAAAGAAATCGTGAATCGCCGTAAAAATGGTGGTTACGGTTGTCTGGATTGCTGTGATAATCGTTGTAAACGTGGTAGAAATACTCGTCCAAATGTTCACAAAAAAGTCCCGAATGCTTGTTAAAATCGTTGTAAAGAAAGCGGCGATGCTGTTCCAAGTCGTCTCGAAAAACGTCTTGATATTCGTCCAGACCTCGTTCCAGCTTGTGCCAAACCAGCCCAGAATCACATCTGCAATGCCGATGAGTGTGTTGCTAATATTTTGAAAAGTCGCAACAATGAAGTTCCATACAGAAGTAAAAATCTCCTTGACACCCGTCCAGAGCTGCTCCCAGTTACCGGTAAATAGCCCGATGATGACATCCAGAATGCCGGTCAGAATTCCGGCGAATTCTTGAAATGTATTAGCGATATTCTGAAAAACGCCCTCGAAGACGGGTGCAAGTAGGTTGCACAAAGCGTCCCATGCGGCTTTTAGCACTTCCGTGAAGTTTTCAAAATCGAAGCCGAGAGCGTTGATGCGGTCGGTGATGCCCTGCGTCAAATTCGTGAAAGTGTCCTTAATTTGCTGCCAAATGCCGAGAATGCGGCTTTTGAACTCGTCATTTGTGTTCCAAAGGTGAACAAAGGCGGCGACTGCAACAGCAATGGCTGCCACAATGGCTCCCAAAGCACCGACCGACACGCCCCACGGCTTGCGGA
>OAWJ01001751.1_pt1 | contig 10683 bp, 6 predicted proteins | sample 1517021 | NCBI WGS metagenome assembly OAWJ01 (sample SAMEA2580121, study PRJEB22360) | human gut metagenome | biome: human gut; feature: human-associated habitat; material: faeces | place: Denmark | collected 2008/2010
ACCTGCGCCAATAGTTAACTGAATGCGATTACGGGCATCGGTCGTGAGCAAATCAGGGATTGGTAACGTTGGGCGTTCCGCCGCAAATACTGCGCGGCTCCACAGCGGCAAGGCTGAAGCCACACCCAGCGCGACGGAATATTTCAAGAAATCACGACGTTGCATAGTTATTTCCTTATTCTTAAGCAGGCGAAACAAAATCAAACGTTGAGCATAGTCCTTCCCCTTACGGGAAGGTCAAGCCGCAGACACAATTTAATCGACAATAATGGTCGTCGCCTCGCTCGCAGTGTGCTAACGTTTATCTTCTTTAAGCCCCTGGTAGAAGCAATGAAGACGTTTTTCAGAACAGTGTTATTCGGCAGCCTGATGGCCGTTTGCGCAAACAGTTACGCGCTCAGCGAGTCTGAAGCCGAAGATATGGCCGATTTAACGGCAGTTTTTGTTTTTCTGAAGAACGATTGTGGTTACCAGAACTTACCTAACGGGCAAATTCGTCGCGCGCTGGTCTTTTTCGCCCAGCAAAACCAGTGGGATCTCAGTAATTACGACACCTTCGACATGAAAGCCCTCGGTGAAGACAGCTACCGCGATCTCAGCGGCATTGGCATTCCCGTCGCTAAAAAATGCAAAGCCCTGGCCCGCGATTCCTTAAGCCTGCTTGCCTACGTCAAATAATCCCTGATACCTTTTTGTAGAAATATTGACCGTGCATCCGCGGTCAATGTTAGCTATTATGTTGCGCCATTTTTTTACGGGTGTTAACAAAGGAGGTATCAACCCATGGCCGAAAAAAAACAGTGGCATGAAACGCTACACGACCAGTTTGGGCAGTACTTTGCGGTAGATAACGTTCTGTATCATGAAAAGACCGATCACCAGGATCTGATCATTTTTGAGAACGCCGCATTTGGTCGCGTAATGGCGCTGGATGGTGTAGTACAAACCACCGAGCGTGACGAGTTTATCTATCATGAGATGATGACCCATGTTCCGCTACTGGCCCACGGTCACGCGAAACATGTGCTGATTATCGGCGGCGGCGACGGTGCCATGCTGCGTGAAGTAACCCGACATAAAAACGTTGAGTCAATCACGATGGTGGAAATCGATGCGGGTGTCGTGTCGTTCTGCCGTCAGTATCTTCCCAACCATAACGCCGGTAGTTACGACGATCCGCGCTTTAAACTGGTGATCGACGATGGTGTCAATTTCGTTAATCAAACCAACCAGACCTTTGATGTCATTATCTCCGACTGCACCGATCCCATCGGTCCCGGCGAAAGTCTGTTTACTTCTGCATTTTATGAAGGCTGCAAACGTTGCCTGAATCCTGGCGGTATCTTCGTCGCACAAAACGGCGTCTGCTTTTTACAGCAGGAAGAGGCCATCGACAGTCATCGCAAACTCAGCCATTACTTCAGCGATGTTGGCTTTTATCAGGCGGCGATCCCGACCTATTACGGCGGCATCATGACCTTTGCATGGGCGACAGATAACGACGCCTTACGCCATCTCTCAACCGAAATTATTCAGGCGCGTTTTCTCGCTTCTGGCCTGAAATGCCGTTATTACAATCCGGCAGTCCATACGGCAGCTTTTGCCTTACCCCAGTATCTGCAAGATGCACTGGCTTCACAGCCGTCCTAAGGAGAAGATAAGAAATTGAAAAAACTGAAACTGCATGGCTTTAATAATCTGACCAAAAGTCTGAGTTTTTGTATTTACGATATCTGCTACGCCAAAACTACCGAAGAGCGCGACGGTTATATTGCTTATATCGATGAACTCTATAATGCCAACCGTCTGACCGAAATCCTGTCAGAAACCTGTTCCATTATCGGGGCCAATATTCTTAACATCGCCCGCCAGGATTACGAGCCACAAGGTGCCAGCGTCACTATTCTGGTGAGTGAAGAACCGGTCGACCCGAAACTTATCGACAAAACAGAACATCCCGGCCCACTGCCAGAAACGGTCGTTGCCCATCTCGATAAAAGTCATATTTGCGTACATACCTACCCGGAAAGTCATCCTGAAGGCGGTTTATGTACCTTCCGCGCCGATATTGAAGTCTCTACCTGCGGCGTGATTTCTCCGCTGAAGGCGCTGAATTACCTGATCCACCAGCTTGAGTCCGATATTGTGACTATTGATTATCGCGTGCGCGGTTTTACCCGCGACATTAACGGTATGAAGCACTTTATCGACCATGAGATTAATTCGATTCAGAACTTTATGTCCGAAGATATGAAGGCGCTGTATGACATGGTGGATGTAAACGTCTATCAGGAGAATATCTTCCATACCAAGATGTTGCTTAAAGAGTTCGACCTTAAGCACTACATGTTCCACACCAAACCGGAAGATTTAACCGACAGCGAGCGCCAGGAAATTACCGCTGCGCTGTGGAAAGAAATGCGCGAGATTTATTACGGGCGCAATATGCCCGCTGTTTAACGTCTCAGGCGGAGCACGGAGGCTCCGCCTGATTTACTTACTTCTGCTGCACGAAATTACGGTAAGCCGCCACCACCTGAAGAAAATCCTCAACGCCGCACAGCGACAAGCTCTCTTCATCGTAGTAGTTCATCCCCTCTTCCATTTCATCGCCAGCGAATTCCAGTTGATTGGCGCGAACCATCACCTCTTCACCATCCATCCATAGCGTGTATTCATGCCCTGCCCGTTGCCAGGAACGTTCGCTACCTTTCAATGCGTGCGCCGCTTGTTCCACTTCATCAAGCAAGGCCAGGTTTTCTTTCACCTCTTCATTAAACCAGTGCCCGACCACTTCATGCCCCATGGACATGCGCACCTTTACCACTCCGGTAATATCGCGCAGAAATTCGTAATCCATAGTGTGTTCCTCTGCTCCCGGCAATGCGCCGAAATCGCATTGCGCCATTGATGTAATTATCGCAGCCTTACCGGAGAAAAACAGCGGAACGGCGATGGTTTAGAAATAAAAAATGCCCGGGAATCTCATTCACCGGGCATTGTGTCGTTTATGCGCAGCGCGTGCGCTTACTTATTAAACCGCAGTCTGGAAAATCACCCCGTCCGCTTTTTCGGTGTACTGAGAAAGCTGGTCGAAGTTCAGATAACGGTAAGTATCAACGGCTGTTTTATCTACCTGCGCCACGTAGGTCTGGTACTCTTCCGGCGTCGGCAGTTTGCCAATCAGCGCCGCAACAGCAGCCAGTTCCGCAGAAGCCAGGAAGACATTCGCGCCAGTACCCAAACGGTTCGGGAAGTTACGGGTAGAGGTGGAAACCACCGTCGCACCGTCTGCTACACGCGCCTGGTTACCCATACACAGGGAACAGCCAGGGATCTCGATACGAGCACCACTCTTACCGAAGACGCTGTAGTAGCCTTCTTCGGTCAGCTGCGCAGCGTCCATACGCGTTGGCGGTGCCACCCACAGGCGGGTCGGCAACTGACCTTTGTGCGCATCCAGCAGTTTACCAGCAGCACGGAAGTGACCGATGTTAGTCATGCAAGAACCGATAAATACTTCGTCGATCTTCTCGCCCTGTACCGCAGACAGCGGACGTGCGTCGTCCGGGTCATTCGGTGCACAGAGGATTGGCTCTTTGATATCCGCCAGATCGATGTCGATCACTGCCGCGTATTCCGCATCTGCATCGGCTTCCAGCAGCTCAGGATTCGCCAGCCATTTTTCCATGCCCTGAATACGACGCTCCAGGGTACGACGATCGCCGTAACCTTCCGCGATCATCCACTTCAGCAGGACGATGTTAGAGTTCAGGTATTCAATGATCGGTTCTTTGTTCAGCTTGATGGTACAACCGGCAGCAGAACGCTCGGCAGACGCATCGGTCAGCTCAAATGCCTGCTCAACTTTCAGATCCGGCAGACCTTCAATTTCCAGAATGCGGCCAGAGAAGATGTTTTTCTTACCTTTCTTCTCAACGGTCAGCAGACCTTGTTTGATTGCATACAGCGGGATCGCGTGTACCAGATCGCGCAGGGTGATACCCGGCTGCATTTTGCCTTTGAAGCGCACCAGAACGGATTCTGGCATATCCAGCGGCATTACGCCTGTTGCGGCTGCAAATGCCACCAGACCAGAACCCGCCGGGAAAGAGATACCGATCGGGAAACGGGTATGGGAGTCACCACCGGTACCGACGGTATCCGGCAGCAGCATACGGTTCAGCCAGGAGTGGATTACGCCGTCACCCGGACGCAGCGACACACCGCCACGGTTCATAATGAAGTCCGGCAGCGTGTGGTGCGTGTTCACGTCAACTGGCTTCGGATACGCCGCGGTGTGGCAGAAAGACTGCATCACCAGGTCAGCCGAGAAGCCCAGGCACGCCAGGTCTTTCAGTTCATCACGGGTCATCGGGCCGGTGGTGTCCTGGGAACCTACAGAAGTCATTTTCGGTTCACAGTACGCGCCCGGACGAATGCCTTTCACGCCACAGGCTCGGCCCACCATTTTCTGCGCCCGCGAGAAGCCACGGTCGCTCTCAGCGACATCTTTCGCCTGACGGAACACATCGCTGTGCGGCAGGCCAAGTGCTTCACGCGCTTTGGTGGTCAGGCCACGCCCGATAATCAGCGGAATACGGCCGCCAGCACGCACTTCATCAATCAGCACGTCGGTTTTCAGTTCGAAGGTTGCCAGCAGTTCGCCGGTTTCGTGGTTACGCACTTCACCTTTGTACGGGTAAACGTCAATTACGTCGCCCATGTTCAGGTTAGAGACGTCGACTTCGATTGGCAGTGCACCCGCGTCTTCCATCGTGTTAAAAAAGATTGGTGCAATTTTACCGCCGAGGCACAAACCACCGCCGCGTTTGTTCGGCACATGTGGAATATCATCGCCCATAAACCACAGAACGGAGTTCGTGGCGGATTTACGCGATGAACCCGTACCCACAACGTCACCGACGTACGCCAGCGGGAAACCTTTCTGTTGCAGAGCTTCAATCTGTTTGATCGGGCCAACAACACCAGGCTGATCTGGCTCAATACCTTCACGGGCGTTTTTCAGCATCGCCAGCGCGTGCAGTGGGATATCCGGGCGTGACCACGCATCTGGTGCCGGAGAGAGGTCATCGGTGTTGGTTTCGCCAGTGACTTTGAAGACGGTAACGGTCAGTTTTTCAGCCAGCGCCGGGCGATTCAGGAACCATTCGGCATCCGCCCAGGACTGCATTACCTGCTTCGCATATTCGTTGCCTGCTTTGGCTTTCTCTTCTACGTCATAGAAGTTATCGAACATCAGCAGCGTGTGAGAAAGTGCTTTGGCAGCGATCGGTGCCAGTTTGGCATCATCCAGCGCGTCGATCAGCGGATGAATGTTGTAACCACCCTGCATAGTGCCCAGCAGTTCAATGGCTTTTTCCGGAGTCAGCAGCGGGGATTTAGCTTCGCCTTTGGCGACAGCAGCCAGGAAGCCTGCTTTGACATAGGCGGCTTCATCGACGCCAGGGGGAACACGGTTGGTTAACAGATCTAACAGGAATTCTTCTTCGCCCGCGGGCGGGTTTTTCAGCAGCTCTACAAGTGCGGCCATTTGGTTTGCATCCAGGGGTTTGGGCGCAATCCCCTCAGCGGCACGCTCAGCTACGTGCTTACGGTATTCTTCTAGCACGACGGTTCTCCTCGCTCTCATTGTCATAGTGCGGCAGGCGATTCTCTTCACGCTCCTGTGAGACAGCAGTTTGTAGGGTAAATGCCCAGTACCGCAACGGGCAGAATAGCAGGATTTTGACGATGTGTTAATCTGTTTACAAAAAAGCAACATAAAAAAGTGGCTGAATCGTTAAGGATAGTCTAGAGAATGTTTCCCTCCGTAAAAACTTCGTTAATTCGCATGGTGATAATCACCTTTCTCAACGAATCCCAAGATTAGTCAAAATTTAAACTACGGCCTCTTTATACTCGGATTCACAGCACCTGCGGGTGGCAGTTCGCCGACCATTGCGATTTCCTTGAGATCCGAATTATGAAAATGACTTTGCCGTTTAAACCCCATGTGCTGGCGCTAATTTGCAGTGCCGGGCTTTGTGCCGCCTCTGCCGGGCTATATATAAAAAGCCGCACAGTGGAAGCGCCTGTGGAAGCGCAATCGACACAACAGACTGCGCCTGACATCTCCGCAGTTACGCTTCCTGCAACGGTTTCCGCGCCTCCCGTAACGCCTGCCGTCGTCAAATCCGCATTCAGCACTGCTCAAATAGATCAATGGGTTGCACCTGTCGCGCTATACCCCGACTCTCTGCTTTCACAAGTGTTAATGGCATCAACCTATCCGGCAAACGTTGCTCAAGCAGTGCAATGGTCGCACGATAATCCACTTAAACAAGGCGATGCTGCTATTCAGGCTGTATCTGACCAGCCCTGGGACGCCAGCGTCAAATCACTGGTGGCCTTTCCACAGTTGATGGCATTGATGGGCGAAAACCCGCAATGGGTGCAAAACCTGGGCGATGCTTTTCTGGCGCAGCCGCAGGACGTGATGGACTCGGTACAGCGATTGCGGCAACTGGCGCAACAAACCGGCTCGCTGAAGTCATCAACTGAACAAAAGATCATCGCGACAACGAAAAAAGTCGTACCGGTAAATCAGCCCGCCAACGCCCCTGCCACACAATCAAATACCGTTTCTACGTCCAGCCCCGTCGTCGCAGAACCTGCACCGACCGTAATAACCATTGAGCCAGCCAATCCGGATGTGGTTTATATTCCGAACTACAACCCAAACGTGGTTTACGGCAGTTGGGCCAATACCGCTTATCCGCCAGTTTATCTGCCGCCGCCAGCCGGAGAACCGTTTGTTGACAGCTTTGTGCGCGGATTCGGCTATAGCATGGGCGTTGCTACCACATACGCACTATTCAGCAGCATCGACTGGGACGACGACGATCATGACCATCATCATCATGACGATGATGATTATCATCACCACGATGGCGGTCATCGTGACGGTAATGACTGGCAACACAACGGCGACAACATCAATATCGACGTCAACAATTTCAACCGTATCACCGGTGAGCATCTTACTGATAAGAATATGGCATGGCGGCACAATCCAAACTACCGTAATGGTGTGACCTATCATGATCAGGATATGGCAAAGCGGTTTCATCAAACCGATGTCAACGGCGGAATGAGCGCCACGCAGTTACCTGCTCCAACACGCGACAGCCAGCGTCATGCGGCAGCAAGTCAGTTTCAGCAACGAACACACGCCGCCCCCGTCATTACGCGAGATACCCAACGTCAGGCAGCGGCACAGCGGTTTAATGAAGCTGAACACTATGGGAGCTATGACGACTTCCGCGACTTCAGCCGTCGCCAGCCACTGACCCAGCAACAAAAGGACGCCGCTCGTCAGCGTTATCAGTCGGCTTCTCCTGAGCAGCGCCAGGCAGTCCGCGAGAAAATTCAGGCTAACCCGCAGAATCAGCAGAGAAGAGAAGCGGCACGTCAGCGTATTCAGTCCGCGTCGCCTGAGCAGCGCCAGGCGGTTCGCGAGAAAATGCAGACTAACCCGCAGAATCAACAGCAAAGAGATGCAGCACGTCAGCGTATCCAGTCTGCCTCGCCTGAGCAGCGTCAGGTTTTTCGAGAGAAAGTTCAGGAGAGCCGCCCGCAGCGTCTAAACGACAGTAACCATACTGCCCGATTGAATAATGAGCAACGGTCAGCGGTACGCGAACGGTTGTCTGAGCGTGGAGCAAGGAGACTGGAAAGGTAAATTGCAGGCGTAAAAAAGCGGCGTTGTTAGCCGCTTAAGACTGATGACAAACATCGAATCGCCCGATGCGCAAGCCTATCGCGCCCTACTCTGCACGCATCTCTTTAACCCCCGGAGGCGAAAGCTTATCGGGCCTACAAAAGCCATGCAATATATTGAATTTGCATGATTTTGTAGGTCGGATAAGGCGTTTACGCCGCATCCGGCATCAACCACGAGCACTTTATCAACAATCTGAAGCGGCCAGAATAGCCGCTTCTTAATTTGCAGGATGTTCCGGCAAACGAAAAATTACTTCTTCTTCGCTTTCGGGTTCGGCAGGTCGGTAATGCTACCTTCGAACACTTCTGCCGCCAGGCCCACAGACTCGTGCAGAGTCGGGTGCGCATGGATGGTCAGTGCGATGTCTTCAGCGTCACAACCCATTTCGATTGCCAGGCCGATTTCACCCAGCAGCTCACCGCCGTTAGTACCGACAATTGCACCACCGATCACACGGTGAGATTCTTTGTCGAAAATCAGCTTGGTCATACCGTCTGCGCAGTCGGAAGCGATAGCACGACCAGAAGCAGCCCACGGGAAGGTGGCGGTTTCGTAGCTGATGCCTTTCTCTTTCGCTTCTTTCTCAGTCAGACCTACCCATGCAACTTCTGGTTCGGTATAGGCGATGGACGGGATAACTTTCGGATCGAAGTAATGTTTTTTACCGGCGATAACTTCAGCGGCAACGTGACCTTCGTGAACACCTTTGTGTGCCAGCATTGGCTGACCGACGATATCACCGATAGCAAAGATGTGCGGTACGTTGGTACGCAGCTGTTTGTCAACGCGGATGAAACCACGGTCGTCAACTTCCACGCCAGCTTTGCCTGCGTCGAGGTTTTTACCGTTCGGCACACGACCAATCGCTACCAGCACGGCGTCGTAACGCTGCGGTTCAGCGGGTGCTTTTTTGCCTTCCATCGTCACATAAATGCCGTCTTCTTTCGCTTCAACGGCGGTAACTTTGGTTTCCAGCATCAGGTTGAATTTCTTGCTGATACGCTTGGTAAAGACTTTAACGATGTCTTTATCAGCTGCCGGGATGACCTGGTCGAACATTTCAACCACGTCAATCTGTGAACCCAGCGCGTGGTATACGGTGCCCATTTCCAGACCGATGATACCGCCACCCATTACCAGCAGGCGTTCTGGTACTTCTTTCAGTTCCAGCGCGTCAGTGGAGTCCCAGATACGCGGATCTTCATGCGGAATAAACGGCAGTTGAATCGGGCGAGAACCCGCTGCAATGATCGCGTTGTCGAAGTTGATCACGGTTTTACCGTTCTCACCTTCAACTTCCAGGGTGTTAGCCCCGGTAAATTTACCCAGACCGTTGACCACTTTGACTTTGCGGCCTTTCGCCATACCAGCCAGACCACCGGTCAGCTGATTGATCACTTTCTCTTTCCAGGTACGAATCTTGTCGATATCGGTTTTCGGTTCGCCAAAGACGATACCGTGTTCAGCCAGCGCTTTGGCTTCTTCGATAACTTTTGCTACGTGCAGCAGTGCTTTAGAAGGGATACAGCCGACGTTCAGGCAAACACCGCCAAGGGTGTTGTAGCGTTCTACGATTACGGTTTCCAGACCTAAATCAGCGCAACGGAAGGCAGCGGAGTAACCTGCGGGGCCTGCCCCAAGTACCACGACCTGAGTTTTGATTTCAGTACTCATCATGACCTCTATATATTTATCTCCGGCGGGTCTGACGTTTTTTTTATGACGCCCATTATCCACCGGGTCGTTCTATCCGTCGGTATCTTACAAAATTGTTAACAATTTTTAAACAACAAACGGCAACCGATTTGTCTATTCGCTAATAACCTCAATACATTCATGAGATTACCAGAAAAAAGCCGGCCGTTGGGCCGGCTCTTTTACTTACATCACCAGACGGCGAATGTCAGACAGCGTGTTGTTAATGATGGTAATGAAACGGGCACCATCAGCACCGTCGATCACGCGGTGGTCGAAGGAGAGAGAAATCGGCAGCATCAGACGCGGCACGAACTCTTTACCATTCCACACCGGCTCCATCGCGGACTTGGAAACGCCGAGGATAGCCACTTCCGGCGCGTTCACAATCGGCGCGAAGTGGGTAGTCCCCAGGCCGCCGATGCTGGAGATGGTGAAGCAACCGCCCTGCATTTCGCCCGCAGTCAGCTTACCGTCACGCGCTTTCTTAGAAATAGTCATCAGCTCGCGAGACAGCTCGATGATGCCTTTCTTGTTGACGTCTTTGAATACCGGAACAACCAGACCGTTCGGGGTATCCACCGCCACACCGATGTTGATGTATTTCTTCAGGGACAGACGCTGACCGTCTTCCGACAACGAACTGTTGAAGCGAGGCATCTGCTCAAGAGCTGCAGCAACGGCTTTCATGATGAAGACAACTGGGGTTATCTTCACATCCAGCTTACGTTTCGCCGCTTCTTCGTTCTGCTGTTTACGGAACGCTTCCAGCTCGGTGATATCGGTTTTGTCGAAGTGGGTAACATGCGGGATCATCACCCAGTTACGGCTCAGGTTCGCACCAGAGATTTTCTGGATACGGCCCAGTTCCACTTCTTCGATTTCACCAAACTTGCTGAAGTCCACCTTCGGCCACGGCAGCATGCCTGGGATACCGCCGCCAGTCGCCGCCGGAGCCGCTTCTGCACGTTTGATAGCTTCTTTCACGTAAGCCTGAACGTCTTCGCGCAGGATACGACCTTTACGGCCAGTGCCCTTCACTTTCGCCAGGTTAACGCCAAATTCGCGTGCCAGACGGCGGATCAGCGGAGTCGCGTGAACGTAAGCGTCGTTTTCAGCAAATTCAGATTTGCCTTCGGCTTTCGCAGCCGGAGCTGCTGCTGGAGCTTCAGCTTTTGCTGCCGGAGCCGGCGCTGCCGCTT
>OAWJ01001752.1_pt1 | contig 10671 bp, 9 predicted proteins | sample 1517021 | NCBI WGS metagenome assembly OAWJ01 (sample SAMEA2580121, study PRJEB22360) | human gut metagenome | biome: human gut; feature: human-associated habitat; material: faeces | place: Denmark | collected 2008/2010
ATTCGTGTAAACATCATGCAAAATGGTGGACAAGCGCCAATTAAATTAGATTTTAAATGGCGTAAAAACAGTAAAACTGGCGAATGGCAAGCTTATGATATGGTTGCAGAAGGCGTGAGCATGGTTGTCACCAAACAAAACGAATGGAGCGGTATTTTACGTCAACAAGGTATTGATGCTTTAACAGCTCAAATTCAAAAATCTGCCGCAGCACCTGTGACATTGAGCAAATAAGCGAATGACTGCGTTAAAGTGGGATTTAATCCAAAATAATGATAAGATAGCTCTCCAATTATCGGGGGAGCTATCCCGCAACACGTTGTTACCATTATGGCAACAACGTGCTTCTTTTTTATCAGAAAAGCTAGCGAATCAAAGTATTATTGAATTTGATTTAACGAATATTAAACGAATTGATTCGGCTGGTTTTGCATTATTGTGTGATTTTCTACATGATAGTGAGCAGTTACCAAATAAAAAAGTGCGGTTGATAAATCCGCCGGAACAGTTATTAACCCTTGCTGATTTAGTGAATTTATCTCATTGGATTGGCACTTTTATTGATCATCATTAAAACGGAAATCCTAATGGAACTGCAAGAAATTGAACGTATTTTAAAAGAAAGCCTGAATGTAGATGAGGTTTATGCTCAAGGTGAAAATGCACACTTTGGTGTGATTGTAGTGAGCGATGAGATCTCAGCACTTTCTAAATTAAAACAGCAACAAACCATCTACGCGCCATTAATGCCTTACTTTCAAACTGGCGAAATTCACGCTTTAACTATTAAAACCTATACCACTGAAAAGTGGAAAATGGATCGTCTATTACATCAAGCAAGCTAGGATTTTCTATGGAAAAATTTCGTGTTTATGGCGGGCAATCTCGCTTAAGTGGTACTGTAACCATCTCTGGTGCAAAAAATGCTGCACTTCCTATTCTTTTTGCTGCAATTTTGGCAACTGAGCCGGTTAAATTAACAAACGTACCAGAACTAAAAGATATTGATACCACTTTAAAAATCTTACGCAAACTTGGTGTTGTGGCAGAGCGTGATGCTGAAGGTGCAGTATTATTAGATTGTTCTAAAATTGATCACTTTGTTGCGCCATATGAATTAGTAAAAACCATGCGTGCTTCTATTTGGGCATTAGCACCGTTGGTGGCTCGTTTTAATCAAGGCCAAGTTTCTTTACCTGGTGGCTGTTCTATCGGTGCACGTCCAGTCGATCTTCACATTAGCGGCTTAGAAAAACTCGGTGCAACGATTGAGCTTGATGAAGGTTATGTAAAAGCGGTTGTTGCTGATCGTCTTGTAGGTACGCGTATTGTGATGGAAAAAGTGAGCGTTGGCGCGACTTTATCTATCATGATGGCGGCAACACTTGCAAAAGGTACAACAATCATTGAAAACGCAGCACGCGAGCCAGAAATTGTTGATACGGCAGACTTCTTAAACAAAATGGGTGCGAAAATTACAGGTGCAGGTACTGATCACGTTGTGATTGAAGGTGTAGAGCGTTTAACTGGTTGTGAACACAGCATTGTGCCAGATCGTATTGAAACTGGTACATTCCTAATCGCAGGTGCCATTTCTGGTGGTCGAGTAGTATGTAAAAATACTAAAGCGGATACCATGGATGCGGTGATTGATAAACTTCGTGAAGCAGGCTCGGAAGTTGAAGTGACTGAAGATAGCATTACATTGGATATGCATGGCAATCGTCCGAAAGCTGTCAATATTCGTACTGCACCACACCCAGGTTTCCCAACAGATATGCAAGCGCAGTTCACCTTATTAAACATGGTGGCTGAAGGCACCAGTATCATTACTGAAACCATCTTTGAAAACCGCTTTATGCACATTCCAGAATTAATTCGTATGGGCGGTAAAGCTGAAATTGAAGGTAACACGGCAGTTTGTCACGGTGTTGAGCATCTTTCTGGTGCAGAAGTGATGGCAACAGATTTACGCGCATCAATCAGTCTTGTGTTAGCAGGATGTATCGCAAGTGGTGAAACTATCGTAGATCGTATTTATCATATTGATCGTGGTTATGAGCACGTTGAAGATAAACTTCGTTGCTTAGGTGCGAAGATTGAACGTTTCTCTGAAAAGAGCGAAGAAGTTTAATTAAATCCAGATAAAAAAAGAGCGGTCAATTTTGACCGCTTTTTTATTTTCTATTCATTATTTTTTCGAATAATCTCTCGCCCCAAAAATGGCCGTACCAATGCGTACCATGGTTGAACCACATTTGATGGCACTTTGCATATCATCGGTCATTCCCATTGAAAGCGTATCAATTTGCTGATGAGGCAAGGCGACTTTAAGCTGCTCAAATAATTGTTTCATTTGGCTAAAAGCCGCTTCTTGTTCAGCAATATTATCTGTTGGTGCAGGGATCGCCATCAAGCCACGTAAACGTAAGTGCGGTAGATTTTCAATGTGTTTTGCAAGTTCAATCATTTCACTCGGTTGAATACCTGATTTACTGGCTTCATCACTAATATTAATTTGGATTAAAACGTTCAAAGGCGCTTTATTGGCAGGACGTTGTTCATTTAAACGATCGGCAATTTTGGCACGTTCTAGCGTTTGCATCCAATCGAAATGTTCAGCTACAAGACGGGTTTTATTAGATTGTAGTGGCCCAATAAAATGCCATTCAAGTTGAATATTCTGTGCTTCAAAATACTGAATTTTATCGACGCCTTCTTGAACGTAGTTCTCCCCAAATGCTTTTTGTCCGGCTTGATAGGCTTCTAAAATCGCTTCATTGGGTTTGGTTTTAGAAACTGCCAATAAAGTGACCGCACTTTCAGGACGATGTGCAAGTTGAGTGGATGTTTGGATTTGTTGATGAATGGTTTCGAGAGCTTGTTGAATTGTCATCATTTTCTTCCTGAACAATATAAAACTCATTTTATTCTATACCAAAGTAATGATTTTTAGAAAAAAATCTTCATTTTTTCGATTTTATGTTTGACAAGCTCTCGCTTTTTCGGTATTTCTAAACACATCTTTTTTTCAAGGTAAAAATACAATGAAAAATAACCGCACTTTCACTATTACCACCATTATTATGACCATTACGACAATTAATGGGGCGGGTTAGTGCGTAATAAACAGGATCAGGAAAACCCGCATCAATCTAGTGCGGGTTTTTTAATATTTAAAAATCACAACATCTGAGGATATTATCATGCGCGTATTAAAATTTGGTGGCACTTCATTAGCCAACCCTGAGCGTTTCTCGCAAGCGGCTCAATTAATCGAAAAAGCTCATTTAGAGGAACAAGCAGCCGGTGTGTTATCCGCTCCTGCTAAAATCACCAATCATCTTGTTGCCCTATCTGAAAAAGCCGCATTAAATCAACCAACCGATACCCACTTTAACGAAGCCATTGAAATTTTCTATAACATCATTAATGGTTTGCACGCTGAAAATAATAAATTTGATCTTGCAGGTACCAAAGCCCTCATTGATGCAGAATTTGCTCAAATTAAAGGCTTATTAGAAGAAATCCGCCAAGCAGGCAAAGTAGAAGATAAAGTTAAAGCAACCATTGACTGCCGAGGTGAAAAATTATCGATTGCCATGATGAAAGCATGGTTTGAAGCACGTGGATATAGTGTTCACATTGTAGATCCGGTTAAGCAATTATTAGCACAAGGCGGCTACTTAGAATCGTCAGTTGATATTGAAGAATCTACAAAACGCGTTGATGCGAAGAGTATCGGAAAAGATAAAGTTGTCTTAATGGCAGGTTTTACCGCTTGTAATGACAAAGGCGAATTAGTGTTATTAGGCCGTAACGGTTCTGATTATTCAGCCGCTTGTTTAGCCGCTTGTTTAGATGCGTCTGTTTGCGAAATCTGGACTGATGTAGACGGCGTTTATACGTGTGACCCTCGTTTAGTGCCAGATGCTCGTTTATTACCAAGCCTTTCTTATCGTGAAGCAATGGAGCTTTCTTATTTCGGTGCAAAAGTAATCCATCCACGTACAATTGGTCCATTATTACCCAAACAAATCCCTTGTGTGATTAAAAACACCGGTAATTCATCTGCACCAGGTTCAATAATCGATGGTCATGTGAAATCTGAAGGGTTACAAGTGAAAGGGATCACTAACCTTGATAACGTAGCAATGTTCAATGTTTCAGGTCCTGGTATGCAAGGTATGGTAGGGATGGCAGCTCGTGTCTTCTCAGCGATGTCAAAAGCCGGTATTTCAGTTATTTTAATTACGCAATCTTCTTCTGAATACAGCATTAGCTTCTGTGTGCCAGTAAAATCAGCAGATACAGCGAAAGCAATTTTAGAACAAGAATTTGCTGCAGAATTAAAAGCCCATGACTTAGAACCAATTGAGGTCGCAAAAGATCTTTCTATTATCTCTGTTGTGGGTGATGGTATGAAACAAGCTAAAGGTATCGCGGCTCGTTTCTTCTCAGCATTGGCTCAAGCGAATATTAGCTTAGTCGCAATTGCACAAGGTTCTTCTGAGCGTTCAATTTCCGCAGTTGTCGCGCAAAATAAAGCGATTGAAGCCGTGAAAGCAACTCACCAAGCTCTTTTTAATAACAAAAAAGTTGTCGATATGTTTCTAGTCGGCGTCGGTGGCGTTGGTGGTGAGTTAATTGAACAAATTAAACACCAAAAAGAATACCTCGAAAAGAAGGACATTGAAATCCGTGTTTGTGCCTTAGCGAATTCAACAAAAATGCTTTTGGATGAAAACGGGTTGAATTTAGATAATTGGAAAGTTGATCTTGAAAATGCAACCCAACCATCTGATTTCGATGTGTTGTTATCTTTCATTAAATTACACCACGTAGTGAACCCAGTCTTTGTCGATTGTACAACAGCTGAATCGGTCGCAGGACTTTATGCGCGTGCGTTAAAAGAAGGTTTCCATGTGGTAACCCCAAACAAAAAAGCGAATACCCGTGAATTAGCTTATTACCACGAATTACGTCGTAATGCACAAGCAAGCCAACATAAATTCTTATACGAAACCAATGTGGGGGCTGGCTTACCGGTTATCGAAAACTTACAGAACTTATTGGCTGCAGGTGATGAACTTGAGTATTTTGAAGGCATTTTATCAGGCTCACTTTCTTTCATCTTCGGCAAATTAGAAGAAGGACTTTCTCTTTCTGAAGTGACCGCACTTGCACGTGAAAAAGGCTTTACAGAACCAGATCCTCGTGATGATTTATCGGGGCAAGATGTGGCACGTAAATTGCTTATTTTAGCGCGTGAAGCGGGGCTAGAACTTGAGCTTTCCGATGTGGAAGTAGAAGGGGTATTACCAAAAGGCTTCTCTGAAGGCAAATCAGCGGATGAATTTATGGCGATGTTGCCACAATTAGATGCAGAATTTAAAGCACGCGTTGAAGCCGCGAAAGCGGAAGGCAAAGTATTGCGCTACGTAGGCCAAATTAAAGATGGCCACTGCAAAGTGTCAATCATTGCAGTGGATCAAAATAATCCATTGTATAAGGTGAAAGACGGTGAAAACGCCCTTGCATTCTATACGCGTTATTATCAACCAATTCCGTTGCTATTACGTGGTTACGGTGCAGGTAACGCAGTAACTGCAGCAGGCATCTTTGCGGATATTTTAAGAACATTACATCACTAAAAAGGACATAACATGTTAAGAATTTATGCTCCCGCATCGAGTGCCAATATTAGTGTAGGGTTTGATACATTAGGTGCAGCCATTTCACCGATTGATGGTTCATTATTAGGTGATGTCGTACAGATTGAGTCTATTCCAAGTGGTTTTGAGCTCGAAAGTGCGGGCTATTTTGTGCGTAAATTGCCAAAAGAGCCACAAAAAAATATCGTGTATCAGGCCTATGTACTGTTTAGTGAGCAATTAAAATTACGCAATGTGAGAGTCAAACCATTGCGTTTGACCCTTGAGAAAAATATGCCGATTGGTTCGGGATTGGGTTCAAGTGCGTGCTCTATCGTGGCTGCATTAGTGGCATTAAATAAATTCCATGATGAACCATTTTCAAAAATGGAATTGTTAGAAATGATGGGGGAGCTAGAAGGTCGTATTTCAGGTTCGATCCATTATGATAATGTGGCACCTTGTTACTTAGGCGGTGTGCAATTTATGGTACAATCTCTCGGTAACATTTGCCAAAAACTGCCATTTTTTGATAATTGGTATTGGGTCTTAGCTTATCCAGGCATTGAGGTTTCAACCGCTGAAGCGCGTGCAATTTTACCGAAAAGCTATACGCGTCAGGATGTGATTTCTCATGGTCGTCATTTAGGTGGCTTTGTGCACGCATGTCACACGCATCAAGAAAACCTTGCAGCGATGATGATGAAAGATGTGATTGCGGAACCTTATCGTGAATCTTTATTACCAAATTTCGCGGAAGTGAAACAAGCCACTCGTGATTTAGGCGCGTTAGCGACGGGTATTTCAGGCTCTGGCCCAACGATTTTCTCCATCGCACCTGATTTACAAACCGCAACAAAACTGGCGACTTATTTAGAAAATCATTATTTACAAAACAATGAAGGCTTTGTTCATATTTGTAAGGTCGATAATGATGGCGCGAGAGAGCTCGGTTAAACAATAAATCGCTTTTATCCCCTCTTTTATAAGAGAGGAATAACATTTTGTTAAAACTTTATAATTAACGGATATACAATGAATTTGTACAATATCAAACACCCTGAAGAACAAGTGAATTTTGCGCAAGCCGTACGTCAAGGACTTGGCAAAGATCAAGGTTTGTTCTTTCCTGAAACGCTCCCTGCTTTAACCAATATTGATGAATTATTAGCTTTACCATTGGTTGAACGTAGCCAAAAAATTCTTGGCGCCTTAATCGGTGAAGAATTGCCGAAAGCCACTTTGGATGCGATGGTGAAAAATGCATTTACTTTTTCTGCACCATTAGAAAAAGTGGAAGACAATATTTATGCGCTTGAATTATTTCATGGTCCAACTTTAGCATTTAAAGACTTTGGTGGTCGTTTTATGGCGCAGGCACTCGCTGCAGTGCGCGGTGATGGCAAAATCACTATTTTAACAGCAACATCTGGTGATACCGGCGCGGCAGTAGCCCACGCGTTTTATGGGCTAGAAAACATCAATGTTGTGATTTTATATCCGAAAGGCAAAATCAGCCCATTACAAGAAAAACTCTTCTGTACTTTAGGTGGGAATATTCGCACTGTTGCGATTAATGGCGATTTCGATGCGTGTCAAGCGTTAGTCAAACAAGCGTTTGATGATGCCGAACTACGTCAAGCGATTGGTTTAAACTCAGCAAACTCGATCAATATCAGTCGTTTATTAGCGCAAGTTTGTTATTACTTTGAAGCCGTAGCTCAATTACCAAAAGAAAAACGTGATAACGTAGTAGTTTCTGTACCAAGTGGTAACTTCGGTAACTTAACTGCGGGATTAATCGCTAAAACATTAGGTTTACCAATTAAACGCTTTATTGCATCAACCAATGCGAACGATACCGTGCCACGTTATTTAGAATCAGGTAATTGGGCACCTAAAACGACTGTAGCCACGCTTTCTAATGCGATGGATGTAAGTCGTCCTAACAACTGGCCACGTGTCGAAGAGTTATTTAAACGTAATGGCTGGAGTTTAAGTGATTTAGGTTCTGGTATGTTAAGCGATAGCAAAACAGAAGAAACCTTAAAAGCAATGTACGCAAAAGGTTATTTATGTGAACCACACGGCGCGATCGCATATCAAGTATTGAAAGACCAACTTAAAGCGGATGAAACTGGTATTTTCTTATGTACGGCACATCCTGCGAAATTTAAAGAGTCTGTAGAGCGTATTCTTTCGCTCGATCTTCCATTGCCAGAAGCGTTGGATAAACACAATAAATTGCCATTGCTTTCTGATGAAATGGATGACAATTTTGCACAATTACGTGCATATTTGTTGAAATAATAAAAAAGTGCGGTTGATTTTGACCGCACTTTTGTTTTATTACTCAAAAGGGCGGGATAAACGCCCTTTATTTTTAAGAATTAATCTTCTTTTCCTAAGATTTGATTCACTTCACTCTTATAGAGTACGGCTTTAGCACCAAAAATGGCTTGCACGCCACCGCCGACTTCAAGCACATCAATCGCACCTAATTTTTTCAATTTGGCTTTATCAACGACTTTGACATCCTTAACAGAAACACGTAAGCGAGTAATACACGCATCCACGTTTTCAATATTCTCAGCGCTACCTAATGCTGCAATAATTTTATGTGCATTTTCAGTAAGAGAGCTGGTTTCTTGTTCTACATTTTCTTCTGTTTCTTCACCACGTCCAGGTGTCATCACATTAAAGATGCGAATCAAGAAAACGAAAGAGAAATAATAGAGCAGAGCCCAAGGAATACCGACGAAAATGACACGCAACCAATGGGTGTTTTCATCACCTTGTAAGATACCAAAGAGCAAGAAATCAATAAAACCACCAGAGAAAGTATTTCCGATAGAGATATTTAAATAATCGGCAGTAAAGAAAGACACACCATCGAAGAATGCGTGGAACACATAAAGCCATGGTGCAACAAACAAGAACATAAACTCGATTGGTTCAGTAATGCCAGTAATGAAAGAGGTGAGGGCTGCACCAAGGAATAAACCGCCAATTTGTGCACGACGTTTTTTCGGTACACTGTGATACATGGCTAAACAGGCAGCTGGTAAGCCAAACATCATAGTATCAAAACGGCCGGCAAAGAAACGCGTCCCTTCAGTAAATAAACCATGGTGATTTGGATCTGCTAATTGAGCAAAAAAGATTTTTTGTGCCCCAACAATCATCTCGCCATTGACCATTTCCACACCACCTAATTCAGAATACCAAAATAGTGGGTAAATCATGTGATGTAAGCCAACCGCGCCAGATAATCGCATTAAGAAACCGTATAAGAATGTACCAAAGGTTCCCATAGATGCGATACTTTTACCTGCGGAAACAAGCCATTGTTGGAAAGTCGGCCAAATGAGGAAGAAAACTAATCCAACGAAAATAGCTGAAAAAGCAGTCACAATAGGCACAAAGCGAGAGCCGCCAAAGAAACCTAATACTTGTGGTAATTGGATGTTGTGATAGCGATTGTGTAATTTAACGGTAATCAAGCCCATCACCAATGCACCAATCACACCCGTATCGATGCTTTTTACATCAGGAGAGAAAATCGGAATTAATGCGGCAATAGTACCCGTCATAATGAGATAACCGACAACCGCAGCAAGAGCAGCAACGCCTTTGTCACGTTTGGCTAAGCCGATACCTAAACCAATACACAATAATAAGGCTAAATTGGCAAACACTACGCTACCGGCTGCTGACATGATCTGAAACAGGCCTTGCAGCGCCTCATTATTTAAAATTGGATAAGCTTGCACCGTTGCTTTATTGGAAAGCGCCCCACCGATCCCAAGTAAAAGACCCGCAGCAGGCAAAATAGCAATCGGCAACATGAATGCCTTACCGACTTGTTGAAGTTGTTTAAACATAGAACCTCCTGTGATTACTTTTTTGAAATGTAACGTATTTGAAGGGAAAAATCTGTGAAACCGCTCACAGTTTCAACCTAACACCTTGCTTTGATGAGTTTTAGCTTATGTTGGCGTGCGGTGGATTTCCTTTTATAATGCAATCAAACTGATATGTTTATTCATTATTTTTATGACAACTTTTATTGCCTACGCCAATATTCAACAACCTTTTCCTTTTGATGAAATTCCTAGGGAGCTCGTCCCTGAAAATTTGTGTACAGAACCGCTGGGAAATTCTCGGATAACGCAACGATATCAATGCCGTCGATTGGCGCATTTTTTACTTTGGCAGTTGCTAAAAACAGCGGAAAAATCAACCGCACTTTTAGGGCAAATTTATCGTACACAAAGTGACAGACCACAATTTCCCGTCGAGAATATTGATTTTAATATTAGTCACTCTGGTGATTGGGTTGCTGTATTGCTGCATATTAATGAATCAGAAAAAAGTGCGGTCGGTATTGATATTGAATTTCCCAAACAACGGAATTTTTCTGCGCTCATGGCTCATTTTGCACCACAAGCAGAACAAGATTGGTTTGCTAAACAGCCTGATGCAGACCAGGCCTTTTATCGTTGTTGGTGTTTGCGTGAAGCTGTATTGAAATCACAAGGCGTAGGAATAGTGAAGTTATCAAGTGTGACGCATTTGCCAGAACAACTGCAGATCTTTTCAGATTATTGTCCGAAAGGTAAGTTGATTTTTACAGATGAATTGCCTTTTTACTTTGCGGCATTTATAAATCAGTCAAAAATTCAACCGCACTTTTATCAGTGGGATGGAAAAAAATTACTCGAAAAAAATATAAAAAAATCCTTGATTTACCAAGTAAATGAATAAAAGAAAATCCTTGAAAATATTCAAGGATTTTTTATTTTATAAAACTTGATTCGCCACTTGTATTTTCATAGACTAACCCCATTTATTTCGATAAACTCATTAAAATTTTTAGACAAATGGAGAACGTAATGTCGCAAAACGGTCCAGATCAAGATCCTTGGGGTAAACCGGGGCAGAGCAGCGGTCCAAAACAGTCAGATAATTCATCAGATAAGCAAAATGAAAATGGCTGGGGCTCGCGAGACAAAAA
>OAWJ01001756.1_pt1 | contig 10658 bp, 9 predicted proteins | sample 1517021 | NCBI WGS metagenome assembly OAWJ01 (sample SAMEA2580121, study PRJEB22360) | human gut metagenome | biome: human gut; feature: human-associated habitat; material: faeces | place: Denmark | collected 2008/2010
GTCGGGGTCCGCCCTGCCGCCGAGGCCGCGTGGACCCCGGCCGATGTGACCGAACCGCTGGATCGCGCCGCTATGGCCAAGCTGGCTTTGGTGGTGCGTCAGGCCACCGAGGCGCTGGAATCCTACGAGCATTCCAAGGCGCTGGAAGTCATCGAGTCCTACTTCTGGCAGTTCTGCGACGACTACATCGAGCTGGTCAAGAACCGTGCCTATGGCACTCCGGACGAGCAGGGCAACGTGCCGTCCGAGAAGGCCGTGAAGTCCGCCCGCACCGCACTGGGCTTGGGCTTGGATGCCTTTGCTCGTCTGCTGGCTCCGTACCTGCCGTACGCCTCTGAAGAGGTGTGGAGCTGGATGCACGCCGGTTCCGGTTCCGTGCACCGCGCCGCTTGGCCGGTTGTGAATCCGTACGTCGAGGCCGCCACCGGTGCCTCCCCCGAGCTGCTGACCTGGGCCGGCAAGGCTGTGGAGCAGCTGCGCAAGATCAAGTCCGAGGCCAAGGTCTCCATGAAGACCCCGATTCTGTCTGTGGCGCTCTCCGCCGCTGCCGAGGGCGTGGACGCGATTCACGCCGCTTTGGGCGACATCGCACAGGCCGGCCGTGTAATCGGCAAGTTCGACCTGGTGGCCAAGCACACGGCGGAATCCGCTGCCGAGGATGCACCGGAAACCGAAGTGGCCGTCGAGACCAGCGAGCTCGGCGAACCCCCGGTCAAGAAGCCGAAGAAGTAAGTCGCCGCTCTGGCTCCCCTCTTTGAGCCAGATTAAACCGTCGGAACCACGATGAGATATCGGGTTCCGGCGGTTTTTTGTTGCACGGCAGAAGTATTGATCTGGGCGACCGCCTGGTTCAGGAGCTCACCAGCATCGCTTATCTCTACAGTCTCGTTGACCAGTGTGCTCATATCATGCTTGAGCAATGTACCGCCACTGCCAAAGCCAAACAGCGTTGGGGCAACATCCATGGAATCACCGGCCTGAGAAACGGCGTTTTTGAACTTGCCGCTGCTTTGCTCGGTTGACCCGTCTGCAGAGTTCAGCTTGCCTCCGGCAAAGGTGTCGGCGGTCTGCGAAGAGCCGATTGACGAGTTGACACCATTGGCATAGTGCATGACGTCCGCTGAAGACAGCGACATCGTGTCATCCACCAGCGAGGCATCAGCATGCTGCGATTGCTGTCGCTGTGCGGCCTTGGCCTGTTTGCGTGCAGCACCGGCCTTGCGCTTGGCTTCCGCGGCACGAGTCTTGCCATAGAACGACTGCGATTGCGCGTCCGCCAAGCCGGCCAGTGCATGGGCCTGATCAACCGAGCCAGAACCGCTCGACGCATTCTGCACATTGCCGGAACTGGCGAACTGGTCTGAAAAACGAAGCACAATCTGACGCAATGCCGCAGCCTTACCGGTGTGCTCGGATGCCGTGGCGAGTGTGCTCATGGCAGCATCGACCTTGGACTGCGCCTCAGTCAAATCGTCGCTGCTATTGGTTTCGGCGATTGCCTGCTGCTCGTGAATCCCGGCACCAGACGAGGTGCCGCCGGTCAACGCGCTGAGATTGGCCGTGTATACGTCCGTGTATTTCATCGAATACGGGATCATCGCAGCAGACAATTGGCTCTGCCCCTCGGCATACTGCTTGGATCCCTTGGTGGCCTCTTCGGCGGCTTCGGTGTTCAAATCATCCGCCAAACCAGTGGTTCCCTGCTGTTGGATGCGCCGAATCACTTCGTCCAATGCTTCGACTGCACCCGCATGCTGGTGCGCGGCGCTCACATTGTTCACTGCATCGGCCAGATCAATCACCGCTTGGGCTAATGGCGTATCTTTGGAAAGCTCTCCGGCTGTTCCCATAAGCGCGGACAGCTGGCTGGAATCACCAATGGACCCAGACAAGTGATCGGTATAGGCGCCAACATATGCAGCCATATACGCATCAAAAGCCTGCTTGTGGGTTACTTTACGCTCGGCCACCACGGACTTGTCGAGCGCACGTTCGTTGCTGCGCAGCGCATCCAACTGATCGATAAGCTGCTGGTGCTCGCCGGAGCCCGCATCCGTCAGGGAACCAACCAAAGTAGCGCTGTTGGCAATCAGCTGGGAAGCATCTGTATCGGCAGCGGTTTGGTCGGCGGCATCGGCCTCGGACTGAGTGGCGGATCCTGCGGCCTGAGGATCGGCTCCAACGGACGGCTCTCCGGAAGACGGCAGTGCGGCGAGCGTCACGGCACCCATTGAGAACTTCTTCGCGTCCATGTAGCAGCTGAATTTCAGCCCGGAAGAAACGTTCCCTGCCGCGGCTACCACAATATCGGAGCCCTGCGTGGCTACCGAAGCCGTATTATCGGCGGAAATATCACCAGTCACTTGAGTGGGCACGGTGAAGGTGACAACCGGAATCGTATGGTTGGCTGCACTGGACTGCGGTTTGACATCGATGTATATGCCGACAAGTCCAGACGCTCCGGAAATCTCGCTGGCCTCAACGTTCGGACCATCCAGCGAATACGTGACGTTGACTTTCCACGGTAATTCGGCAGCCGCGCCCGGAATGCGGGAGATTGCCGCATTGCTGGCATTGTTCACCACATACAGCCGGGTTGCGTCTCCCCTCTCATCGGTGACGGCATAGATGTCGCTTGCTTTGGAAAGCAGAGAGCCATAATCGACTGATGCCGGACGGGAAAGCCACGCACCGCCAACAGTGCCGGTTACGCATAGTACGCAACTGATCAAGGCGGAGGCAAGTCTCATGGCGGCGTTTCCGTTCAATGTGGTCAATGGTTATACGGTTTTGGCTATCGGTATCGATAGTCCCGTATCAATGTAGTCGCCATTGCCCTTGGAAGGACATGGGCAATTCGTGTGCCGCTGACCAGTAATGGATTGCTACGAGAAGCTCAGGCGAATACGTCGAGCACGCCCGGGTCTCCCCCGGCGTCGGCAATACGCTTGTGCCGCTTCTTGGCCTCGGTGACCACGAATTCACGGTACATTTCGGCGATTTCGGGGTCGAGCCCAGCATCGATGGCGATGCGGTGGAGACGCTCGATCTGATAATCCTCACGCTTGGTGTCTTCAGGGGCGAATCCGGCATTGGCTTTGAGCACGCCCACCTGCGAGGTGGCTTTGAAACGCTCGGCCAACAGGGCTATGGCCGCCGAATCGATATTATCGATGGTCTGACGTAGCGCCTTGATACGCGCCACCGCCTGCGCGGTTTCCGGGTGAGCCGCCGCTTGGGCGGAATCAATGGTGGTCTTTTGCCAGTCGCTGCTCGTTTCTCTCATGATATCGAGAATACTCCCGTTCAAGTCCTTGCGCGATGCTCGCAATCCCGTATTTGACCATGACGTCGGCTACGGTCAGGCCGTCCTCGACGTGGTCGCGCGCGGCCGCGACCTTCGTCTACCAGTCATAGCGCCTGTTGCCGGTGGCTCCCATGACTGCCTCCTCGCCGTTGGATCCATACAACAGGATCCATTGTTTCGGGGTCTGCCGTGGCATCGCAAGCCGGCGCGCCAACGTCCTGCTGCCCGCCCCGGCCCTGACGGGTTCCAGCGCCTCGCGCCGGAACCCGTCGTCGTAATGTCTCCTCCGATCTTCACCCATACGAAAGAACCACACCTCCGATCATCGAATCTGAATTTCTCCAGTCCAACAACCGTGGTTCAGAAAAGTATCGCGTTTTATCGCTCTAGCGCCAATTCCAATATGCCATAAGTGGGAACTGGAATCGTCGTGATCGTCGCGTCTCCGTTTTCACGGAACGTATCTGTATCTTCTTCAAACTGCATAGTGATGGCTCCTGTGCAGTCGTATGCGTGGCCGGTCAACTTGACCGTCCCGCCGTCACCGCGCAGGCGAATGGTCACGTTGTTTTCCGTGGATGCGTTGAGGATGATCAGCGTTCTCGTATCCGCGTCCACGTCGATGATCATGTCCGGCGCGTACACGCCGCTGACTTGCGTCCCGTTGCCGTCGAACGCGTGCACGAGTGGATAGCCCAGAATGCTTGACACTGGCTGCAGACGGCCATTCAACAGGACGTTTCGGTGTTTGCGCCATAGGGACAGTAGGAAACGGCAGGATTCATACTGACCATTCGACATGGCCGACGGCGGGACCGAGATCTGCGGCACGGCGAAGAACGATGCGAGAATCTGCGCCGCGCACGTCTCCGCTCCCGCGTTCACGTCCCACAGCAGCATATCTCCGTGCACCACGCGGTTACCAGCGGCCAGCCGTTCGTCGATGGTGCGGATTCGATTGGTCAGGGCATCGGCGGGACAGTCGCTGGCCCTGACTATGTTGCTGTACGGTGCGATGACGGGACTGGAATAGGGTTGGCGGAATTCGACGACCGGGACCTGACCGCAGTTTTCGATCAACATGGTCTTGATCCGTCCGAGCATAAGTCTCATCGCCTCGCCGACATCGGTGACGTCGCCGGGTTCGGGATTCTCCAATGGCTGGCCTTGGTAGGCCCCGGCCTGTTCCAGGAAATCGATCTTCAGTCCGGCGATGCCGTAATCCTTGGCCATCCGAGCGCAAACGCCGCCGATGTAGTCGCGGACCGCCTTGCGTCGTGGGTCGAGGACGTGGAATTGCCGTCCCAGCCCGTCGTCATGGATGGGCGCGTATCGTTCCAACGTCTTGAACACGTGCGCCTTCTCGCCCAGCAACAGGGGTGCGATCCATAGGACGACGCCGACCCCCGCGTCCTGGAACCTCCTGACAGTGGCACGCATGTCGGGGAATTTAACGGGATCGGGAACCCAGTCGCCGCAACCGGAATATCCGCGCCCGCTGCCATATTGCTGCCAGCCGTCGTCGATGAATATGGATCCACATCCCAGTCGGCTCATGCCGTCGAGCTCACGTCCCAAGGTCTCGGCGTCGACGTTCTGCAGGTACGCATACCAGGTGGAAAAAACCGGTTCCAGCGCCTTGTCCGCCATGGGTAAAGGTGCGGAACCATCGGCCACCCATTCGACCAAGAGCCGCATCGTCTCATCCAACGGCAGTCCGTCATCCATGAGTAACAGTCGGCTATGTCCGGGAACACGTTGGATCTGCAGCATCACGACGAACAACACGTGTTCCTCGTCGACGCCGTAACGCATCGTAATCTCGTCCTGTGCGAACGAATATGCGAATGACAGCACGTTCCTGTCCGCATCGTCAACCATGCATCCCATGGGGGCCGAATTGACCAACGACACCTGCGTGACGCCGGCCCAGTCAGCAGGCAACGGCTCGCGGCAACGGGATCCGACCATGTGAAACCTCTGGATGGAGCCGAGAGGCTTGCCGATCACGATCGTCGCAGTGGCCCCCGGATTCGCCGCCGTCACATCGAACACGATGCCCGTCGATGCCGGACCATCTTCACACGTCGCCTCGATGGTCAGCCCGTCCGAATGCATGATCCACGTCGCGCCGAGGCTTTGCCCCTCATACAGCATGTCCTTGAAATGATCCAAAAGCATATGAGCCGTCCTTTCCAGTGCCTTCTTTGGCACCTGAGCATGTCACTCCTTGACAGATCCCGCCGTCATGCCAGACACGAATTCCTTTTGGAGGAACAGGAAGAGGATCAGGACCGGTAGGATCGAGATCGTCGTGCCGGCGAGCAACTGGCCGTAATCCGTGGTGTTTGCACCCTGCAATGTGGCAAGGGCGACGGGAAGCGTGTACTGTTCCGGCGTCCTGGTGATCACCAACGGGTACACGAAGTCATTCCAACGTCCGAGGAACATGAAGATCGCCAATGCGGCGAGCGTGGGCTTCATGGTCGGCAGGACGATTGTGCCGAAGATCCTCATCTCACCAGCGCCGTCGATGCGCGCAGCCTCGACGATCGACGTGGGGAACGTGGACATGGCCTGTCTCATGAGGAACACTCCAAACGGCAACGCCAGATCGGGCAAGATCAGCGCCTGGTAAGTTCCCAGCCAGCCGAACGACAACATCATCTTGAACAACGGGACCAGCGTGACCTGCGATGGCAATGCCATGACACCGATGACCAGTGCGAACAGGATGTTACGGCCACGGAAGCGGTATTGGGCGAACGCGTACCCGGCCAGGGAACAGATCACGCCGCCGACGATCACGTAGGTGACCGACACGATGAGCGAGTTGACGATGGCGTCGCCGAACTGGGTGTTGGTCATCAGGTTGCGGATGTTGTTGAACAGTTCGGTGCCAGGGATCATGTGGGGTGTCTTCGAGAACACGTCCTGGATTTTCTGGTGCTCGCCACGAGCAGCCAGTAGAACGGGAACACGAAGACGATGAGTCCGATCCCGAGGATGGCGGTCAGTCCGACGGTGCGCCAGCCGTTCCGCTTCGCATCGATCCTCTGGGACTTGTCTACTTTGAGATTTGGCGTGGCCATGTCACTTCTCCCTTTGGATCCAGAATTGGATGACGCTCAGACCGACGATGATGATGAGCATCACATAGCCGATTGCCGACGCGTATCCGAAATCGAAATACTTGAAACCCTGCATGTACAGGTACATGCCGACAGTCAATGTCGCGTTGTCGGGACCGCCGTTGGTGAGCACGTAGGGTTCGTCGAACAATTGCAATGTGCCGATGGTGCTGAGCACGGTGGTCAACAGGATTGCTGGCCTCAAGCCAGGCAAGGTCACGGAGCGGAACTTCCACCATCCATTCGCGCCATCGACCGATGCGGCCTCGTAGAGTTCAGTGGGAATGGATTGCAATTGGGCCAGGTAGATGATGGCGTTCTGACCAGTGTAATGCCAGGTCATGGCCATGATGATGGAAATCTTCGCCCATGTCGAATCCGTGAGCCACGGGACGGGCTTCAAATGGATCAGCTCAAGCAGATAGTTGACCACTCCGCTGTTGGCGTCGAGCATGTTCTTGAACAGGATTCCGTATGCGACCAAACCCATGACGATGGGCAGGAAGTAACCCATGCGGAAAACGGAACGCAGTTTGAGGAATGCGGAGTTGAACGCGACGGCCAATAGGATCGCCAGAAACAGCATCAGCGGCACCTGGATCACCAGGATGATCGCGGTGTTGCCCAGCGCCTTCCAGAACAATTGGTCCTTGAACAGGCGCGTGTAGTTGTCGAATCCAGCGAACAATTGTTTGCCGGACTGGTTGGTCGTGAAGCTCAGCCAGGCGGAATATAGATATGGACAAATCTTGAACACGCCGTATAGCAGCACCATTGGCAGCAAGAAGATGTACGGCGCGTTTCGTTGTGTCAGGAAGTGTTTTCTTGATGATGTGTTGGCCCGCGTCACCATTGTCGCTCCTTTCCCTTCGTCGGAGTACCGTTAATTGTTAAAGACATGGGGCCGTCGGGGTGGAGAGGTTCCAACGACCCCATGCGAATTCTGATAAGGTCAGGCGATCTTGCGGCCTGTCTCGTTGGCGAGACGTTCCGCAGCCTCGTCCAAGGCCTTCTGCGGGTCGGCGCCCTTGGTGAGCACCTGGACTTGGGCATCAATCATGGCTTTCAGCGCCTTCGCGTAGTCTCCGGTGAAGTTGAGCTCGGGGGTCTCGTCCTCGAGCTGCTTGATGAACACCTCGTTGACGTTCTCATTGTTGAAGAACTCGTCGGGGGTGTTCAGATCCTCCTTGATGAACGGAAGATAGCCGGGGAACAGGCCCTGGGATTCATACATGGCTTTTTGGCCTTCCGTGGTGCCGAGCGCGTACTTGATGAACTCCCAGGCGGTCTTCTTGTTCTTGCTCGCGTTGGCGACGGACAGGTAGGTCGCGCCGGGCACCACGGAGCGCAGGCCTCCCTCCTCGACTGCGGGCAGAGCGGTCACCTTCCAACGGTTCTTAGCGTCGGGGAACTTGGTCTTGAGCACGCCGGGCAGGTAGGAGCGGTCGACCAGTGTGGCGACGTTGCCTTGCTGCACCTGCCACGAGGAGTCGTCCGATGTTCCGGGCAGCTCGATGATGATGCCCGCGTCGTTCGCCTCCTTGATCAGTTCCATGGCCTTGACGCCGGCCTCGCCGTTCATGGTGATGTTGCCGTCGGTGTCGAAGTAGAAGGAGTTCTGCAATGCAGTGATAATCTGCCAAGTGTCGCCGCAGTTCGCGTTGCCGGTGCATGCCTTGTTGATGCCGAACATGTAGTTGCCGGTCTTTTCCTTGAGCTTCTTCCCGGATTCGATGAAACCGTCCCATGTGGAGATGTCGTCCTCGGTGATGCCGGCCTCTTCGAACATCTTCACGTCGTAGACCAGCGCTCCGGTGTTCACTTCGAAGGGGAGCCCGTAGATCTTTCCGTCACGTGTGGCGCTCTTCATCACACCGGACGGGAAATCGTCCTTGAGGTCATCCGCGCCATAATCGGACAGGTCGGCAAACGCGTCGGGGAACTTGTCCATGTAGCCGCCGATGTAGTCGATGCCCACGTTCATGATGTCGGGCAGACCCTGGCCGCCAGCAGCGAGCCCTGTGGTGATCTTGTCCCAGATGGCGGGGTTACCGACGTTCTCGACCTTCACCGTCGTACCGGGATTGGCTTCCTCGAATCCCTTCGCGGCGGCTTCGAACGCTTTGCCCGGCTGCTCCCACGTCCAGATGGTGATGGTGCCACCGACCTTTGTCGCTTCCTCCGCGTTCTCGCTCGACGACCCGCAGGCCGCCATAGACAATGCCAATGCCAAAGATGTCGTTGCGGCCATTGCCTTACCGATGGTTTTGCGCATGTTGAATCCTTACATTAATCCGCATTTCAACCTTGAATTTGCGGGCTTCCGTTCCTTCTGATTACGTCCTTCTGATCACTTCTCGAATGACGTACTAAGATTATATGCAAGATGACATCCGATGATGCTGCTCAAGGCCTATCTAGTAAACAAACTGCAATATATAGCCGACAAATTGAGGAACCGAACATTTTCGGACATACAAAAAGATATCCAAAGGATTCTCAAAATCTTACAAACTGCAATACAGCGCCGGAATGGTTATTCCGTGACGAGACGGTCCGGATTGCTGAAGCGCCGACGGTATTCGCTCGGGCTGAGCGTCAGTTCGCGCGCGAACGCCCTTGAGAACGAGAACTGATTGCGATATCCGCACAGCTCGGCGATCCGCGCGATCGGCATTCTGGTTTTGATCAACAATTCCGACGCCTTCTGAACCTTCGAATTGATGACGAACTGTTGCGGAGTCGTATGCAGATACTTAATAAACAACTGGTGCAGGTACCCGCGGCTAATGCACAATGCGTCCGCGATCATCTGTACGCTCAGAGTCTCGTCCGCGTGTTCCTGCACATAGGCGACTGCACGCTTGATCAAATCATTCTCGGACGATGAATCCCTGGCTTCCTGCGCGATGCTCGAAACGTTGGGGTTACGCATCAGCGTCGCAAAGATCAAATGCATGAACCCGCGGATCGCTATATCGTTGGCGGGCGTCGGATTATAGCAATGCAATAGTCCGCCAATGAAATCCCAGATAGGCTTCACATCCGGCAAGGCGATCACGGGACACACATTGGACATGCCGCATTCCCGGACTATCTCCACCGTATCATCGCCGGTGAAGTTCATCCACGCGTATATGCATGGATTGGTGGGATCGGAATAATAGAACGTATTGGTTCCCTCGGGCACGTAGAAACATTGCCCAGCATTGACGATGTAATGCTGCCCACCAAGATAGAAATGCACCTTGCCTTTGAGCACGAAATGCAGCATGTGATAGGAGCATGTCCTCGGGCCGCTCGAATCCGACGGCTTGCACTCCTGCCGTCCAGCGGCCATGAACACCAGATCCATGCTCTCGATGCGACGCTGCAACGTCAACTTCGGCACAGTCTGCGAATTATCCATCATACGATTCAACGATACTCACTGATGCCTAAATCGAATGGGTGCAAACGTATTCGGGGTGGATGTTCCCTTGGACTTATTGGGCCAGGGCGAGTGTCATCGTGAAGGATTCCAGGGTGTAGCGTGATCGGGCGGTGGACTTGTATATCACGTACGAGTTCAGTGCCGCAAAACCATTGGCCGGTGCTTATGTGGGGCGGTGGTTACTCGGCTATTCACGATTATGCACCGGTCCAATGGATGTGATTGGGTCGGCGTGTCGATTTGACGTTGATAATGGTTATGCCGGTTTCTGATCGGCGATAATGGTGGATGACGGCTTGGGCGGTGACCCCACATTTGACTGACGCCATCGGTTCCGGCGGCTGTCCTTATTTTGAGGCTCTTGTGTTGTTTTCGTGGGTGGTGGTTCGTCGGTGAGCCGTTGAATCCCAATGTGTGAGGGGCGCTTCCTGTAGGTTTGTTTTTCGACCAGGAAATACAACCGAGGAAAGCGCCTTGGTTGAAGGGCTTATTCAAACGATTGCTGAACGTCAAGGGCATGGTCGTCGAGGACGTGCCGGTGGACAATTCCCCGCTGCGCCCGGCTCCCGTCCTGGTGGTCCGGGTGCGGCGCAGGAAGGGCGCGTTGCGTTGCTCGCGTTGCGGGCGCAAGTGCCCCAAATACGACGACGGGGGCGGCGAACGGCGATGGCGCCACCAGGACTTCGGCCGCTATGGGGTCGAGCTCATGGGCTTGGCGCCGCGCGTGGCGTGCGCGGAGCATGGCGTGGCGGTCGCCCAAGTGCCGTGGGCGGAGCCGGGCAGCCGG
>OAWJ01001770.1_pt1 | contig 10584 bp, 6 predicted proteins | sample 1517021 | NCBI WGS metagenome assembly OAWJ01 (sample SAMEA2580121, study PRJEB22360) | human gut metagenome | biome: human gut; feature: human-associated habitat; material: faeces | place: Denmark | collected 2008/2010
TAGCCGTTAAAGCGGTAACGATTACGTAAAAGATGCAGAGTGCGGTACATGAGCTCCATCGTATGGGCAGGATTTTTGCAGACGGCGGAACTTAAAAAGAGTCCCTCAATATAGTTTCGGCGATAAAATTCCGTGACGAGTGTACAGACCTCCTCCGGTGTAAACGTGGCGCGCTGCCGGTCATTCCCGGCGCGGTTGACGCAGTATTTACAGTCGTAGATACAGTCGTTGCTCTGCAGAATTTTCAACAGAGAGATACAGCGTCCGTCGGAAGAAAAGCTGTGGCAGATACCGCAGGAGACCGAATTGCCGAGATGTCCCTGTTTTCCGGCACGGTTCACACCGCTGGAAGTGCACGCAACGTCGTATTTGGCCGCGTCAGCGAGAAGATTCAGCTTCTCGGAGAGAGAAAGTGTTTGTGATGATAACTGCATGGCAGAAAAATTCCTTTCTATGTCCAAATGAATACGAATAAAAGTAAAACAATAAGATAACAGGTATTTTATAAAAAGAACAACTGTTCGATAAAAGAAGTGTAACACAAATCGAACGAATGTTCAAGAGGAAAAATGAAAATAGTACAAGAAAATACTGGAAGAAAAGAAACAGAATTCGATCCGGAAAAACGTGAACAGGAAACAGCAGGGAAAATTTCTGTTAGAAAAAAGTTATACAAAAACAGCCGCACAGATCGGAAAAACAAATCTGTGCGGCTGTAAGCCAAATTTTATGGAATTGAAACGGAAGCAGAGCCGTTTACGCCAAAAGCGCCCCAATTGCCCCGAATACGCCGGAACTTGCAAGCAGCATGATGACGCTTGCAAGGAGAACACCGCCCATGATGGCGAGAACGCTGGTCTTAAAGTCCATATCGAGGATACTTGCGGCCAGTGTGCCGGTCCATGCGCCGGTTCCCGGGAGCGGGATGCCGACGAAGAGCAGCAGGGCGAGCGGAAGTCCGCGGCCGGCTTTTGCTTTCAGTTTTTCCCCGCCTTTTTCGCCTTTTTCCAGACACCAGGTGAAGAACTTTCCGATATACTTTTTATCACATCCCCAGACAAGAACCTTTCGAGCGAACAGGAAAATAACCGGAACCGGAAGCATATTTCCGATGACGGCGATCAGATAGGCCGGAAGCGTCGGAATATGGAAAGCTACCGCGTACGGAATCGCACCACGCAGCTCGATGAGCGGAACCATGGAAATCAAAAATACAATCAGATATTTGGTAATCATATACACCTCTCGTTTTTTACAAAATGTTATCGTTTCTTAGTGCAACGCTCTTATTGTAGCGTGATGCCCGCCATTTGTCCAGTATAAAAAGAAAGAAAGGAGCGGGAGTAAAAGAAATCTTAAGAATTTCTGCATTTTTGTATAATTTTATAACTTTCAAAATTTGAATTTTAGAAAACGGTATGTTAGAATGAAGTGTACTGTTTGCAAAAGAACAGCAGAGATGCCCCCAATGACAGGGGGCGTGGACTGAAATAACAAACGAGGAGGACCCACCTATGATTGCACTGATCGATTATGATGCCGGAAATATAAAAAGCGTGGAAAAAGCCTTTCAAAGCCTTGGAAAAGAGGTTGTACTGACCAGGGATCCAGACGTGTTAAAACGCGCAGATCACGTCGTTCTGCCGGGTGTCGGCAGCTTTGGAGATGCGATGGAAAATCTGAACCGCTATCATCTGGTGCCGGTTATTCATGAAATCGTAGAAAAAGGGACTCCGTTTCTTGGAATCTGCCTCGGACTTCAGATCCTGTTTGAACGCAGCGAAGAGAGCCCGGGCGTTGCAGGCCTTGGTCTGTTAAAAGGAGAAATTCTCCGGATTCCGGACAAAGAGGGCTTAAAGATTCCGCACATGGGCTGGAATTCCATCCATCTGCAGAACGGTGGACGCTTATTCAAAGGCATCCCGCAGGAATCGTATGTTTACTTTGTCCACTCCTACTATCTGAAAGCAGAAGAGGAGGAAATTGTAAAAGCAACGACAGAGTACAGTACACACATCCATGCATCTGTGGAAAAAGAAAATCTGTTCGCCTGCCAGTTCCACCCGGAAAAGAGCTCAGATCTTGGGCTTGCCATTCTGAAAAATTTTGCGGAAATTGGAGAGGAGGACTGACGGATGTTTACAAAACGAATTATCCCATGCCTGGATGTAAAAAACGGAAGAGTCGTAAAAGGCGTTAATTTCGTCGATTTAAAAGATGCCGGTGACCCGGTGGAGATCGCAAAAGCGTACGACAAGGCAGGAGCCGATGAAGTTGTTTTTCTTGACATCACTGCTTCCTCCGATCAGAGAGGAACCGTCGTTGATATGGTACGCAAAGTAGCAGCAAACGTTTTTATTCCATTCACCGTTGGCGGCGGAATCCGTACCGTGGATGATTTCAAGATGCTGCTCCGCGAAGGAGCCGATAAAATCTCGATCAACTCCTCTGCCATCAACAATCCGCAGCTCATCCACGACGCGGCACAGAAATTCGGCAGCCAGTGCGTGGTCGTTGCGATCGATGCAAAGAAAAGAGCGGACGGAAGCGGCTGGAATATCTATAAAAACGGCGGCCGCATTGATGTCGGCATCGATGCCGTTGCGTGGGCAAAAAAAGCAGAAAGCCTTGGCACCGGAGAAATCCTGCTCACCAGCATGGACTGTGACGGAACAAAGGCAGGGTATGATATTGAGCTGACAAGAACCATCGCAGAAAGTGTCGGCATTCCGGTCATCGCATCCGGCGGCGCAGGAACGCTGGAGCATTTCTATGACGCTTTAACCGAAGGAAAAGCCGATGCCGCACTTGCCGCATCTCTGTTCCACTACAAAGAACTGGAAATTCGTGAAGTCAAAGAATATCTGGCAGGCCGCAATGTGCCGGTCCGCCTGTAAAAGGAAGGGAGAAAACGATATGCCGCCTCTTAGCGGAAGCTGGGCCAATGCCCTGAAAGGAGAATTCTCCAAAGATTATTATAAAAAACTGTTTCAGACGGTGGGAGCGGAGTACAAAACCCGCACTATTTACCCGCCGGCTGATGATATTTTCAATGCGTTCCACTTTACCCCGCTCGAGCAGGTCAAAGTGGTCATCTTAGGCCAGGATCCGTACCACGAGCCGGGACAGGCGCACGGACTCTGCTTTTCCGTAAAACCGGAAGTAGACATTCCGCCGTCTCTGGTCAATATTTACAAGGAACTCGAAGACGATCTGGGATGCTACATCCCGAACAACGGTTATCTCGAAAAATGGGCACGGCAGGGTGTTCTGATGCTGAACACGGTGCTGACTGTGCGTGCGCATCAGGCAAATTCCCACAAGGAAATCGGCTGGGAGCAGTTCACGGACGCGGCAATCAAAGTGCTCGCCGGGCAGGACCGCCCGATGGTATTCATCCTCTGGGGCCGTCCGGCGCAGCGGAAAAAAGAGATGATCCACAATCCAAAGCATCTGGTGCTGATGTCCGCTCATCCGAGTCCGCTCTCTGCATACCGTGGATTTTTCGGCAGCCATCCGTTTTCCAGAACAAACGAATATCTGGAAGAAAACGGTCTTGCGCCGATTGACTGGCAGATCGAAAATGTAATACGGGAGCAAAAGCATGAGTAAAAAGAAAAATACATTATTGAGAAATACTTCTATTTTAATGGCGGCAACGATTATCTCACGTGTGATCGGTCTTTTATACCGGTCACCGCTCGGCGAAACGATTGGAAATGAGGGACTTGGCTATTACAGTACGGCGAGTAATCTGTATACGATTCTGCTTCTGATCTCCTCCTATAGTATTCCGATGGCAGTGTCAAAAATCGTATCCGAACGTCTGGCATTAAAAGAGTACCGAAATGCACATCGCGTGTTCCACGGTGCCCTTCTTTACGCCGTGATCGTAGGTGGAGTTGCTGCACTGGTGGCATTCTTTGGCGGGAAATTCCTTCTGCCGTATAACCAGCAGAATGCACTCCTCGCCCTGCGTGTATTGGCGCCGACGATCTTTTTCTCGGCTGTTCTCGGCGTTCTGCGTGGCTATTTCCAGGCCCACAGCACGATGATGCCGACCTCAATTTCACAGATCATCGAGCAGGTATTCAACGCCGCATTCAGTATTGGCGCCGCCTGGTTCTTCATCCAGCAGTTCGCGACAAACGATACCGAACATGCCAAATTCGGTGCCGCCGGCGGAACCCTCGGAACAGGAGCCGGTGTCCTGGCAGGCCTCTGCTTCATGGTGATTGTCTATGGCGTAAATCGGAAAACCATTCTGCGGAAAGTGGCAAAGGACACGCGCCACCGCGAAGAATCCTACCGCGAAATTTTTCAGGTTCTTTTTCTGATGGTAACACCGGTTATCTTTACGACCTTTATTTATAACTGCAACGCTTACCTGGACAATTACCTGTTCTTCACCATCCTCGGATGGCACGGAGAGAATCAGAAAGCACTGAATGCCGCATATGGAGAGTTTTCCAACTATTATGTTACCCTGATCAACGTCCCGCTTGCTATGGCAAGTGCATCCGCATCCGCGATGATGCCGGAGGTATCCTCGTGTTATGCGACCGGTGATCTCGATGAGGCAAACGACAAGATTCTTGAGACGATCCGTCTGACGATGTTCATCTCCATCCCGGCAGCTGTCGGTCTTGGCGTCCTGGCATTCCCGATCACAGGAGTTCTGTTCCCGTCAAGCTCGAGCCTTTCCGGCAAACTGTTGATGATGGGTGCAGTCTCAGTTGTGTTTTCGGCACTGTCCACCATTACCAACAGCGTCCTGCAGTCCATCGGCCAGCAGAAAAAAGCCCTGCACAACGCTGCCATTTCCCTTGGAATGGATCTTGCCATCCTGGCTTTGATTCTCACAGTCTTCCCGAAGACAAATATCTATGCTGTTGTCTTTGCGGGAATCTTGTTTTCCTTAAGCATGTGCATACTAAATAATCTATCAATCCGCAAACACTTGAATTTCCGCAACGAATTCAAAAACACCTACGTAAAACCATTGATTGCAGCTGCAATCATGGGCGTCGTAACCTGGGTTGTTTACTATGGGCTCTTTGCCATCACCAAACGCCCATCCATCAGCATGCTGATCGCAATCCTGATTGCAATTGTTGTATATTTGATTGCTTTTGTGGTTGTAACCGGGACAACCGAGGCCGAAATGCGCCGCATGCCAATGGGAACAAAACTGGTAAAGGTTCTCCGTATCCTGCGGATTTACCGCTAAAACCAATAGAAAAGGCGGTCAGAGTTTTTCGACTCTGACCGCCTTTTCGGTTAACTGAATCAAGCAAATAGCAAAGCGGATTGCGAATATCCGCTTTGCTTGAAACTATGTAAATTTACACGTCTTTTTCTTCACGCAATTCCTGCTTCAGATTCTTATTTGCAGTAGAAAGCATCAGTTTAATACGGTTCAGCTGATTCACCTCCGAAGCACCGGGATCGTAGTCGACAGCCACGATATTTGCCTTCGGATACTCCTTACGGATTGCCTTAATCACACCCTTACCAACAATGTGGTTCGGCAGGCATGCAAACGGCTGGATACAGACGATGTTGTAAACATCACTGTGAATCAGCTCCATCATCTCGCCCGTCAGGAACCATCCCTCACCGGTCTGGTTACCACAGGATACAATCGGGGAAGCATATTTTGCCAGATCCCGCACATCGGCCGGTGGATCAAAATGCTCACTCTTCTTGAACTCCGCAACCGCCGCACTGCGCAGCCAATTGATCAGTTTAATACCGGTATTTCCCAACATCGAAGAACTTTTTTTGAATCCCAGGTGCTCTACCTTGAAGTTCGTATTGTAGAAGCAGTAACAGAAGAAGTCGATCAGATCCGGGACAACCGGTTCCGCGCCTTCACTCTCAAGCAGCTCCGCCAGATGGTTGTTAGCCGCCGGAAGGAACTTAACAAGAATCTCGCCGACAATACCGACACGCGGTTTCTTTTCATCGGTGATCGGAATGTGGTCGAAATCGCGAATCATCGTGCGGCAGATCTGTTTAAAGCGGGTATGGCTTAAATGTTTTGCCGAAATAAAATCAATACAGATCTTCTCCCATTTCTTGTGAATCCGGTCTGTCGTGCCCTTTTTCTGCTCATAAGGACGCATCCGGTAAATACATTTCATCATGATATCGCCGAATTCTGCTGCATAGCAGAGACGAATCGCAAGATCCGGTGTGATCTTGAAGCCCGGATTTTCCTCCAGACCGCTCAAGTTAATCGAGATGACCGGAATCTGCGTCATATCGGCCTTCTCCAGCGCACGGCGGATAAATCCGATGTAGTTCGAAGCACGGCAGCCGCCGCCGGTCTGGCTCATGATGACAGCCACTTTGTTCAGGTCATACTTGCCGGAGAGCAGCGCCTGCATAATCTGTCCGACTACCATCAGAGACGGATAGCAGGCATCGTTGTTGACGTATTTCAGTCCGACATCAACCGCCTCTTTGTTGTCGTTCGGAAGCACTTCCAGATTGTATCCGGCTGCGTTGAACGCCGGCTGCAGAATCGAGAAGTGGATCGGTGACATCTGCGGGCAGAGGATGGTGTAGTCTTTCCGCATTTCTTTCGTGAAGACCGGTTTCTGGATCGAGGACGGAAGAATCTCGCGTACCGCCTGTTTCCGGTCATGTGCACGGAGGGCAGCGAGCAGAGAGCGGACACGGATTCTGGCAGCGCCGAGGTTGTTGACCTCATCAATCTTCAGGCAGGTATAAATCTTGCCGCTTCTGGTCAGAATCTCATAAACCTCATCGGTGGTAACGGCGTCGAGACCGCAGCCGAACGAGTTCAGCTGAATCAGGTCAAGATCGTCGCGTGTCTTTACATAGTTTGCAGCTGCATACAGACGGGTGTGGTACATCCACTGGTCATTGACACGGAGCGGACGCTCGAGCGGTGCCAGATGGGAAACAGAGTCCTCCGTCAACACGCACAGTCCGTAGGAGTTGATCATATCCGGGATACCGTGATGGATTTCCGGATCGATGTGGTACGGCCGGCCGGCAAGCACGATGCCTCTGCGGCCGGTTTCTTTCATATACTGAAGCGTTTCCTCGCCTTTTTTCTGCATATCGCGTCTTGCAGCGCCAAGCTCTTCCCATCCGGCATGAACAGCAGCACGGACTTCATCCTCCGGCAGACCGGAGAACTCTTTGACAAGACCATCGGCAAGCACCTTTTCACTCGTAAACGCAAGGAACGGATTGCGGAACGTAATGGAATCGTCCTGCAGCTCGTCCACGTTGTTTTTGATATTTTCCGCATATGAGGTAACGATCGGGCAGTTGTAGTGGTTGATGGCTTCCGGGAACTCGGTGCGCTCGTACGGGATACACGGGTAGAAGATGAACTTCACACCGTGGCGTAAGAGCCAGGTCACATGGCCGTGCGCCAGTTTGGCCGGATAGCACTCGGATTCACTTGGAATCGACTCAATACCGAGCTCGTAGATCTTGCGGCTCGAGGTCGGAGAGAGTACCACGCGGTATTTCAGCCGCGTAAAGAAGGTGTACCAGAACGGATAATTCTCAAACATATTGAGGACTCTCGGAATGCCGACCTCTCCGCGGATCGCTTCATCCTGCGGCAGCGGCGGGGTGGCCGTGCAAGAGAGCGGCTGGTAGCCGAAGATCCGTTTGTATTTGTATTCGAACAGGTTCGGAATATGATCTTTGTTTTTCTCTTTTCCGATACCGCGCTCGCAGCGGTTTCCGCTGATGTACTGACGGCCGCCGGAGAATTTGTTGATGGTCAGACGGCAGCTGTTCGTACATCCCTTACAGTTTGCCATCGTGGTCGAATATTTCAGCTCGTTGATCTTTTCAATGGAGAGCATCGTGGTCTCCTGATCGGCGGAGTAGCGCTCTCTTGCGATCAGCGCCGCACCGAACGCACCCATGATGCCGGCGATGTCCGGGCGGATGGCTTCGCAGTTGGCGATCCGCTCAAAGCTTCGGAGAACAGCGTCGTTGTAGAACGTACCGCCCTGTACGACGATGTGGCGTCCCAGCTCGGTGGCATCCGAAACTTTAATTACCTTATATAATGCGTTTTTAATAACGGAGCAGGCAAGTCCGGCAGAAATATCGGCGACGGATGCGCCCTCTTTCTGCGCCTGTTTTACCTTGGAATTCATAAATACGGTACAGCGGGTACCAAGATCGATCGGGTGTTTTGCAAACAGCGCCTCATGCGCGAAATCCTGCACGCTGTAGTTCAGGGACTGCGCGAACGTCTCGATGAAGGAACCGCAGCCGGAGGAACATGCCTCGTTCAGCTGTACGCTGTCTACGGTGCCGTTTTTGATCTTGATGCACTTCATATCCTGGCCGCCGATGTCGAGAATACAGTCGACTTCCGGATCAAAGAATGCGGCAGCGTAATAATGGGAAATCGTCTCTACCTCACCCTCGTCCAGCATCAGTGCAGCTTTGATGAGCGCCTCGCCGTAACCGGTCGAACAGGACCAGGCGATCTGTGCGGAATCCGGCAGTTTGGAGTAGATCTCCTGGATCGCGCGGATCGATGTGCCGAGCGGATTTCCGTGGTTGTTGCTGTAGAAGGAATAGAGAAGAGCACCGTCTTCGCCGACGAGAGCAGCTTTGGTCGTCGTGGAACCGGCATCAATACCGAGATAGCAGTTTCCTTCGTAGGTGGAAAGATCGGCGGTCACGACGTTGTTGACACTCTGGCGCGCCAGAAATTCGTCATACTCGGCCTGATCTTTAAACAGCGGCTCAAGACGGGCAACCTCAAAATCGATAGCAACTTTCTCTTCGAGCCGTTTTTTCAGTGCGAGAAGGGAAATTTCGGTTTTTCCGTCTGCATTCATCGCAGAACCGATGGCTGCAAACAGGTGGGAGTTGTCCGGTACGATTGTATGCTCGTCATCCAGTTTTAAGGTACGGACGAATGCTGTCTTTAATTCCGAGAGGAAGTGCAGCGGGCCGCCGAGAAAGGCAACGTGGCCGCGGATCGGTTTACCGCAGGCAAGACCGGAAATGGTCTGGTTGACAACTGCCTGGAAAATGGAAGCGGAAAGATCCTCTTTTGTTGCACCGTCGTTGATGAGCGGCTGGATATCGGTTTTTGCGAATACACCGCAGCGTGCTGCGATCGGATAAATCGCCTGGTAATGCTTCGCGTATTCGTTGAGTCCGGTTGCATCGGTCTGCAGAAGAGAAGCCATCTGGTCGATGAAAGAACCGGTGCCGCCGGCGCAGATACCGTTCATACGCTGCTCCACATTGCCGCCCTCAAAATAGATGATCTTGGCATCCTCACCGCCGAGCTCGATGGCAACGTCGGTCTGCGGAGCGAGTGCTTTTAACGAAGTGGAAACCGCGATAACTTCCTGCGTGAACGGGATGCCGAGGTGGTTGGCAAGCGCAAGTCCGCCGGAACCAGTGATGACCGGCTGCAGGGTCAGTTCGCCCAGCTTTTCGTGTGCTTCCCCGAGCAGGTGGGCAAGGGTTTCCTGAATGTTTGCAAAATGGCGCTCGTAATCGGCAAAGAGAAGCTGGTTCTCTTCGTCGAGGATCGCAATTTTAACAGTGGTGGAACCGATGTCGATTCCGAGAGTATATTTTTTATCAGTCATGAATCAAACTCCTTTTATAATAAGAAACAATCTCAACACATTATACGACAAAAAATAAGGAAATACAATTGGAAAAAGGGCGATGTCTTATGAAAAAAGTATAAAGTCCTTGTGAAAAATGGAGAAACCAGGAGGGAAAAAGGCAGAAAAAAGAAAATTCAGGCATTGTCAAAAACGGGTTTTGCCTGTATACTAAAAATAGTATGCTCTGCATGAAAAACAGGCGGCAGGGATCATGAGAAAGGATGAAAAGCGTTATGTATAAAATTCTGAAAATGGAAGGAAGAGCGAAGCGCGCCCACATGGAAACCGTGCACGGCAATATCGAGACGCCGGTATTCATGAATGTCGGAACCGCGGCAGCGATCAAGGGAGCCGTTTCCACTGAGGATCTCCAGCAGATCGGCACGCAGGTAGAGCTCTCCAACACGTACCACCTCCACGTGCGTCCGGGCGACGAGGTCGTAAAGAAGATGGGCGGACTCCACAAGTTTATGGTCTGGGATAAACCGATCCTGACCGACTCCGGCGGATTCCAGGTATTCTCTCTTGCAGGCCTTCGGAAAATCAAGGAGGAGGGAGTTTATTTCCACTCCCACGTAGACGGAAGAAAGATCTTTATGGGACCTGAGGAGAGTATGCAGATTCAGTCCAACCTGGCATCCACGATTGCGATGGCCTTCGACGAGTGCCCATCGAGTGTGGCAGACCGCCGTTATGTGCAGAATTCCGTGGACCGTACGACAAGATGGCTGCAGCGATGCAAGGATAAAATGCAGGAACTGAACCAGAGAGAGGATACCATCAACAAGCACCAGCTACTGTTTGGTATCAATCAGGGAGCAATCTATGAAGATATCCGTATCGATCATGCAAAACGGATTTCCGAGATGGATCTTGACGGATATGCCGTCGGCGGTCTTGCGGTAGGAGAGACACACGAGGAGATGTATCATATTCT
>OAWJ01001780.1_pt1 | contig 10548 bp, 9 predicted proteins | sample 1517021 | NCBI WGS metagenome assembly OAWJ01 (sample SAMEA2580121, study PRJEB22360) | human gut metagenome | biome: human gut; feature: human-associated habitat; material: faeces | place: Denmark | collected 2008/2010
ATTACGGCGTCGGTTACCGCTGGGAAGCCGACGCCTGCCGCATCGTTTAACATTTTTACCTGCCGGAGATGGCCTTCAGACCAGATCCGGCAACATTATCCCACGCATGGTCAGCAAACTGACATTATCTCTCCGCCCTGGCAGGCACCAGAAAATCGCTCATACTTTAATTGGCAAACAGTACCTTTAGATGCTGTTTTCGATACGCAATTTCAATCAAGGAGTCATTATGGCTGGTTGGTTTGAACTCAGTAAGAGCAGTGATAATCAGTTCCGGTTTGTGCTAAAAGCGGGCAATGGTGAGACTATCCTCACCAGCGAGCTGTATACCTCAAAAGCCTCTGCGGAAAAGGGCATCGCGTCGGTGCGTAGCAACAGCCCGCAAGAAGAACGCTATGAGAAAAAAACGGCAAGCAATGGCAAATTCTATTTCAATCTGAAAGCCGCCAATCATCAAATTATCGGCTCCAGCCAGATGTATGCCACCGCGCAATCTCGTGAAACCGGAATTGCCTCCGTTAAAGTAAATGGCACAAGCCAGACGGTGAAAGACAATACGTAATTACGATGCCGGGCGTAGGTTGTTGGCGTCCGGCTTTATATCAAAATAACGCTTATTTATTGATAATTAAGATTAACCTCCGTCATTAAAATAATGAGTAAATAAGTTTCAGTATCAGAATTTATCACGCCCCACAATCACCAATCTGATCCACCACCGTCAGATACCAGTCACTGTCATAACTGTAAAGTTGACTTAAATAAAATACCAGTCCATCGTTACTCTCTTCTGGCGCAGCGACCACACGCACGGCCCCGTATTCCATTCGACGCGCTGCGGCAATCTGCGCATCAGAAATAGTATTTTGCGGTGAACCAAACATCTGCGTGAAGACCAAACTACGGCTGACTTTATGGTGAACATCGCTATTGCTAATAAAATACCCCTGCTTATTCCAGCCACGTTCGCAGTTAAATTTCGGGATAGCTTTCTTATTAAATTCGTCATCTCGCGGAACATGTTCCCCTGCCGAGGGCCATGGGAAATACTCGGGAACAGGTTGCCTGAAATTAATTTGCTTAAGATTTTCAACATCCATCGAAGCACCACGGTGGAAAAGAACATACAAACCCGTTTTTTTATCAATTAACGAGTTGATTAATTGGGCATCTTCTTGCTGAAAGCCCATAATCACCTTTCTGGCTGTTTCCTCCAGCGTACACCCGGCATTGGCGGGTAAAGAAAAGAATATCAGCCCCACCAGCATCATTCCTTTTTTTAACATCAGCATTGTTTGCATCTTCTCATCATGGGGCTCATATTACACATTTAACAATTTTCAGGATAAACCTTACACCATACTGTTAACCTGGCCGGGTAATTCGCTAGCTGGAATACGAAAGGTATACCAGGCATAACGACAGCGTTTCCACAGGCTGGAGAAATGGAGATGATAAAGGCAATCTGCAATAATTTCGTTATCTGGATATAAAGACTCGGCAAAATGTGTCCAGCGCGCACTGAGTTTCATGTTAAACAGTTTTTCATCTTCTTTGTTACCATACAGGCGCGACAAAGTAATCATTGCTTCGAGCGTACCTTTATTCGCTTCTTCTTGTACCTGTTGGAGGTGCAAATGAGCAAGTGAGAGTTCTTTCACCTCAAAGATATTAAGTAAAAAAAGCCCCCATGCTTTTTCATGTCCAGCTTCATGAGCCAGAAATAAATTGTCAAGGAGATTTTTTTCATAAATAGCCCGTGTTTCTTTAGAAATTTCTTGTTTATTTAGTGCCTGGTAGCAGATAGCAATGCTAAAATAAATATTTTGTAGATCTTGTTGATGTTCGCTATAACCATAATTTTTTACCAGTGGATAAGATACCGAGCTATGGAAATTTAGGTCATCTTGAAGTATTTTAAGTGCCCGTCGAAAATACTCCAAAGCTGTAGATGGTTCATAAGGTAATTTTGTATTGTCTTCCTTATCCAAATATTCAAGAGCAACTAAATTTAATGCGGCAGGAATATTTCTTTGCTTACCAATTGTCGCAAGCGGAATGAAATAATCAGAAAGGTCAAACCAACTCAAATCTTTTATTGCCGACCGCCAATTATGATTGTATTTAATGTCACTAGCTTTTTCCAGCCAAGCATCGCCCTGCCCTTCATCTTTTTCAAAACCCAAAATACCCTCTCGCTGGAAAAACCCCCTATAAATAACAGGTGTAGCATAAGTTGTATTCTGTGAATTTTGGCAGATAAAATTATATATCCAGAATGAATCTGGATAATAACTTAATGCAAATTTTATCGCGTACGCAGTGTAATAATTATTGAGCTTCATGTCTTCCATCACCGCTCGCTGTATACAGCACCACAACTTATCGTGATCGTTCTGCTTGTTATAGCAGGCAAGTAACCACTCTAGGGCATTATGGCGACATTCCTGAAATTGTGCGTACTGAGCAATATTCTCTGCTAAGTCGATTGCATATTGTTGCTCCTCGGGCGCAATGTCCTCAATGCTGACATCTCGGTAATCATCCCACCAAAGTAAGAGATCCATATAGTCATGTTCTTCGGTAGATAAGTGCTTACAGGTTACTGAATCCAGCAATTCGGAAATTTCTTTATGCGACCCTCCCCAGCGTGGCATTCGAAATGGTATATATTCAACAAAAGGATAAAAAGTGTGAGGAAAAATAGTCAGGCAAACAGAAAGCCAATATTTTTGCCCACCATCATCATCATACTCAGGAAGTATATTGGGGCGAGGCAAAACGGGGCATATTGCATGCTCAAACGAAAGTCCGGAATACGCCATCAACGCTTCCACTTCTTGCGGGGAGCGGCGGTGATAATTTTTCAGTGCGATCATTAATGGTATTCCTGCGACACTATCACCGTTAAGGTGTGCCGCCAGCCAGGCTGGCTGACCAAATACTTTTGAGTTGGTGCTGGTAAGTAATGCAGCCATCCATTGTCGTGGGTCACAATCAATTGCTTTAAGTGTAGCGATGACCATTTGTTCATTACATGCACCAGCACAAAGCCACATTGCATGTGTGGTATCATTTGCCCAGCCATAACTGCGATATAACCATGCACGGTGATTCCAGTATTGTGCTTCGGCAAGCCAGGCATGTGTAGAATGAGGTCTTGCTTGCTGCCAGGTTTTAATGAGTCTTAAACCTTCTGTTCCGGCATCAACTAGCGTGTTCATATCATAAAAATAGTTGCACATTTGGGTCCAGGATAAAAAATAGCGCTTTTCAGCCTGACGAGAAGTGAAACTCTCCTGTAATACCTGGTTATAAATTTCATCTAGTTCCTGATAACGTTTTTCTTGTAACATATAAGGAATATTTGCGATTTGCCATTTTCTCTCAAGAGTATTAAGTGGCATTTTTTGGTCACACATCTTTTGCATTGCACTGAGTAAACGAGCATCCTGTTCCATAGATATCCTTTTAATTAGGTTCAAAAATTTTAAATTCATTCCACGGCAATTTTTTCCAGTTACTGGATGGATCTTTCAACCATGCAGTGACTTCCTTTAAATCACGGTTCGCAGTGGCGACGGGGGTATCGTATATCATTAACCATTTTTGTCGGGCGCGAACATAAGCACTGGCATAATCTTCCCATGAAGCGAAACAATCTTGTGCTCTTTGAGCATTCAGTAATAACACTATCCAGGCCTGGTTTTCATCGCACCAGCCTAAACCGGCGATGCAACGAGTTAAAAAAGCAGTGCGCATACAGTCAAACGCCAGCCCATCCAGAACCTGGCCTTGTGCTGCCAGTTGTTCGTAAAAATCATGTGGAGAATTACCAAGCCCTGTAGCCCAGCGCTGTAATATAACGCCAATTTGTTGACGGAAATCTTCGTTGCTTTGGTAAGTTTCTGTTCCTAGCTCTTGTTTAACCTGTAGTGCAAGTTGTTGACGCTTATCATCAGTCAACTTTAAATCTAACGTGAAGCCATTTACTGACAGTCCATTACGACGAGCAACTATATCACCAATTGCTAATGCCCACTTACGTCTCTTTGTTGCTCGTCTTTTGTCCTTGATTAGATCCTTTTCTTTTTCTTTAGCAATAAAAGCATCGATTTGTGGTTTGTTTTTTTTGTATCTATAGATAAAAATAAATATTGCGACCAGGAGAACAATGATAAGACTCATTATTTTTCAACCTCTGACAGGGGTAAGTAATGAGATGTCTGTAATGTCAAACTCTCTATCTCAAAGGAAATGTTGCTGATATTTTGACCTGCAAATTGCGGATGCCACTCAGCGCCAGGGAATAACATTTCCGCAGAAGTAGCAACTATAGGGTCAATAGCATTAAGATAATGTAACTTATCAGGTGCGCTGTGTAACAGTAACCACTGCAACTCCACTGAAGGATTTGTAAAATGTTCTAATAAATGAAAGTTATTATGTAGTACGCTTAGTAAAAAACTGGTTTCGTATACTTCCGTTACATATTTCCACCCCTGATATTCAGGTGTATTTTCATAAACAATACCCATACCTTCACAATCACTATGTCGAACTGCTTGTGGTGATAATAGTTGCAAAAGAGACAAAACATCGTCCGCATATTTTTTAACTGGATGACGATTTTGCTTACCTTTTATTTGATCAATTTCAAGTGAATCACCAACAACATTGAGAGCAATAGTAACATGAGGAATATTATTATTATCACGCAAACTGAATAACCGTAATTTATGTTGCTCAATTTGATTTGCATAATACTCACCATAACCACCGGTAAGATTTTTTCGATCATCAAACTGGCCTACGCAATGTTGCATATGCCATGATTCATAAGCCATTTCACGACGAAGGTTCGAATGACTGGCATCAAACTCAACAATTTTTCCGTCTGGCACATCAAGTATTGACTTTACAGTATTTTGTTCACTCGGCTGCCACCCTTTCTCGCGTCGTTGAAGCATCTTTTCATGCTCTTCTTCACGCATTCTGAACGCAACGTAGCAGGTTATGCGCTGTAGTTTTGATTCCAGACGGGTACCACATTTCCTGGAAAGAAATTCCACCAACTCCCGTTCTTTGGTTAATATTTGTTGATGATCGGTTTCGATATAATAAAGTGTCGCAGTTGATACTGAGGCAGTATAAACCTTCGATACCAGCCATTCCGGGATTACATCATCATTTTTATTAAACAGTGAATATTCTGCAAGCGAGTTAATTTGTTGCACCATTGGAAAGTCACTAATTAGCCATCGATAAAAATGGTTGAGTAACCATTTTTGGATGGTCTCATTATCCTGGCGAAACAGACTTCTTTGCAAAATTGCTGTTTTTACTTCCGGGGCATTAATTACATCCCTTGCATTATAATTCTGGTGAATATTTCCAGTCATAACATCCGCCCGTGTTTATTATATCACTCAAAGCAATAATTGTTGACTATAGATTTTTTATCTAAATCAGCATGGTTGCAGGTACATACTCAAGTAAGCCACTCAAGAAAATAACGTAAACTCAATAGTGGCAGCGTCACAAACTTTGGAAATTATGTCTTATATTTGCAGTTTATTTTAGTGAATAATTGAGATAAATGACATTATTTTACATCCTCAATAATTCAGGCTGTAAGAGGACGGCAAATACATTCATAATTATCAGGGGATGAACATTCAGGAAAGTAGTCAGTATCGTCAACTTTTTCTTTTATCACTACATGAAGATTTCGTGTAGATACTCCCATCTCTGCCACTTCTCCCCTCACATTTACACTGGAGCTAAACCCGCCGATTGCGCTACAATGCCCGCCCTTAAAGTGGGGGCACTCCCCTAACCGCTTCATCAGGTGAAGCGGCTCTGACCTGTCATCAGAACGAGAGAATTATGTTTAAACCGGAACTCCTTTCCCCGGCGGGAACGCTGAAAAATATGCGTTACGCTTTCGCTTATGGCGCAGATGCTGTTTATGCGGGCCAGCCGCGTTACTCCCTGCGTGTACGCAACAACGAATTCAACCACGAAAATCTTCAGCTCGGCATCAATGAAGCCCACGCGCTGGGGAAAAAGTTTTATGTCGTGGTCAACATTGCACCGCACAACGCCAAGCTGAAAACCTTTATCCGTGACCTGAAACCGGTGGTGGAAATGGGGCCGGATGCGCTGATTATGTCCGATCCAGGGCTGATTATGCTGGTGCGTGAACACTTCCCGGAAATGCCAATCCACCTCTCGGTACAGGCTAACGCCGTAAACTGGGCGACGGTGAAATTCTGGCAGCAAATGGGTCTGACCCGCGTGATCCTCTCTCGCGAACTGTCACTGGAAGAGATTGAAGAGATCCGCAATCAGGTGCCGGATATGGAGATCGAAATCTTCGTTCACGGCGCGCTGTGCATGGCCTACTCCGGTCGCTGCCTGCTCTCTGGCTATATCAACAAGCGCGACCCGATTGGCATTGGCCCCCGACCCAGGTCACCCGCCCCACCGCCTGCCGCTGGGAGTACAATGTCCAGGAAGGGAAAGAAGATGACGTCGGCAACATCGTACACAAGTACGAGCCGATTCCGGTGCAAAATGTTGAGCCGACGCTGGGTATCGGCGCGCCAACCGACAAAGTGTTTATGATCGAAGAAGCCCAGCGTCCGGGCGAGTATATGACCGCGTTTGAAGATGAGCACGGCACTTACATCATGAACTCGAAAGATCTGCGCGCCATCGCCCATGTTGAACGCCTGACCAAAATGGGCGTGCATTCGCTGAAAATCGAAGGCCGTACCAAATCTTTCTACTATTGCGCACGCACCGCGCAGGTTTACCGTAAAGCTATCGATGACGCCGCTGCGGGCAAACCGTTCGATACCAGCCTGCTGGAAACGCTGGAAGGTCTGGCGCATCGTGGCTATACCGAAGGTTTCCTGCGTCGTCATACCCACGACGATTATCAGAACTACGAATACGGTTATTCGGTTTCTGACCGCCAGCAGTTTGTTGGTGAGTTTACCGGTGAGCGCAAGGGGGAGCTCGCGGCGGTAGCGGTGAAAAATAAATTCTCCGTTGGCGACAGCCTTGAGCTGATGACGCCGCAAGGCAACATTAACTTTACCCTTGAGCATATGGAAAACGCCAAAGGTGAAGCGATGCCGGTCGCACCAGGCGATGGTTATACTGTGTGGCTCCCGGTGCCGCAGGATCTTGAGCTAAATTACGCGCTGCTGATGCGTAATTTCTCCGGGGAAACCACGCGTAACCCCCACGGTAAGTGATTAATTTCGATTATTTTTCCCGGATGGAAAATTCTTAGAAACCGATCACATACAGCTGCATTTATTAAGGTTATCATCCGTTTCGCTGAAAAACATAACCCATAAAATGCTAGCTGTACCAGGAACCACCTCCTTAGCCTGTGTAATCTCCCTTACACGGGCTTATTTTTTATGCATAAGCCCTATCCCTGGTCACCGTCTTCCATTGACCACATCGATAGAATCCTCCTTCATAGCACGATGCTTTTCACTTATCGACATCGTGCTCGCACAGGTTCCGGTTACGCACAGCCAGAACGCGCATGTTTGACGCTTACCAAAAAATGAACCTAAAGCATTGGAACATTTTTGACATCATTTTCTGATGGCTGCATAAAATAAAAATTCTGCTTTAGTTTCATCTATCTGTTTGTCATTATTACTCACATTCAATAATGGTGTTGAAGAATATCCCATCACAGATAAAATAAATATGTGCATGGTAGTCTTGAATCTATTCTCACTCTCCACATTTGAATGTCAGACGAGCGACGCCATGTAATCCTGCACCTTCTGTCTTCAGGTCAACTATCTGCATTTTTTTGCCCTGAGTAACACAGAAATGAACTGCATCATTTTTTACTATATTTTCTGCACCAGATATTCTACCCCTGGCTAAAGAAGCTTCGGCTTCGGTGTAGTATTGGTTATCGAGTTTACGCTGAATATTACTTTTATATGCAAGACCAAATTTACCGATACTTGTCTCATCATTATGTACAGCACACCCAGACATAAGAAAAACACTAATTAATGATATAGCAGCTATCTTTTTCATCTCACCTTCCCCCATTAAATACCAACGACACTCTCTAGTGTTTAAGTATAATAATGGCCGATCATTATAATTGAATAGGATTATAATAAATGTTCTGTACAACATTTCCTACATAAGTAGGAATTACAGACATGGTGGCCCTTCCGGGTAACCCTATGGGGGGCTTAAATATATTTTGAATAGTATATTTAAGATGCCACTATTTAGTTGAATATTAGATATTTGCTCTTTTTTCAAATTTACTGGTGGCTACCGTTAATATTCGCTGTTCCCATTGCAAGCTCCTGGTGGTAACCACTGAATCCTCCATACTTGAACTGACTTTTTATCCTCCGACTTTCATCCTGTTCTGACTCCACCTTTTCTTTTCTGCTCTACACTATCTACAGACCAATCATAAAGGCACATACGATCATGGCAGAATTTCCCGCCAGCTTACTGATTCTTAATGGCAAAAGTACTGACAATCTACCCTTGCGCGAAGCAATTATGCTGTTGCGTGAGGAAGGAATGACGATCCATGTGCGGGTCACCTGGGAGAAAGGCGATGCCGCACGATATGTAGAGGAGGCACGGAAGTTGGGCGTCGCAACGGTGATTGCCGGTGGTGGCGATGGCACCATTAATGAAGTTTCTACGGCGTTGATTCAGTGTGAGGGGGATGACATACCCGCGCTGGGAATTTTACCATTAGGAACCGCCAATGATTTTGCCACCAGTGTAGGGATTCCTGAGGCACTGGATAAGGCGCTGAAACTGGCAATTGCCGGTAACGCCATTGCGATAGATATGGCGCAGGTCAATAAACAAACCTGTTTTATTAATATGGCGACAGGCGGATTTGGGACGCGTATTACCACAGAAACGCCGGAAAAATTAAAAGCCGCGCTGGGTGGCGTCTCTTACATCATTCATGGCTTAATGCGCATGGATACTCTGCAACCGGACCGTTGTGAGATCCGCGGTGAAAACTTTCACTGGCAAGGTGACGCCCTGGTCATTGGTATTGGTAACGGGCGTCAGGCCGGTGGCGGTCAACAATTGTGCCCGAACGCATTAATTAACGATGGCTTGCTGCAACTGCGCATTTTTACCGGCGATGAAATTATTCCGACTCTCGTATCAACCTTAAAATCTGACGAAGATAACCCGAATATTATCGAAGGTGCTTCGTCGTGGTTTGATATACAAGCCCCACACGAAATCACTTTTAATCTTGATGGCGAACCGTTGAGTGGGCAAAACTTCCATATTGAAATACTTCCGGCGGCGTTGCGTTGTCGATTACCACCAGATTGTCCATTGTTGCGTTAATAAAACTATTCTCTGTTGAACCAGAGAGAATCCGTAATGCCGGATGCGGTGTAAACACCTCATCCGGCATACAGAACAATACTACACCGTAATTAATTTTACCCGTGTCTTCTGCAATGCCAGTTTATCCACCTCAGACACAGCATCATCGGTAATAATAATGTCAATTTTTTCGATTGGCAGTACCTGATTAAAACCGCGACGGTTAAATTTCGATGAATCGAGAACGGCAATCACTTTATTCGCCGCTGTCACCATCGCACCGCTAACGGAATAACCTTCATTAAAGGTCGTAATACCATTAACCGCATCAATACCATCAGCACCGACAAACATTAAATCGGCATTAATATCCTGCAGGGAACGTTCAGCAATAGATCCATGCATAGATCGCGTTTTATGGCGGACCGTGCCACCGCAGACGACCAGAGTAATGTCTTTATTTTCGGAAGGGGCAAACGCCGCCGGGAGACTGTTGGTAATCACCGTGATATTTTTGGCGGTCATTAAACCTTCGGCGATAAGCATTGTGGTACTTCCGCTGTCGAGAATAACGGTCATCCCTTCGTGGATCATTTTGACTGCCGCCTGCGCTATTCTGTTTTTTGGCGCACTGGCGAGCTGAAATCGCTCTTTAAACCCAACTTCCTGGGTCTCGGTTTCACTATTACCGGACATTATTTTCGCCGCACCGCCATGAAAGCGCGTAACCACGCCTTTTTGTTCGAGAAAGCGCAAATCGGCACGGATTGTCGCTTCCGAGGCAGCAAATACTCCCGCCAGATCCTGAACAAGCACGGTTCCCTGTTCATTCACTAATTGGATGATCTTATTCCTTCGCTCGAATGAATTCATCGTCATTTACCCATATTCAATTGTGGCTAGTGTAAACGAAGGGGGACCATTGGTGAATGATCTGTTTTGCACAATACCGGGCCAGCATCACGCTGGCCCGCGGTTTCAGGGAATGAGCAACACTTTGCCCGGCATAGCATTACGAGCGATGTCACGCACCGCCTGGGCGAAGCTTTCAAAGCTTCCACGGTGAGCGATTAATGGCTCCAGGCTTAACTTACGTTCTGTCAGCAACCGGCTCGCCGTTTCCCACTCCTGCCCCGGCCAAGGGCTGGAGTAGTTCATCCAACTGCC
>OAWJ01001790.1_pt1 | contig 10506 bp, 8 predicted proteins | sample 1517021 | NCBI WGS metagenome assembly OAWJ01 (sample SAMEA2580121, study PRJEB22360) | human gut metagenome | biome: human gut; feature: human-associated habitat; material: faeces | place: Denmark | collected 2008/2010
CATATCTCGGCTGGAATTTCTTCTTTTTTTGGCTCACCTCATTTTAACACATACATTTTTTGTGGAAAATATAAGAGCCTGTTTGTCCGGCGGCTGAAATTACATTCGTTTCTAAAAAATCCGGTCTGCATTTCCACAGACCGGATTTTTGATAAATAGAATTAAGGCAATACCGCACAAAGATTGTGCGACAGATGCGTCGTCAAATTTTTCGTCAGATGAAACAAAAAGCGGAGTGAATACTTGATGTATTCACGAGCATTTTTGTGAAATATGACGGGAAATTTGCAAGCAGATGGCGTACAAAGTCGCCAGACGCTCTTTGTACGGTATTGCCTTTATTCAAGTTGAAAAGCATTACTCATACCGCAGGGCATCGATCGGATTCAGATTCGAAGCCTTGATAGACGGGATCAGTCCAAAGACAATGCCCACCACCATAGAGAATACCACGGAAACCACAATGGACAGCGAACTGATCGCCACCGGCACCGAGGCAATCTTGGAGATCAGCTGTGCCAGAGCGATGCCGATTCCCACACCAATGATTCCGCCGATGCTGGTCAGCACAGAAGCTTCTGTCAGGAACTGTGCCAGAATGCTGCCCCTTTTCGCACCGATTGCCTTTTTCAGTCCGATCTCGCGGGTACGTTCTGTTACCGATACCAGCATGATGTTCATAACACCGATACCGCCCACCAGCAGAGAAATGCTGGCGATCCAGATCAGCATGGTGTTGGTGGAGGAACTCAGTTTTTGCAGGGACTTCGCCTGTTTCAGCAAGTCCTGACTGTCATATTTGATCTGATTGCTGTCCCCTTCTTTTCCGACGCTATTGGTGCGAATCGTGGCGTTCATCAGTTCCGTCACCTTTTTTCCCACTGCCGGCATGCTGTCAGTATCCACTGCCTTTGCCAGACAGTTTTCCGGTTCGTCATACCGATACGCGATCGGCCACGACTGACCGGGGATAAACATCTTGCCGCCGGAAGTGCCCATATACGTCCAGTAGTCCTCCTCGGAATTGATGACCGGCTCAAAGCTGCTGACCTCTGTCACGACGCCAACAACCGTAAAGGGTTCCCCGTTGATGTCGATGACGGAACCGATCGGGCTCTCGGAGGAGTACAGGCTCTTGACTGCGGTGCTGTCCAGAATCACTGCCTTGGCGTTATTGGTATATTCCTTGCTCAGGAATCCCCTGCCCTGCTGTACTTCATAGCCTGCCGTATCGAAATAGGCAGCATCAATGCCATACATGGAGCCACTGAACTGGGTGTTCTGATAATACACATTGTCGCAGTAGGAACGTGTGCGGTAAAACGAAGCAGATTCCACATTTTTCAGGCTGGTGATCTGGTCCCGCACTTCCGCGGAAACCACCTGTACCCCGTCCGGTGCCGCCTGATAGCTGAAATCATAGGGACTTTCCCCCTGATACAGCTGCACATTAACAGTGTTGTTGCCGGAACCGATCAGATTGTTTTTGATCTGCTCATTGGTGCCCTTAATGGTAGACACAATGGCAATGATCGCCGCAATACCGATGATAATGCCCAGCATAGTGAGAATGGAACGCACCTTATGGGACAAAATGCCCTGTAACGATAACCGAATATTTTCCAGCATAATATTTCCCCCTTAGTATTCTGATGAGCCGTTGGTTTCGTTGACCAACGCTCCCTCTACGGCATACTTGCCATAGGGGAAACAGATATAATCTTCCTGACTGACACCGGAGAGAATCTCAATGGCATAGCCGCCGTTGATGATCTTGCCGGTCTGGACATTCTGCCGTTCCAGCTTCTTGTCCTTGGATTCCCGCAGCACATAGTACTGTCCGTTTTCCTGCCGCACATAGCTGACCAGCAGATAGAACGTATCTCCGACATCGTCCGCCGCACCGGAAAAGCTCAGGCTGACATAGCTGCCCACTGACAGGCTGGTGGAATCAGTCACTGCTGCCTTAAACGGATAAGCACTGTTGTTCGGGTTTCCACTGCCGTTCTGATTGGTGTAGGAGGTCGGTGTCTTGTCGATCTCCGTCACCTCGGCGGTGAGCATTTCACCGGTATCCCACGAGTTGACAGTCACCGTTGCACCGACAGTCAGCTTGTCCAGATTCATTTCGCTGACAGTGCCCTGCACCATAACGCCGCCGCTGCCCTGTACCACCAGATACGGTTCGTTTTTCTCCAGCGATTCCACTGAAGCCGCCACCTTGGTGACAACGCCGTCGATCTTCGCCAGTTCCTGTCCCTTTTCCTGCTTTTCTGCCGCAGCATCATATTCGATCTGTGCCTTCTTCTGGTCGATCTGTGCCGACTGAATGGCGATCTGCTGCTCTGCCACCTTCTGTTTCAGCTGGGCACGGGTATAGACATAGTTGTCATTGTCCGTACCGGAAGATGCCATTGGAGTGACTGCCGCCATTGGCATTGCCGCCGCCATAGGCTGCACTGCCGCAGTCGGATCTGCACTGGTGTCTGTATCTGCCGGCTGGGTGTCCGGCTGGGTATCCGGAGATGCTGTGCTGCTCTCCGGTACAGTACCAGTACTGCCGCCGGTAGTGCCGGAAGAAGCCGGTTCTGTTTCCGCGGGGGTGTTATTGGCAGGGTCATAGGAGAACGTACCGCCCACCTGCAACGTGCCGTACCACGTTCCGCCGCCGGAGATCTGCACACCGCCGTCCTCGGTCACCTTGATGTTCTGTCCCAGTGTCCAGTCACCGGTAGTGGCCAGCTGATCGCCGCGTACCAGCCAGCCGTAGAGCACGCTGCCGCTCTGGTCATACACCACGAAAACGGCACACTGCTTTGCTGCTTTCAGCTGCTCCAGAACTGCCTGTGTCACAACGGTCTGACCGGTGCAGGCAAACTGATAGGGATCGTCCGGCGTGCCGGTACCGGCTGCCGCCTGTGTCAGAGCGACCACTCCTGCCAGTGTATCCTTGGGAGAATCCGGTGTATCCGGCGTGTCCGGTTCGTCTGGTTCGTCCGGCTCATCGGGATAATCCGGATCATCCGGCACCACCGGTGCTTCTTCTGATGGACGCAGCTTTTTCAGACGTTCCAGCTCTTTCTGAGCCTTCCGCACATTTTCCTGTGCCACCGCCAGTGCCGTCTGTTTCTGGGCAACTTCCAGCCCTACTGCTGTCATATCATAGTCCAGCAGCGGTGTACCCTTGGTCACATGGTCGCCCTCTTTTACCAGCACCTTTGCGATCATCTGGTCGTCGGAGGGCGTGACATTCTGCACATCACCGGAAACCACCTGCCCGTCCATAGAGAGATCATCTCCCCACCAGTACTGGGTCAGATTTGCCACCGGCATCACATCTACGCGGTTCTTTTTCGTCTGCTGTGTCCGGTAAATCACCGTACCGCCGACAGTGCCGCCGGCAACAACTGCCAGACAAACCGCCACTGCAACGATCTTTTTTCCTTTTGTCATGAAGCATCGCCCTCCTGTTCTGTCCGGCGTTCTCCGAAGCCGCCCTGCTCCAGCATGCCGTCCCGAATGGTCACGATCCGCTGGGCATGCCGGGCGATCTCCGGTTCATGGGTAATCATGACAATCGTCACGCCCTCGCTGTGCAGCTGGGCAAACAATTCCATGACCTGTTCGCCGGAACGGGTGTCCAGTGCACCGGTCGGCTCATCTGCCAGCAGCAGACGGGGCTGGCTCACCATTGCCCGTGCAATTGCCACACGCTGTTTCTGTCCGCCGGAAAGCTGAGTCGGCTTGAACTGTATCCGTTCTTCCAGCCCCACACGTGCCAGCATTTCCTTTGCCCGTTCCAGCCGTTCCTTTTTCCGCACGCCGGCATACAACAGCGGCAGTGCCACGTTTTCCAGCACAGACTGGCGGGGCAGCAGGTTGAAGTTCTGGAACACGAAGCCGATCTTCTGGTTCCGTATCGTGGAAAGCTGGTTGTCGCTGCACTGTGCCATGTCCTGTCCGTCGAAGAAATAGTCCCCGCTGGTCTGCTTGTCCAGCAGCCCAATAATGTTCATCAGCGTGGATTTTCCCGAACCGGACGGTCCCATGATTGCCAGATATTCCCCTTCTTCCACCTGTAGCTGAATGTGGTGCAGAACGGGGACAGGTTCTTTTCCCTGCATATAGGATTTACAGATGTCCCGCAAATCAAGTACCATCTGCCGCACCGCCTTCCGCTGTATCTGCTCCGGCTTCATCTGCCGGCATCTCGTCAACACCATCGCCGGCATCTTCTCCTGCTCCGGAGATCACGCTGTCTGCGGTGTCGCCGTCTGCACCGTCGCCTGCCATGCCGGCTTCATCATCTGCTCCGCCGATCACGCCTTCGTCCACAGGGTTTCCGTTTTCGTCGTAGGAAATATCCTCATTGCTGTTGTCGTCCACGGTATCATCTGTGCCGTCATCTTCCGGTGTGGCTTCGTCAGGGTTGGTCGTGGTTTTCATACCCTCCTGATAGGAATCCGACGGGAATGCGATCATATCGTCCTCCGACAGACCGCTTTTGATCTCGCAGTCGCCCATGGTGTCGTCTGTCTGTCCTACTTCTACTTCCCGTTTTTCCAGACGGTCTTTCTTATCGGCAGCCCAGACATAGGTCTTGCCGTTTTCATCAGTCTGCACGTAATCGGAATACAGCCAGATGCCGGTTTTTTCAATGCTTTCATCGGTTCCGGTATCTGCCGAAACCAGCAGATGCTGCCCCAGCATCAGCCCGTCACTGGAATCCAGCGTCACATAAAAAGGATACTTGGAAGCGGTGGTCATCTCATCGCTGCCGCCGTAGTACATGTTGTTGTTCTGGCTGTTGTCGGCTTCGGTAGAGATCTCCGAAATAGTGCCCGTCCAGCTGGAATCGTCTACGCGGGAGTGCAGCACCATGGCTTCATCTTTATAAATCGACTGTACATTCTGCTCGCTGATCGTGCACTTCACACGGAATTCTCCGTCGGACATGATCTTCATCAACACATCTGTGCCGTCCGACTGAAGCTGTTCAGTCGTTTTCAGGGACTGCACCGTTCCGGCGATCTCCGCAGTCACTGTGGCATTGTTAATGGTATTCTGTAATTTTTCCAGTTCGATCTTCTTGGTCTTGATGTCGTATTCCGACTTGGCAATATCGGTTTGCAGGGACTGGATCTGCGTGGTATAAGTCAGCTTATCGTCTGCACTGGCACTTTTCTTTTCTGTTTCCAGCTGGCTGATCTGCTGCTTGTTGGACTCGATCTCATTCTGCATGCGTTCGATCTCCACGTTGCCCTGCTGCAATTCCAGCTGCATGGATTCCACATCATAGGTGAACAGCGGATCACCGGCGTTGACGTGGTCGCCCTCCTGCACAGCAATGCTGGAAACTGTCTTGGAGGTATCCAGCTTGACTTCCTTGGTTTCCTGCGGTTCTACCACGCCGGAAAACTGCAAGTCGGAAATCGTTGTTGCCGCAGAATTCACATCTTTTATCGGCATCACGTATGCCACACCGTCCACATCACTGCCCCTGCTGTAGTGCCGCCACACCAGCACGCCGCTGACGCATACCGCCGCAGCTGTAACACCGGCAACTGTGCCGATTATGATTTTCTTGGATTTTCCCATATTCCTTCCTCCCAGTCCATGCTCCGCAGCAGTGCGTTCTGCCGGCGGAGTTTTTTGAAGCAGTCCTGCACAAATCTAGGGCAATACCGCACAAAAAGCGTCTGGCGACTTTGCACGCCATCTGCTTACAGTGTTTCCCTAGATGCTGATTTCATCTTTTTGGCAGCTGTTTCAACTGTTGTATTCCTCATGCAACGGATTGCCTTTAGTATACCATACCTCTTGACGGTTGTCAAGAGGTTTTTCAAAATTTCTGCGGAAGATTTATTTGGGAAATTTGTGCAAAGGTGAGAGGCGGAAGAGGGTTGTGCGGTGTTCCCTTAGAACGGAGAAAAATCACCTCACAAAATTCGCATATCATTATCGTGTCACCCTCTCCTGAACAGATGCTCTCACGCCGAAATCCGACAATACCGTTCCCCTTCCAGCACCTGCTGCATATACTTTTCCGGTGTTGTCATGCAGACAGCACTCTGAAACGTGAAAGGACTACAGCCGGACACCAGCACTGCACCGGTATCGTCTTTCTTCACCGGAAACTGCCGGTTTCTGCTGCACACGTTCCAGTAGACCACCGCAGGCAGCTGATACCCTGCCGCCTGATATTCCTGCTTCATCTGCTGGAATATCGTCACGCCGCTGCCGGACTGCTCATCGAATTCCATGTCCGAGATCACGTAGATCACTTTCGGCAGTTCCTCCGGCGGCACGTGGTGCTGAACTGCACTCTGAAGTATCAGACGAAATACTTTTTCCAGATCGGTATTGCTGACTTCATTATAGGACATACAGTGCTCCACCTTTTGAAAAATATCCTCCCCTTTCAGAGCAATCAAGCGGGGGTTGTCGGAAAAGGTGATAAAGTGGTTGTGGAAGTATCCCTCATTTCGTTCGGCACAGTAAATGCCCAGCGAAACGGCAACATGAATCGGCATCACATCGCCGGAATAGTTCCAGTACATGGAACCGGAACCGTCTACCACGGCAATGGCATTTTGTTCTGGCATATAATCCGGCAGGGACTTCCATGTCACGTCCAGTATCCGCTGTTTTTGTGCAATGTCATCATAAAACATTGCGTTTTCCTCCAATTCGATGCAGTCCCGAACGATCTCATAGGGGAAAAGCTGACCTGCTTTCAGCAGTCCCTTTTCCTGCTCTGCCCATTCCAGAAACTCGGAGTACCGCTGTCTGTCATGCTTGCAGAATGCTTTCTGATACTTGTACAAGGCTCTGGAGGGTAGTTTGGCATAATCAAAGGTGTAATCCTTCCGGCAAAGCCGCTTTTCCAGCACGTCTGCATAGGTGCGAAGCTGGGAGAGCATTTTCCGGTAAGCCTTTTCCGAAAGATGCAGCCGCTTACAGAGCAGCTTTGCCTGCCGGCACACGTTCTGATTGGAGGTGTGCACAGAGGGCAGCCACTTCGCCAGCAGAGAGATCGGCTTTTCTTCCAGCATGTCCTGCCGGTCTTGCTGTAGCTGCTTCTGGATCAGCTGTATCAGTTCCGGCTCACAGGGCGTGTTCAGCAGTACCATACAATCGTCAAACCGCCCGTACTCCGGAATCCACTGCAAATTTTTCCGGACACTTTCGGGATAGATCGTTGCCGCATATTGCAACAGCTGCCGGAATACGCTCCGTTCACCCAATCCGCCGCGGGTATCCCGCTGGTAAAACAGGATCCGCATCGCGTATACCGGATTCTCTGCATATGCCGCCAAGAACATGTCTTTCAGGCGTTTTGCAGAAGCTTCCCGCAACGCACCGGCTGTGGAAAACAGGTTCAGGCACGCATCGCCGGTATCGTGATACGCCAGTGCTCCGTTTTCGGTGTTTGTCCAGTTCAGTTCTTCTGATAATGCATTCAGCATGAAAAACACGTCCTTTCTTTTTATGTACTGTACGATTGTTGAAGAAACCCCACACGAAACCGGTTTCATGGCTTCGTGTGGGGCTGCCTAAATGTTCCACGATGCTGTTTTGACGGAGAACCCATCTTATTCAATTTTAGGCAATACCGCACAAAGAGCGTCTGGCGACTTTGCACGCCATCTGCTTGCAAATTTCCCGTCATATTTCACAAAAATGCTCGTGAATACATCAAGTATTCACTCCGCTTTTTGTTTCATCTGACGAAAAATTTGACGACGCATCTGTCGCACAATCTTTGTGCGGTATTGCCTTTAAAAAGGAATCGCAAAAAAACGCCATACGGCTGCATCATAAAAATGACGCAAAAACAAAAATAAAATAAACAACATTTATAAAATATTGCTGTAAGCATCGTTCTGACAAGGGAAACACAGATCAACAAAACCGTCAGGCGGGCTTGATGCAGCGTTTTCCAAGGTTTCCAGCGGGATTTTCTCTTGTGCTGTGCACAATTTCGGCAGCAGGTACGCAAGTCTGGTGACCGCAATGCATACTATCTGCTGCATCAAATCTTTGGGTGTTTGAGGCGTGATATGCAATTGTCAAGATGCAGGAAGGAATAAAAAAAGGAATATTTATTTAAAAGCAGACATAACAACCCCCTAATTACACTAGGGTTCCATCACGTCATTCTACTTTTAAATAAATATTCCTTCTCTCGCATTCCTTCCTCGAATTTGAGATTGCTTTTATTATATCACTTCCTGATCGACTTGTCAAGCCTTTTTTCAAATTTTTTGGAAAAAAATCGAAATGGCTCAAATTCCGGAGAATCCAAGCCATTCTGTTTCTCGATTTTGTTTTCGGGTGTGTTGACATGAAGCCTGACACGTATCTTTTGGAGTGATTTTTCCCCGTTCGTCGTTAAGGAAACACTGCATAAAGCCCGCCTGACGGCTTTATGCAGCGTTTCCTTAATCTCTGCGGAAAATATCTCTGGTATAGACTTTGTTCTCCACATCGTCCAGACAGGCATCATACCGGTTGGCAATGATCGCATCTGCCGCCGCCTTGAATTTTTCCAGATCGTTGACCACAACGCTGCCGAAGAACGTTGCTCCGTCCTGCAACGTCGGCTCGTAGATAATGACTGTAGCACCCTTTGCCTTGACACGCTTCATCACGCCCTGAATCGAGGACTGCCGGAAATTGTCACTGTTGGATTTCATAGTCAGACGGTACACGCCAATGGTAACCTGCTTTTCCGTGCCGGCATTCCAGTCGTTGTTCTGGCTGTAATCATAGTACCCTGCCTTTTCCAGCACGCGGTCAGCAATAAAATCTTTTCGTGTCCGGTTGGATTCTACGATTGCCGACATCATATTCTGCGGCACATCGGCATAGTTGGCGAGCAGCTGTTTGGTATCCTTGGGCAGGCAGTAGCCGCCGTAGCCGAAGCTGGGGTTGTTATAATGCGTTCCGATCCGCGGATCCAAGCATACGCCGTCAATGATCTGCTGCGTGTCCAGTCCCTTCAGTTCCGCATAGGTGTCCAGTTCGTTGAAATAGGACACGCGGAGAGCAAGATAAGTGTTGGCGAACAGCTTGACCGCTTCTGCTTCGGTGAATCCCATGAACAGGGTGTCGATATTCTCCTTGATTGCCCCCTGCTGAAGCAGTCCGGCAAAGGTGTGAGCCGCTTCTACCAGTCTTGCATCGTCCATGTCCGTTCCCACGATGATTCTGGACGGATAGAGGTTGTCATACAACGCCTTGGACTCCCGCAGAAATTCCGGACTGAAGATGATGTTCTTACTGCCGGTCTTTTCCCGAATGCTCTTGGTATAACCTACCGGAATGGTAGACTTGATGACCATAATGGCATTCGGATTATACTGCATGACAAGGGCAATGACCGCTTCTACAGCACTGGTGTCAAAGAAATTTTTCTTGCTGTCATAGTTGGTCGGGGCAGCAATGACCACAAAATCTGCATCTCGATATGCCGCTTCTGCGTCCAGTGTTGCCGTCAGATCCAGTTCCTTTTCTGCAAGGTATTTCTCAATGTAATCGTCCTGAATCGGGGACTTTTTCTGGCGAATCAGTTCGACCTTTTCCGGTATGATGTCTACCGCCGTAACTTTGTTGTGCTGGGCAAGCAGTGTAGCAATGGATAATCCCACATAGCCGGTTCCTGCAACTGCGATATTCATGGATCAGAATCCTCCTCATTTCTGTACTGTGTTACCTATACTGTGTCACTTATATAGTATACCACTATTTTTTTACATTTTCAAGAAGTTTCCCGCATTCTCATGAAAATTCGTTTCAAAACGCCCCCAGCTGCCGTCTGATCCACGCCGTTTCCAGCACATCGTAGACGTACTGATTGGGAGAACCGGTTTCAAAATACCTTTCAGAATTGCCGCCCAGCATTTCCACAGCAAAGGCTCCCACGGCTCTGGAACGGGATTGTCCGCCGTAGCAGTGCACCAGCAGCGTTTCCACAGACCGATGTGCCAGAACAAATGCAATGATCTGATCTGCCATTTCATCGGTAAACAAAACTGCCCCGTCCACCTCTCGGATAATGTCATCAAAGTACAGCGTCAGAACACCCTTGCAGAACTGGTTCTCGCAAAACTGAAATCCGAATCCCTGCGTGTGCGTATCCTGAATCGAAATGACTGCATACGTATCCTTTCGTTCCGCCATATCCGCCTGTCCGAAACAGTAGAAATGCTGCATAACATATTCAAAGGCATCATATACAGACTTTACCAGAACCCGTTTCATGCTCAGTTCAGGCTTTCAAACATCATGGTTGCCTGAATGCGGTCACCGCCCAGAAATCCCTTGCTTCCGGAAGAAGAAGTGGTGATCGTGTGCAGACGGTATCCCTTGGCAGCCTGTGCGTCGATAACCTTTTCCAGTTCAGACAGATTTCCGGAACCGGTTCCGATCAGCTTCTCCTTCAGAGCGACCTGTAAAACAACATAATTTGGCACATACATTCTCCTTTACAAAATATAGATA
>OAWJ01001804.1_pt1 | contig 10459 bp, 8 predicted proteins | sample 1517021 | NCBI WGS metagenome assembly OAWJ01 (sample SAMEA2580121, study PRJEB22360) | human gut metagenome | biome: human gut; feature: human-associated habitat; material: faeces | place: Denmark | collected 2008/2010
AGTATTTGACATATTGTGTTCATATTATGAGAATAAAAAGAAAAGATATGAAGAGTATAAAAAATATAATACAGTTTTTTTAGAAGAAGGAGGGGAGTATTATTGCCAAAGCGTAATAGGATATGATTATAGTAAAGCATTTTATGGACCTATGGTAAAGGGATACTCTGAATCAGCAGAATATTTAGGAGATTTAATAATTGGTGATTCAAAGTTAAAAGAAACGTATTTTTTCCCAATGTGCTATCTATACAGAAATGCATTGGAATTAGAATTAAAACAAATATGGTTTGAAGAGTGTGCTTTTGGATTTCAGGAAAGATGTAAAAAGTTATCGAAGAGTAAGCACTCATTTGAAAAATTGTGGAATATGATAAATGAAGACTTAATTCGCCATTCCCAAGGAGAGGGAGATAAATCTGTTATCACATATGCAGAACGATACATATTACAAATAAATGCGTTAGATTCCTCCTCAAGTGTGTTTAGGTATCCAGTAAATAAATATGGAAGATATCATTTTGTAAAGAATAAATATGTTGATGCAAGAAATGTTGGTGAATTTTTTAAAGAAATATCTGAGTTTTTGCAGTGTGTTGATATGATGATGGATGATCATAATCAGTGTTTAGCTGATATGGCAGCTGAATATGCAGACTACTATTAAAAAATCTTGCAATATAATACATAGCCGATTGATTCGATTAAGAGTTGATCGGCTTTTTTCATGCCTATTTTTATACATAGCCAGTCCCGTAAAAAGGATTGGCTATTAAATTTTTCGAGGAAGGAGGAAACCATATGACCAAGTGTAAAGTGATTGCCCTTGCAAATCAGAAGGGAGGAACAGCAAAGACCACAACGACATTAAATCTGGGAATTGGTCTTGCACATCAGGGGCGAAAAGTATTATTGGTCGATGCTGATCCACAGGGAGATTTAACAACCGCATTAGGGTGGACTGATGCAGATAATCTTCCGATTACGTTGGATACACAGATGAAGAAAATATTACAAGATGAACCATTTGTGTATAATGAAGGCATTTTACACCATAAAGAAGGAGTAGACATTATTCCGACCAACATCGAGTTATCAGGTATGGAAATGTCATTGGTAAATGCCATGAGCAGAGAGCAGACATTAAAGCTGTATCTGTCAGATTTGAAAAAAGATTATGACTATATCCTGATTGACTGTATGCCTAGTCTGGGAATGTTGACTATCAATGCGTTAGCTGCTGCAGACAGTGTAATTGTTCCGGTACAGGCTCATTATCTTCCATTAAAGGGCATGACACAGTTAATGAAAACAATCGGTAAGGTACAAAGACAGTTAAATCCTAATCTGAAGATTGATGGAGTATTGCTGACACTTGCAGATATGAGAACAAAACTTGCAAGGACAACAGAGGATAGCCTTAGAGAGAATTATGGGAAACATATCCGGATTTTCAAAACTGTTATTCCAGTGGCTATCACAGCGGCAGAAAGCAGTGCAGCAGGACAGAGCATTTATGAGTATGACAAGAATGGAACTGTTGCAAAGGCGTATGCAGAATTTACGAGGGAGGTGATTCAGTGTGGCGAAAAGCAGAGAAATAAGCATGAATCTTCCCTCAGTAGATGACCTTTTTACGACGCAGGAAGAAAGAGACCAGAAGAATCAGGAGTATGTAAAAGATATTTCTATTTATGAAATTACAGATTTCCCGAATCATCCGTTTAAGGTAAAAATGGATGATAAGATGTTGGAAACAATTGAGAGTGTCCGTGATCATGGTGTATTAGTGCCTGCACTTGTCAGGGAGAAACCGACGGGTGGGTATGAAATGATTTCCGGACATCGCAGAAAAATGGCAAGTGAACTGGCTGGAAAAGAGACAATATCATGTATTGTAAGAAATCTTAGTGATGACCAAGCAGTCATTGTCATGGTTGACAGCAATCTTCAGCGAGAAGAAATCTTACCATCCGAAAAGGCATTTGCTTATAAAATGAAGCTAGATGCTATGAAGAGACAGGGACAGAGAACGGATTTAACTTCTACCCCACTGGAGCAGAAGTTAGGAAAATATTCCGTAGAAGTTCTAGGAGAACAGGTAGGAGAAAGTAAAAGTCAGATTCAAAGATATATCCGCCTTACAGAACTTATCCCAGAAATCCTTGAAATGGTCGATGACAAAAAGATTTCTATGCGTCCGGCGGTGGAGCTGTCTTATTTGCCGAAAGAGGAACAGGAGATATTGTACGACACCATGGAGTCGGAGGCTTGTACCCCAAGTCATGCACAGGCAATTAAAATCCGCAAATTTTCAGCAGAGGGCAGGTTGAATGAAGATGTTTTGCTGTCGATTATGTCAGAAGAGAAGCCAAATCAGGTAGAGCAGTGGAAAATCCCGAAGAACCGACTGAAGAAATATTTCCCGTCGGGAACATCACAGCAGAAAATGGAGGAAACCATTATCAAAGCACTGGAATTATACCGGAAACGGGAAAAAAGCAGGGAACGATAGGCATTTTGACACCAAGGGAAAAGTCTATCCGTTGGTGGTCAATGAGAAATCAGCTTTTTCCTGTTTTCCCCTCCCCACACCCTACCCCTTTGGTTTACCAGCAGATTACCAGCCGAAAAGACAATAAGGAGCCGGGAACATTTTCTCTTTCGGCAGGTCAGAGATTCCCACACCCTGCATGACAGCAGGGAATAAACAGCACAAAGCAACAACAGGCGTTCCAGACGGACGTCTTTTTTTGATTGAAAAGAAAGGAATTGTAGAAAATGAAGAAGATATGGAAACGAGTGTGTACAGGGATTCTTGCCCTGACCACGATTTTAACCGCATTACCGACTACATCGGTTCAGGCAGCGGAAACACAGTATTGGACGGAATCCTCAGAGAGAGTCGGATATATTGAACATGTGATGAATGATGGAACCATTCATTCTACATTCAATGAAGGTCACATGCGAGTAGAGGGCGAAACAGCCTATTGCGTAGATATTAACACCGGATTTAAAAATGGATATAAAACCAGACACGATGCAAGTGTCAGTATGAGTGCTGCACAGATCGAAGATGTGGCATTGTCATTGGAATATGTAAAGCAGTATAGGAGCAGTCACAGTAACCTGAATGCGAATCAGGGATATCTGTTGGAACAGTGTGTGGTATGGCAGAGACTGAGTGAGTATTTAGGCTGGCAGTGTGATAATGTCCGAGCTGCATATTCTGAGATTTCACAGGATATTCAGAATGAAGTGTATATAGGAGCGAGAGTATTTGTACAGGCAAACAAAGGTCGTTATAAATGTGGCGGATATATCTATACTGGAGAGGGACAGGATCTCGGACAGTTTTGGGCAGAACTGAATGTCGGAAATGCGAAGGTAAAAAAGATCACAGCAAATGAAAGTATCACAAAAGCAAATGCAATGTATTCCATTGCAGGAGCAACTTTTGGCATATTCTCAGACCAGAATTGCAGTAATCAGATTGGAACACTTACAACAAATGAGAATGGTGAGACAAATGAAGTTGAAGTGACTGCAGGGACTGTTTATATCAAAGAACTTTCTGCACCGAAGGGATATAAGCTGGATACGACAGTACACAGTCTGAAGGTTGAAGCCGGAAAAACAGCCACATTAAATGTTTCAGATGTTCCGAAAGTGACAGAGACACTGGTAAACCTGTTCAAGATTGATATGGAGACAGGAAAAGCAACCGCACAGGGAAATGCAGCACTGGCAGGAGCAGAGTTTACCTGGCATTATTATGACGGACTTTATACAAAGAACAACTTACCAGAGAAAGCGACACGTACCTGGGTTACAAAGACGGTAGCAGAAAAAGACAGTGACGGAACCATTCATTATGTGACAAAACTGACAGATGCCTACAAAGTATCTGGAGATGCATTTTACACTCAGAATGAAAAAAGCGTATTACCACTTGGAACACTGACTGTTGAAGAAACAAAAGCACCAAACGGATATTTACTGGACGGAGCTTATATGCAGGCAGGGGACAGCACAGAGCAGATAAAAGGAATGTATTTGACACAGATTACAGAGGACGGAGAACTTGCAGTTCTTTCCGGAAGCAATCAGTATTCCGTATCTGATCAGGTAATCCGAGGTGGTGTGAAGATTCAGAAACGTGATTTAGAGACAAAAGATACCAAAGCACAGGGAAGTGCCACATTAAAAGATACAGCATTTGCAATTATTTCTCTGAACGAGAATCCGGTTCTGGTAGAAGGAAAGCTGTACAAAAAGAACGAGACAGTTAAGACGATTCAGACGGGGATTGACGGAATTGCAACAACGACAGCAGATTTACTTCCGTATGGTAAATACAAACTGGAAGAAACCAAAGCACCAGAAGGTTATTTGACTGACGGGGCAAAAGCGATTGAATTTTCGATTACGGAAAATGGAAAAATCGTGGATTTAACAGACGAAAGCCATTCCATTTATAACCAGATTAAACGTGGAGATCTGGAAGGCGTAAAGATTGGAGCAGGTACACATAAGAGACTTGCAAATGTTCCTTTTAAGATTACCAGTAAAACAACCGGAGAGAGCCATATCGTAGTGACAGATAAAAATGGTCAGTTTTCGACGGCTTCCGATTGGGCGTCTCATAAGAAAAATACAAATGCCGGAACATTCAGTGAGGACGGTATCTGGTTCGGAACTTCTGAGCCGGACGACAGCAAAGGTGCATTACTTTATGATACTTATGAGATTGAGGAGTTATCTTGTGAATCCAACAAAGGTATGAAGCTAATTCCGGCATTTGAAGTTGTTGTCAGCAGAAATAAAGTAACAATTGACCTTGGAACATTGACCGATGAGTATGAAAAAGAGATTAGCATTCATACAACCGCAACAGACAAGAAAACGGGCGAAAAGGTAATTGTTGCAGGAAAGAAAGTAACGATTGTGGATATGGTTACTCTGGACGGTCTGGAAGAAGGCAGAAAGTATCAGTTAAAAGGCTGGCAGATGCTGAAAGAGGAAAATGCAGAACTGCTCATTGATGGAAAGCGTGTGGAGAGTGATTACACTTTTGTTGCTGACAGCGAGAAAATGAAAGTAGAGATTTTTTATATGTTTGATGCATCAGAACTTGGCGGACAGAATCTGGTTACATTTGAAGAATTATATGACTTGAAGAATCCAGAAGAACCTGTAAAAGTTGCAGAGCATAAGGACATTGAGGATGAAGGTCAGACAGTCCTGATTACGGAGCGAAAGATTTCGATTCATACCACAGCAACTGATAAGAACGGTAAGAAAGAGATTGAAGCCGGAAAAGAACTGACAATTGTGGATACGGTTACTTTAGAAGGACTGGAAATTGGTACGAACTACAAGTTGTCTGGTTGGCAGATGGTTAAGGCAGAAAATGCAAAGCTGCTCATTGATGGCAAAGAAGTTACTAATGATTATGAATTTATAGCGGACAAGGAGAAAATGGAAGTACAGATTGAGTTTACTTTCGACGGTAGCACTCTTGGTGGAAAGCAGCTTGTAACATTTGAAGAACTGTATGATATGACAAATCCGGAAGAACCGAAAAAGGTAACAGAGCATAAGGACATCAACGATGAAGGTCAGACCGTAACTATCAAAGAAGTACCAGAAACACCAGAGACACCGGGGACTACTACAAAGACCAGTAACCCTCCGAAAACAGGAGATACGGCAAATGCAGCTTTATGGATAGCCATTCTGCTATTATCAGCAGCTGGAATCACGGGAGTTCGTATCTGGAATAAAAAGAAACAGGTTAAGAGATTAGGAATTGAAGAAAAGAAAGAAGAGGAGGAGTAAAACAAAGGGCGGCGATAAGCTGCCCTTTGATGATGAAATGGGAAAAAATCAGAAAGCAGTAAAAGTATTACAGCGTTTATTTGATGCCGGATACGGAACGGAGAAAGAGATTGTCACTATGACGATGGATGAAATGCTTGCTTTGCCAGGAGTAAATGTAGCAGACCTGTGCATTATCAGTGAGTTACAGAAAAGCATTAAGGCAAACAAAGTGATAAGCTATTTGTCAGAGAAAACAGAAGCAAAGGAAGAAATGAAAGGAGCAGATGATGGTGGAACAACCTAAATATTTGGAAATGACATTATCACAATTGAAAGCATATGTGGAATCTTCAGAGATTAATGTTCTTCTAGTTGTAGAATTTCCAAAAGGAGATCAGAACAATGGAGAATGAATTGGAAGTTGTGAATATCCGTTTGGTAAAAGAACCATCTCTTTATAGTGAGCAGACATTGGACAGTCCACAGGCTGTTGTAGAATTAATGGCGAAGGAGTTGTCCCAATATGACAGAGAGGTATTTTGCATCTTGAATATGAAAAATAATGGACAGGTAATCAATATGAATCTGGTCAGTGTTGGAACAATCAATGCATCTTTGGTAATTCCCAGGGAAGTTTTTAAGAGCAGTATTCTGGCAAATGCTTCTGCAATCATTGGACTTCATAATCATCCCAGTGGTAATGTGAAACCATCAAAAGAGGATATGATTGTTACGAGAAAGCTGCAGAAGTGCGGACAGCTATTGGGGATAGAATTGCTGGATCATATCATTGTCGGTGGAACTAATGGAAAGATGCTCAGCTTCCGAGAAGAAAAGATGTTGAATGTGACAGGAAGGATGGACTGGGAGAGATAGAAGAAAAAAGAATTAGAAGTTTTTATTTATTGTAATATTTCATGTAGCGGCATTAGTAAAATAGTGTCGCTACAAAAAGCTGACTTATACATTAATATTATATGCATAACTCAAAATAAAATTGTTAAAAATAGGAAAAGAAACAATATATAACGAAAAAATCTCTAAATAAGAAATTTACGTTGACTGAGAGAAGAGTAAAACATATAATAAAGGTGGAGGTGTATAAGAATGTTAGTAAAAGTAAGTGTTGAAAATTTTAAATCTTTTGATAAAGCAGCAGAGCTGACAATGATTTCCTCAAATAAAATACGAACAAATGCAAATCACAGGTTAAAGATAAAAAGTACCCAGTTATTAAAATATGCAGTAGTTTATGGAGCAAATGCATCTGGAAAGACCAATCTGGCATTGTTCTTTAAATTTTTTAAAGATAGTGTCTGCAATGGTATTCCGATAGAAGCTACACAGATGTTTTGTAAGAATCGGCAGGAGAATAAGGAACGAGAAAGTAGTTTTGAAATTCAGATTACTGTAGGTGACAAATTTTATGCCTATGGTTTTTCTGCAGTTTTAAGCAGACGAAAAGTAACCGGAGAATGGTTATATGAATTATATCAGAATGGTTCAGCAAAATGTCTCTTTGAACGAGAAGGAAGCAAACGTCCGGTGTTAAATGATGGCATTACGCTGACAAACACAGAAAAAAATAAATTTGAAACCTATGCAGATGATTTTGAAGGAAATGAAACATCTTTGTTCCTGACAGAAATGAATCGCGGGAAAAAATATAGCACACGATCTAAATTATTGTTCTTCCGGGATGTATATGATTGGATTCAGAATCATATTTCGATTATCACACCGGATACGCCATTGATTGATTTGGAATATTATTATGATGATAATTCGCTGAATCTGATTAACAAATTGATCAAAACATTTGATACGGGTATCAGCCAGGTGAAAATTGAAGAAATTACATTGGATGAGTTATCAAATGCATTGCCAAAATCAGTATTTGATAAGATGATGCAGCATGTAAAAAATAGAATGGAAGAGCAGGAAGAACCATCATTCAGAATGACGATGAGGTCGAAGGAAACTTTCTTTAATATCGAAGTTGAAGGACATTCTGAACCGAAGGTCACAACAATCCGGTTGCATCATAATAAGTCATTTTATGAGTTCGGTTTTGACGAAGAGTCTGATGGAACAAGAAGATTATTCGATTTGATGGATATGCTGTTGAATAAACGAGAAGATGTTCTTTATGTTGTGGATGAATTGGAGAGAAGCTTACATCCGAAGCTGACAGAACGATTTTTGCAATTGTTTATGCAGCTACATGATGAGCAGCGTATGCAGCTATTGTTCACTACACATGAATCATCCATTATGGATCAGGCTATTTTTAGGAGGGATGAAATCTGGTTTGTAGAACGTAACGTAGAAAATGCAAGCTCTATTTATTCCTTAGATCGTTTCAAGGAGAGATACGATAAAGTGTTGAGCAAGGCATATCTGGAAGGCAGGTATGGTGCGATACCAGTATTTTCAACATTTGACTTTAGAGAGGAGGAGTAGCCTTGGCTCCAGTAAGAAGTTATACGAATTGGAATAGTAGAACTACAGATGAAGAAGAACAGATTGAGCCTTATCGTAAGTACTTTTTCATATGTGAGGGTGCAAATACTGAAACATGGTATTTCAAAAAGTTAATTGATATCCGAAAAGAGTTAAATATTCATCCATTGATCGATATCCGGTTACTTGAAAAAACAGAGGGAGACAGGGACATTTCATTTCCAAGACGTTTGATTGAGTTTGCAGAAAATCAGAAAGAAAATCCAGAAATAGCGTTTGATAAAGAACGGGATAAGATGATTGTTGTATTTGATGGAGACATTTTTGAAGAGAAGGTACTTGATTATGATGAATTGGTAGCTGAAGGTGAAAAGAAGAATATATTAGCGGTTAGTAATCCGGCATTTGAATTATTTCTGTTGTTACATTATGAAAATTCATACGAAGATGATATTGAGCCAAATGCTGAACAGATTATCCAGAATGAAAAAGATGGACATCAGACATTTATCTATAAGTTGCTACTTGCCAGAACAGGAATCAATCCGAAGAAAAATGCTGCGATTGGAGAACTGGCGAAAAATATAGAGATTGCTATTGAACAGGAAAAGAAAATCAATGAGGATATTCATCAGTGTAAGGGACAGATTACGTGTAATATAGGTCGGATTATTGATGAGATTCGGAATGATGATGGAAAATAAGTTGTTAGATGAAAAATAGGGGTGGAAAGATACAGTATGAAAGCAGATAATATAAAAAATATAATCAGTGACATAGATCATCTACCGTATAGAGCAATTTTATTTGATGGAACATGGGGAATTGGAAAATCTTATGCGGTAAATGAGGCATTAGAAGCAAATCCCAATGTTTGTAAAATATCAATGTTTGGTTTGAAAGACACTAGGCAAATATATCATGAAGCTTTATTTCAATTGGCTTTAAAGAATAATATTGGTGGGAAAATAGGTGAAATAGCTAATAATATTTTAGATGGCGCATCAAAAATCTGGGATAAAGTTGGTCAGGCAAAGGAAGCAGTACAAAGTATAGTCAATGAAAGAGAAATGTTTCTATTATTGTCAAAAGAGTTTACTTCTGTTCATATTATTGTAATAGATGACTTGGAAAGAATGAGTGATGACATAAATTTGGAAGATATATTTGGAATTATAGAAGAACTCAAGCAATGTAATTATGTAAAAGTTATTGTGATTGCGAATACAGATGAAATACAATCGGACAAAAAAGTTGTATTTGAAAAGTATAATGAAAAGGTCATTGAAAGAATATATCATATTACAGAACGTGCAGAGAAAGTGACATGGAGCAAAATGAATATCCATGCAGACTTTGTTGAAAAATTCTTGGAAATCCATAAAGTCAAAAATTTACGGACGCTCGAAAAGGCGCAACGTTTTTTTGAAGATGTAAAATTGTTTTGTAATAGTGACATGAGTGAGCAATTTAAAGAAGAATTAAGGTTAATATGCTTTGCTGTTGTTGTGGAGAGTATAGAAAACTTGTACTATAAAGAAATTGATTCTGATAATACTGATTCTGTAGAAAAAATGACAAATACGATTGGAAATATGCTTCAGCATAGAATTGGCAGATATCTTTATGGAATAAAGTGTAGTACAAATTTGGTAGAAATGATACTGAAATATTATGAGGAAGGGGTACTAAATGAAGAACAATTGGAGGCTGAATACAAGTTATTTCTTAATTCAGGAGATAAGCCTAACTATTATAAGTCAGATGAGGAAATAAGGAGTGTATTACCTATTTTAAGAGAGAAAATGCTTGAAGCAAAGAGTTTAGCAGAATTAAATGAATTTGCAGATGCGTATGTTGTTTGGAGTGATGTTTTAGAGGAAAATAATGAAAGTGTTTTATCAGAATATAGAAATATTTTAGAAGAAATGCTGGAAAAAACTGTCTTAGATGGGAAAGAGGAAATGCTATCGTATTCATATGATTTGTTTCACATGTCATCGGAAAAGACAAAAAGAATATATCAAGAAGAAAATAAAGAAATGATGAAATTTTTAATAGAGACATATGTGGGATATTTGAAAAAAACAACTCATGGGAAAAAGGCTTATGAGTATTCATATAAACTTAGAAATAATTTTGATAGTAGTTATTATCATGATATTATCAT
>OAWJ01001806.1_pt1 | contig 10445 bp, 10 predicted proteins | sample 1517021 | NCBI WGS metagenome assembly OAWJ01 (sample SAMEA2580121, study PRJEB22360) | human gut metagenome | biome: human gut; feature: human-associated habitat; material: faeces | place: Denmark | collected 2008/2010
AAGTTCTGCGCCCCCCGCCCCCCCCCCCCGCGGCCGGGCGAAGCCGTTTATAAATCCACAACGCTTCCGACTTCCGCCGGTGTCGCCGGCACCGGTCCGAGGCGGACTGCGTCGGCATCCCGGCGCACCACGAACTCCACCGGCTGTCCGGCGGCAAAGGCGGGGCGATAGCTCAGCTCCAGCGCCTCCCAATCCTCCGGGACAGCGCAGAAGCAGTGGAGCATTGCGCCGCGCCCGGCGGCGAGGTTGAGCGTAAAGACCGAGGCATCGGCGGCATTCTCCGCGTAGAGCGCCGGTGGCTCCGTGAAGCGCGGCCCCACACCGCGGCCGCAGGGGACGCTCTCGCCCCCGCAGCGGGCGGTCACGCCGCTGTCCAGACTGTAAAGCTCCTTCAGGGTCGAGACATCCCGGCTGTGGAGGTAGCTTGCGCCCACCGGCAGGGTGCGGGCCGAGAGGTTCTCCACCGAGAGGTAGACCAACACGCCGCCCAGCCCGGGCGCGGGCGCATAGCCCAGCAGCTCCACCGCCGCCTTGCCGTCCAGCAGGGCGGGCTGGCCCATCACACGGGGCTGTGCCGCAGCCGCCGAAACGCCTGTGAGCAGGGCTGCGGCCAGACTGACCGCGCCCGAACCGGCGCATTTCAGGAACGACCGGCGGGAAAGAGACTGAGACATCGGGGACTCCTCCTTGCAGCGAGAAAAATCATTCACTTTATAGAGTATCGGTTTCTCTGCCCCCTGTCAAGGGTTTGAACGCGTTCTGCCGCAGGTTTTGCGGTTTCTTTGCCGATTTTGTACCAAAAGAGCACAAAAATGCCGCCCGGCGGCAAAAATCGCAGGGCGGCAGAGCGTTCTTTCTTATTCGAATGCCTCATTCTCCTCGGCTTCCGCCTGACCCCGCAGGGTGTCGGCATAGCCGAAGGGGACGATGTCGATGGCCTCCACCAGACGGTCGCGCATCCAGAGCTGAACGTCGGTCTGGACGGTGTAGCCGCAGCCGGGGTCGGCCATCCACTGCTCGGGATGGCGGGAGGGGAGGGCGCGCTGGCTCAGCATACTCATGATGACGCCGCCATGGGTCACGCAGGCGGCCTCGGTGACATCCATCCGAATCATATACTCGAACAGCTTGAGCAGCGTCTCCGAGCAGCGGGCGTGGAACTGCTCCGTGGGCTCTGCGCCCTCCGGCACGAAGCCGGAGCCCGGGGTGATCCACTTCTTGAAGTCCTCGTTCTTCACCAGCTCCTTGACGGGGTGGTTTTCAAAGACGCCGAAGCCGGCCTCCCGCAGATCATGCACCGAGAACTGGTGGGCCGCATTGGGGAACAGGATGTTGGCCGTCTCCACGGCGCGCATGAGCGGGGAAGAGAAGACGGTATCCACCTGAGGATACTCGAACCGCTCTTTCAGCTCGGCCAGCTGGGCGCGGCCCTCGTCACACAGGGGGATGTCCGTGCCGCTGCCGATGTAAAGGCCCTGTAAGTTGCCGGAAGTCAGGCCGTGGCGGATGAGATGGAGCTTAAAGGTTTTCATGCAAAAACACCTCGTATGAGCTATCTATTCCTGTGCTGATTCGCACAAATCTTGCTTTTCTGCTGATTTTTCCGGCACCATCAGACACTAAATATATGCCGGTAAGGTTTATTTTAACATAGATATGGTAGAAAGAGCAACCCCTTTGACAAAAACACCGAAATTCCGGCGGAAAAACCGTCACTTTTTCGCTTTACAAGTCGTTTTCCATTGTGTATAATCAACGTGCTGTAAACCAAAAATCAAGGAAGTTCTATTTTTATCTGAGGAGCCAAACATCATGGAGTTCAATCGCATCATCAAACTGCTGCGCAAGGAGCGCGGCATCACCCAGAAACAGGCGGCAGAGGATCTGGGCGTTTCGCAGGCCCTGCTTTCCCACTACGAAAAAGGAATCCGGGAGTGCGGCCTGGATTTTGTGGTACGGGTGGCAGACTATTACAATGTCTCCTGCGACTATCTGCTGGGCCGTTCGGCAGAGCGCAACGGCATGATGCTCTCGGCAGAGGACATCCCCAACCCCGACAAGATGAAGGACAACATCTACCACGGCAGCGTCCTGCCCACGATGAACAAAAAGCTCATCTCCAACAGCCTGAACGTGCTCTACGCCAAGATAGGCGATTGCCACAGCAAGGCCCTGACCACCGAGGTGAGCGCCTACCTGATGACCGCCGTGGCCAAGATGTTCCGTCTGCTCTACTCCGCCGAGTCCCACAATGCCTCCAGCATGTTCAGCGTGGACGCCCGGCGCTGGCCCGGCTACTCCGACGCTGTGATGCACTCGGCTCAGGCCAACGTGGAGGCCCTGCTGGCCGGCGAAGCGCTGCCCGGCGGCGAGGGCGTGGCCGACCCGTCCTGCCTCGCCATGACCACCGAGAGCCTGACCCGGGAATACCCGCTGTATACCCCCAGCCTGCTCAATCTGGTCAAGACCAGCGAGACCCGCGCCCGGGAGCTGACCGGAGAGGACCGCACTTAAGTCTCTGTGAAACTAGTGTAAATTCTGCCGTTTTTTGCTTGCATCTGCGTGCAAAAGATGTTATAAACAAAGCAGAACATTTTCATCGCACTTCATCATAAAGCGAATTCAAGGAGGGACACATCCATGTCCAATAAAATTTCCCGCCGCACCTTCCTCAAGTGTACCGGTGCCTCCGCAGCAGCTCTGGGCGCTGCTGCCATGCTGGGCGGCTGCGGCTCCAGCACCAGCAACGCCATCGAAGTCAAGGTCGGCGACAAGGTCAGCAACTGGAACAATCTGGGCGTCCAGCTCACCAGCGTCTTTACCATGGCCAACACCCCCGACCTGCCCAATCACGAGTATGTCGCTGTGCTCGTCACCGCTGTGAACCGCTCCGGCGCGACCACCTTCAACATCGGCGCACAGAACCTCGCCGAACTGGATGCCGCCTATCCGCTGAACGATGAGGCCACCAAGCTCGATGTCGCCCGTCAGTACTTCCACGCTCTGGCTGCCTCCACCACCGATTTCACCGCTGTCTGCGACGGCGCTGAGGCCGAGGTCGGCGCTTACATCCAGCTCTATAATGCCGCCGCTCAGAGCTTCTCCGAGTCCACCAATCTGCCCCCGCAGGGCGCAGGCTACATCCAGCTGATCTGCTGCGTCCCCACCGGCTGGCAGAAGCTGAGCGTCACCTTCACCCCGACCTTCGTGGCAAACAAGAGCCTTACCTTCTCTCTGAGCTCTTCTGACCTGACGAAGGCCTGAGGCATTTTTCCGAGACGAAATTCCGTCATAAAGGGCAGAGCTTCCCCACAAAATTTTTGTGAAAAGCATTGACATCTGCTGATTTTTCGCCTATTGTATAGGCAAGACGCCCTTCGGGGCAGCACAATGATTTCTGTGTTTCTACATAAAGGAGGAACGATCATGTCCTTAGAATTCAACCGCCGCTCTTTCCTGAAGTACAGCGCCGCCGCTGCCGTGGCTGTGGCTGGTTCCAGCCTGCTCGTTGGCTGTGGTGAGGACGAGTACCAGAAGACCGGTAAAATCGGCAGCACCCTGAAGCTGATGGGTACCTTCAAGCTGTATGATGGTACCGGCAGCGCCCCCGCTGCTCCTGTGTACACCGCTCCTTCCACCGGTGCTCCCGCCACTTACGGCAGCGCTGTGTTCAACCTGAGCATCAAGTGTACCACCAAAAAGGTTCCCCTCTGCGTGAATGACGGCTGCTTTGAGCTTACCGTCACCCACAATGACAAGAAAACGAATTATGCCGGCTCGTCCCACATCAAGGTCAACCCCACCATTCTTGATTTGTCCGAGAGTGATGGCGCACAGGATTTCATCATCACCGTCAATGGTACTGCAGGCAATAAGCTTACCATTGAGGCTGGCGATAAGGTCGAGTTCAAGTACTGGCCCCGCATTCAGGCCAGCAGCGGCAACAGCGGCTATACCCGTGCTTTCTGCACCTGGAAGATGGCTGCCAAGACGGGTACTAATAATAAAATTGTTCTCGAGTGATCTCTTTTCTGCACTCTGCGCCCAAGGCTCACGCCTTGGGCGTTTTTGTTTGCCCCTCTCCGTCATTCTGCCAAAACACAAGCAAGGATTTTTAGTGGTTTTGTGTCTTGTGCATAAGGCGCTTTTCCTGCTACAATAAGAGCATCCCAACCGGGGAGCGCAGCGGCCGGACAGATGTGCCGCCGCGCGGTTTTGTTTTTCGGGATGGGCGTCCTGCCTGATTTCACAAGAACAGGAGTGTGCAGTTATGATCAATATGGTAAAGCTTCCCACCAACAAGAGCAGTCTGTTCCTGCGCGTGGCAAAGGGCCACTTCGCCACCAGCCACAGCCACATCAACTACTACATCGACGTCACCACCCAGAAAGCCCGCCTCTCGGAGGCGAAGGCTGTCGCCAAGGAGCTGGTGGCTGCCTATCAGCACAGCACCATCGTGGACACCGTGCTCTGTCTGGACGGCACACAGGTCATCGGCACCTGTCTGGCCAACGAGCTGACCAAGGACGGCTTTGCCAACATGAATGCCCACCAGACCATCTACATCATCACCCCCGAGTACACCAGCGGCAGCCAGATCATCCTCCGCGACAATCTCGCCCCGATGGTCAGGGGCAAGCACGTCCTCATCCTGTCGGCCTCCATCACCACCGGCTACACCGTGCAGGCGGCCATCGAGGCGGTCAACTACTACGGCGGCACCGTGGCGGGCCTGTCGGCCATCTTCGCCACCACCCACGAGTGTCTGGGCATCCCGGTCACCTCCATCTTCGACCCCTCCAGCCTGCCCGACTACGCCAGCTTCGACAGCCGCGACTGCCCCATGTGCAAGGCCGGCCAGCCCATCGACGCTCTGGTGAACAGCTTCGGCTATTCGGCCCTCTGAATCTGAAATCCTCCTCCCTCTTTCTCCCCGCCGTGCAGCTGCATGGCGGGGAGTTCTTTTATTTTTTCATCTTCGGAAACACGAAGGAATTATGCCGGTATGCTATCAGCAGCTCTATGGTCATGAAGCACCAGATGACCGGCTCGCAGAGGATGACCGCGTTATACCCAAAGCGGGGGATGAAGAGCAGGACGAAGACGATCTTGCCCAGAAACTCGATGACGCTGGACAGCAGGGGCAGCACCTTCTCGCCCATGCTCTGCAGAGCGTAGCGGGTGGAGAGCAGCATTCCCAGCACGGCGTAGAAGGGTGCGTTCCAGACCAGATACCGTGCGCCGTTTTCCAGCACCACCGGCTCCGAAGAGCCGGACACCAGCTTTACCATCCACTCCGCACCTGCCGCCATGAGCAGGACAGCAGCCACGGCCGCCACGACACTGTAGAGATAGATGTCCCGCATTCCGCGGCGGACGCGGTCGGGATGGTTCGCGCCGTAGTTCTGGGAGACGTAGGTCGAGCAGGCAGAGGCCATCGCCGTCAGGGGCATATCCGTGAACGCGAAGAGCTTTCGGGCCGCGGTGTGGCCCGCGATGACCAGGGTACCGAGGCCGTTGATGCCATACTGCAAAACGACGGAGCCCGCCGAGACGATGCTGCTCATGAGGCCCATGGAGATGCTCTGGCTGAACAGCTCCCAATAGAGGCGGCTCTCCACATGGAAGTGCTTTTTCCCGGGCAGGAGCAGCCGGGCGCTGCGGAAGACATACAGGATGCAGAGCGCCACCGACACGCCCTGAGAGATGACCGTCGCCACACCGGCACCGGCCACGCCCATGCCCAGCACGGCGATGAACCAGAGGTCGAGGATGACGTTGAGCACCGACGAGAGGACGAGGAAGACCAGCGGCATAAAGCTGTTGCCGATGGCCCGCAGCAGGCCGGCGCAGAGGTTATAGGCAAACATGACGATGACGCCGAGGTCGATGATGATGATATAGCCGTAGGCGTCCTCTAAAATTTCCGCCGGGGTGTCCAGCAGCTCCAGCAGCGGATGCAGGCCCGCCGCGCCCGCCAGCATGATGACCGCCGACGCGATGATGCCGATGACGATGGAGCCCGCCACGGTCTGTTTGAGCTGATCCTCGTCTCCGGCCCCGTAGGCGCGCGCTGCGACGATGGCGAGGCCGTTGCCGATACCGATGCCGAATCCGACCAGAAGCTCGTAGATGGCCCCGCAGGCGCCAATGGCGGCAAGGGCGGTGTCGCCCAGCACATTGCCGACGATCATGGTGTCCACGGTATTATAGAGCTGCTGGAAGAGGCACGACACCAGGATGGGCAGCATAAAGACGAACAGGCTCTTGAAGATGGGGCCGTTCATCAAATCGACGTTCCGATTGAAGAATGATTTTTTCGCGGGGGACTGGGTCATAGTCTTCTCCTTTATACTTTAAGGCGGCTCGCCCTCTCCGTCACCTTCGGTGCCACCTCTCCCAGAGGGAGAGGCTTTTGGCTCCCCCTTTGAGGAAAGACTTCCCCCGGTCGGGGGAAGATGTCGCGTAAGCGACAAAAAGGGGGTCTGGCGCGTGAGCGCCTGAGAGGGCGCAGGCCGCTCACCAGAAAACAAGGCTACCGCACAGATAAACTGCGCAGTAGCCTTGCTTCAAAAATTCAGAAATAATTACAGCTCCTGCGTCTCGAAGCCGTTGACGGTCAGCACTTCCACACTCTTGAAGCCTGCGGCCTTGACGGCGGCAGCAGCCTCGTCGAAGCCGAAGGTCAGGCTGCCCGCATCGTGGGCGTCGGAGGTGATGATGACCTTGCCGCCCATCTTCTGCCACTCGCCCAACAGCCACGGGCCGGGGTAGAAGTCCTTGCGGTAGCCGCGGTAGACGCCGCCGGTGTTCACTTCCAGCAGGCAGCCGTGCTCTTTGGCCGCATTCAGCGCCTTGAGGGCTGCGGCCTTATAGCGGGGCGACTCCTCGTCGAAGAACTCACCGGCAGCGTTCAGCTTCTTGATGAGGTCGATGTGGGCGAGGATGTCGGGACCCATGGCCGCCACCTTCTCCACCTCGGCGAAGTATGCCTCCACAGCGGCCAGAGGGTCGCCGTCGAAGTCATCGTAGATGCAGTCGTGGAGATCCTGGGGACGGAAGTCGATCTCGTAGTATTTGCCGGTGTTCTTGCCGTAGAGGTGGTGCGCAGAGCCGATCCAGTAGTCGTAGCCGGTGCGCTTGTCCTCGCTCAGCAGGTCCCACTCGATGCCGCAGAGGATGTCCACCTTGCCCTTGTACTCGGTCTTGAGCTTGGCGATGGTGGCCTTGTACTGGGCCGTGCGGCTGGGGCTCATGCAGTATTCACGGTCGCGCTGGGTATAGCTATGGCCCGTGAAGCCCAGTGTGGTCAGCCCCTGCGCACACGCAGCGGAGGCCATCTCCTGCAAGGTGTTTTTGCCGTCGCACATCGTCGAGTGACAATGGACACTGGACTTCTTATAATCTGCCATAGTGAATCACTGCATCCTTTCCTGTTTGACCTTGTGGTCGATAACGTGTCGTTTTTCCAGCTCGCGGGTGATGTCCTCCACCGTGATGCCGGCCTGCACCATCAGCACCAGCACATGGTATGCCAGATCGCTGATCTCGTAGACCGTCTCGGCCTTGTCTTCCTTTTCGCCCGCGATGATGACCTCAGTACACTCCTCGCCCACCTTCTTGAGGATCTTTCCTTTGCCCTTCTCGAAGAGATAGGTGGTGTAGCTGCCCTCTTCGGGGCTGGTCTTGCGGCCCTTGATGAGGTCATACAGCCCCTGCCAGCTGAACTGCTTCAGCTCCGGGGAAACATACACTTCGTTGAAAAAGCAGCTCTCGGCACCGGTGTGGCAGGCGGGGCCGCTCTTGACGACCTCCACCACCAGCGCGTCGGCGTCGCAGTCGGCGGTGATGGACACCACACGCTGGACGTTGCCGCTGGTCTCGCCCTTGCGCCAGATCTCCTGACGGCTGCGGCTCCAGAACACCGTCCGGCCCTCCGCGATGGTCAGCGCCAGCGTCTCGGCGTTCATGTAGGCGAGGGTCAGCACCTCTTTGGTGTAGTGGTCCTGCACGATGGCAGGGATGAGGCCCTTTTCGTCAAATTTCAGGTCCATAATGTTTCTCCTCCCCCGCAGGGGGACAGCTATAGTTTAGCGTATTCGGCGGGCAAACGCAAGGGCTCAGAGCCGCATTTCCACGCCATTTTCGTTTAAGTATTCCTTTAGCTCCCGGATGGTGAGCAGCTTCTGGTGGAAGATGCCCGCCCCGGCCCCTGCGCCCCGCCTTTTCCCGGGCGCTTTTGTCTTATGATAAGGTCATTTTACTTTATCAAGATAAAGTTGTAAGGTGTGAAAGTGGCCGTGTTTTCATTTTTATGATACGATTTTTCTGTGCGTTTGTACAGAAAGGCGAAATGATTTCACGAAAGCCCGCTTTGAGATGATGGGAGCGCAAAAAAGGAGCCGCCGCACAGCGTTTTCCGTGCAGCGGCTCCTCGCCGTTTTATTCTCAGCCCAGCAATTCCAGCACGCCGCTCTTGGGACGTGCGCCGACGGCCTGACGAACCAGCTTACCGTTCTCGAACAGCAGCAGGGTGGGGATGCTCATGACGCCGAACTCGGCAGCCAGCTCGGGCTGCTCGTCCACATTGACCTTGCCCACCTTGACGTCGGTGCGCTCCTCGGCCACCTCGTCCACGACGGGGCTCAGCATCCGGCAGGGGCCGCACCAGGCGGCCCAGAAATCGAGCAGGACGGGCTGAGCGCTCTTCAGCACCTCGGCCTCAAAGTTTTCTTTCGTGATGGTGATGACTGCCATATCGTTTCCCTCCATAAAGAGCGTTTTTTCATCTGACAGGGACAGTATACCCCAAACTCCGGCGTTTTTCCGTGAGCAAGTCACATAAAAAGCCCGGGGCAGGCATTTTCTGCTCCGGGCTCTGGAAATTATTTTGCGATTTCAGACTCAGATGTCCTTCAGGGCGTTCTTGCCGGCGACATAGCCGTAGTACATGGCCATGGAGTGGCTGACGCCCTTCAGGCCGATGGGATACTCGGTGGCAAAGCGGTTGCCCTGGATGTTGCCGGCGACGTACAGGCCGGGGATGACATTGCGGTCGGCGTCGAAGGTGTGGCAGTCCTCGTCGCTCTCGAGGCCTCCGATGCAGACCAGCAGCAGAGCAGTGGTGAACTTGTCGGCGTAGAAGGGGCCGTTCTCGACTGCCCACATACGGGAAGCGGGCTTGTGGAAGTCCTCATCGTAACCGGCCTTTGCCAGCTCGTTGTAGCGCTGGATGGAGTCCAGAGCGGTCTGCTGGGCGGCAGTGTCGTCCGGGTAGATCTTTGCCACCAGCTCTTCCAGCGTGTCGGCCTTCACAGCGCGGCCATCGGCCACAGCAGCTTCCAGCTGATAGGGGCTCTTGTAGTTGCGGTAGGTAGTGTTGTTCCTGGGGCCTTCGTCCTCGCTGGCGTAGTCCTCATAGTAGCAGGCACCGCCGTGGGCTGCGGGCATATAGGGCAGCTGCTCAGGCCAGCTGGAGTCGAAGATCTGCCAGCTCTCGCGGTTCTTCTGCAGCTCGATCTGGTTTTCCAACTGCTGGCCGGGCATGTCCTCGTTCATGAAGCGCTTGCCGTTGAGGTCGAGGTTCAGGAAGCCTGCATTGCCCATGACGCCTACGCCGGCGAGGTCGGCGCCGCCGCCCATGTGGTGGATCATCGGGGCGTGGCTCTGCTGCACCTGAGCGCCGACCCACATCCCCAGCTGGATGCCGTCGCCCTGATTGGTGAAGTTGCCCTCCACATCCACATTGGTGAACAGGCACTGGATGTTGTTCTCGATGACCTCGGGGCAGAAGTGCTTGAGCATCCTGGTGTTCTGGGAGTAGTCGCCGGTGGAGAGGATGACGCCCTTGGAGGCGTTGCACTTGATGTACTCGCCGGTGGCGGCATCGCGGGCGTAGAGGCCCACGCAGCGGCCATCCTCCATGATGAGCTTCTCGACGAAGCAGCCGTAGAAGGTCTGGACATTGCCGGTGTCGACGGCTTTCTGCATATTGGCCTCGACGGTGACGTGCTGGTCGGGCTTGAACTCGACGGAAGTGGGGTAGCAGGGGAAGCGCTCCTGCTTCCAGTCGTAGTGCTCGGGCAGCGGGTAGAAGATGGGGATGATGAAATTGTCCGCGCTCTCGTCGGGGATGGCGCTGCGGGTGGTCTCGGCGTAGTACAGGTCGGGGTTTGCCTCCACCCACCAGTCGAAGGCGTCGCCGATGTTGTGGGCCCACTTGCTCATGATGCTGCGCTTGCAGCGGTAGGTGCTCTCCACCATGTGGGAGTCGATGATGTCGTCGATCTGCTCGCGGGTCCAGGTGTCGCGGCCCCACTTGGCCTGCACCTTGCCGTTGATGACGGCGTACTCGCCGCTGCGGCACTGGGGGCCGTCGGCCTTCTCGAAAGCAGCCACCAGACCGCCGTCCTCAGCGACGCTGCGGCAGGCGGCAACACCTGCGA
>OAWJ01001811.1_pt1 | contig 10413 bp, 10 predicted proteins | sample 1517021 | NCBI WGS metagenome assembly OAWJ01 (sample SAMEA2580121, study PRJEB22360) | human gut metagenome | biome: human gut; feature: human-associated habitat; material: faeces | place: Denmark | collected 2008/2010
AAAAATCGATTGAAAATTTTGCACGCATAAAAATTTGAGTTAGGGCGCGGTCTAGCGCTCTTTCACTTCGACTTTTAACCCGCCCCACCCCTACGGCTTAGGATTTCTTTATATATTTGATAGTGCTTTCTGCTGTCTTGAGCTTGTGCAGCGGGCTTATCAACGTGAGTTTTATAGAGTAGTTAGAGCCATTGTCCACGCTTCGCGCACGTAGCGCGTGCGCGTGAGAGGACTGCCAACCGTTGCGCCTTGTTGCTCTGGATGGGTGTAAAGCATGCAGAAACTGCAGTTTTTTGTAGAAAATCGCGCAGAAACGAATAAAAAACGCACAAACAAGACGTCTATTAGCGCTCGGCGTCTATCCCTTAAGGGTATTGGTTAGGCGAAATCGGCAGCGTGTACCTTTTGCGCTTTACCTTCTTTTTTGTCTGTGGGATATCCTTCACTTCGTCTACTAGCAATAACTCTATGTACTGCTCGTAATAGAAGTCGGTTTTTCCCATCAACTTATTAAATTCTTTCTCGTTCATTCCCTCAGGGATCACATAGCGCCATCCAGTGATAGGTGATCCTTCTGCCTGAGCGATGTTATCAAGGGCGGTTTCTAGTTTTTTCTTAATCCCGCGACTTAGCCGCCCGCCGGTGTTCTTCACTTCCTCCTTCTTATCCAACGCTCCGAAAGAGTTTTGAACAAACATGTGAATTGATACTTTGGGTTCTACCTTGGATTTTCTTGGCTTTAGGTAGCGAATTATGAAGTGTCCGAGCGCCCAATCTAAATCGTTAGATAGACGGTCAATTTCCGTAGGGATATAAACGGGGCTGCCCTCTGTACCTAAAATTGCGCAAAGCTCATAGGATAGATAGCAGGTAAACAATCCCTTTCTTGAGAATTGGATGCTTTGATCTTTTCCATTCTCATCTGTAGCGCCGTTGGGTCTAACTACAGAGCTTATCAGCTCAATTTCTAAATTTCCATCATAGTTTCTAGTTATCCCTAGTTTCTTAGCCGTCCCTTTGTTGTACAGGTAATCGATAGGACACAAAAACTTTGAGTGGCGCAGAGTAGTTAAGTCTTTCTTAAAGGCAATAGACGCTTTAATACGGTTTTTCTTTCCTCTCTTCTCCATCAACTCATCTAGGCTTAGAGTTACTTCTCGGCTTAGATAATTTATAAAACCTCCTTTCCCGTCAGGTTCATTGATGATTTCGCGGTTCGACAGTATCTCAAACAGCATACGAATAGCAGACAATGATAGAGGAGCTACAGGGGTTATTGGGGGTGCGTCGATAGTTGCGTTCGTGACAACCTTGTAATCATTACTGAGAGTTTCTCCTCTAGAGTTTTTTCTTTCAATAACTAGCGTATGTGGAGACGCCCCCGCCCCTAGTTTCATCTTACGTGGGTCACCGGCAAAAACAGTTGTCAATAATTTGCTCTGATACTGCTCAACCTCTTCTCTGGTTTCCTTCCTCTGCTACGTCATCTACTTTAGGGGATACAGGCGCAGCAGCCTTTGGAACGATTTCAGTTATAGAAGACGGCTTTACATCATCACTATCTACCTCATGAGGGATTCTCTCTGCCGATTTAGGTTTGTTTTTTATCTGATCGCCCATGAGGGGAACTCCTTCACTTTAAAATCAAGCGTATCAACCATTATGTCGCTATCGTTGAGAAGGGTTAGCGCGTCTAAGAAAGTATGCCCCACTACGCGACCTTCTTTGATGTCGGTTAGACGTGTAGCAAAGTGTTTAGCCTGTTTTGCGTTCTTTGCCGGTAAAGTAAGGCGCGGGAACATTTTTCGGTAGCGCTCAAGCGATTTATGTCGTTCTTCTACATTCCCAAAAATTCGCTCAAACAGAAACAGGCGTAACTCTTCATAGCTGTCGTTATACCGTTTAGCTAGTGTTGTTACTGAGGGTAATGCCTTATACATACCGTTTTGACCATACATAGAGAGTATTGCAAATAGAAAGCTCTCTAGCTCAGACAATCGGTTAAAAGCTGTTGGTAATACCTTATCTATGAAGAGCGCCGTCTGATCTTCGATCCCTTGCATAAGCTCGAGATAGTGAGAACTTGACATATAGAATGGCGTTCTGTCTAATTGCCCCAAGGAGAATGAGTCCTTATCAGTAACCGCAATAACGCGTTTTTCGCTCGATACGTGGAAAAGACTTGCGCTAAAACTATTTTTTACTTGGAGTTCTCCTAAAATCTCGCTGTTAGTCGGCTTAAGGCTATACCACACGCCCGCAACAGAATTACTTTCTTTCAACTCACTAAGAGTGATAGAGCCGTTAGGCGTAAGTTGTGGGGTTGTTTCCGCTATGTACTGCGTGATTGCCTGATCTAACTCGGGAAAGTACTTTTTCACTTCATCCGCGAAGAACAAGACTGGATCATTTGCGCTATCGGGATAATTTTTCTCCGTTCCTACCGTCTTTAAGCAATCATAGAGAGTCCGTGGGGATCGCTCCTCAGGTATGGAGTCCCATTCGTATTCAATATCTGCGTGGCTTATTGTTTTCGGTATTGATTCTCTATAGGCGATCAAGGCGCGACGATCCTCAACCGTGAGTTTTAAATCTGTATAGGATAAAAATTCACTACTCATATAAGCATCAATATCGGCATCTGAGCAAGAGAGCTTATACCCCGCTAGCTTTTCAATCTCTCTGCGAGTTTTAGCCACAGGTTGCATCACCTTCTCTAATAAAAATTTATTCGTTCCCTCCTCTACAAAATATGCTCGATAAGTCGGAGAGTCCATGTTAGCCAGATCAACTCTGATAGATGGATCACTCTTACATACAAGAGTTACCTCTTCATTTTGCCTACTCACACGCTCTGATAGTGGGTGTCCCTTACCGTCCGTTGCTTCGTACGTCTCGACAATCTTGAGAGCTTCACTCGGTGGGATTTCTTTTCCCGTTTCCTCAACAATTGCAGGAAGGTTATAGTGATGCCCCTGAAGGTATGAAACTATGTCCGCATACGCTTCCAAATAGGACACAAGCCCCCCGCGTTTCTTTTCCTTCGCTAGCTGTGTTAGCGCGTCACACTCTTCTTTAGTAAGAGGGAAATAAGCTTCCGCGGAAATAGTTAACGTTCTTTCTATCGCGGAACACTGCTTGATCAAATCAGATAAACTCGCATAAGCGTATTCCGCTTCAACCCACGCAACCTCAATTTCTCGGATAATGCGATTAACAATGCGTCCAATAAGTACGCACTCATAAAATAAAGGATCTTTCCCTAGTCGTTTATCAATTTCGTCGTTAGGGAATCTATCGGTACGTGGCTTGTATAGCCCCCAAGTATTAGCCAGAATGTAAAGCGTTTTTAGCTCGGACTCCGTGAACGTCCCGCCACGTTTCTTCGCCTTATTTATCACCTTGTCGGCATACTTTCTTAGCGGGTTCTCAAAAGTTTTGTACATTTCGTTTTTTCCTTTATGGGCGGGTGGAGTTGCTTAAACCCACTCAAGCGCCCTCACACGGTGTCGGGTTTCCCTGTACGTGATCGATCGGAGGAGATTAGGCGTTTTTGCCCTGTTTCTACTTCTGCTAATGATAATTACCAGAAGTAGAAAAACCAATATTTATGCGGGTTTTCTTTCATCTGACTCCGCTAAATACTCTTCTATCAAAACTTCGATCACACGGTTAACGCTCACCCCTAAGGAGGCAGCACGTGCCTTTAGCTTCTTATGCTGCGAAGGGCGAATAGTTAACGCAACGCGGCTAGTCTTAGCCTCACGTTTCGGCTCAAATCGCGAATCAATCACTGCTGGCGTTGCGGTTTCTACCTTAGGAGTCGATAGGAAAGCCTCAGTAGGCGTTTTAGGCATTGGAATTTGTCTCACATCCCCTAGATCAGGCGCGCCAATCACAGGCTCGTTGAGAAACTCATCATTTAAAACTTTCTTGCTCATCACATCACCTCTAAAAGAGAAATTAATTCTTTAAAAAATTCTTCATAGTCCTTACTGGCGTTACTAGTCGGAGCATGCTCAAACAACGCCCGCCCAAGGGCTAGAGCTTCGACCACTGCGACGCTTTCCCTAATCTTTGCCTTGAATACCCTTGTATTGAGTTTCTTAGTGAGGTTTTTCAACGCTCGGACAAACTCACGCCGAATTACTGTGCGCTCGTTGTATCGCGTCAACAAAACGCCTAAGAGGGCTAATTTAGGGTTGTTATTCGCCTTGATACTCGCCATCATATCGGCAAGGATCGCAACGCCTTGTAAGCTGAATAGATCGGCTTGTGCGGGGATAATCACGCCATCGCTCGCAACAAGGGCATTAATAGTGAGTACACCGAGCGCAGGTGGCGTATCAATAACACAGTAGTCATAGTCGCTGCTGATAAGCTCGAGCGCTCTTGCTAGTCGCTCCGACTTTGACGCCTTTCCCTTCTCATCGATAACAGCTAAATCAGCGGTATAGAGCGCAGGCGTGCTAGGGATTAAATCGCCCTGTGCCGTTTGTTGCACCGCGTTAGCCACCAACCTTGGATCTAACATCAAAGAGAAAGCGTTTATGCCCGCTTGGGCGTCCCCTTTCAATGTATGGGTTAAATTGCCTTGGGCATCCAAATCTACAAAAAGTACCTTTCGGGTGTTTCGACGTAGCAAAGCGCCAATACAAAGCGCCGTTGTACTCTTGCCTACTCCTCCCTTTTGGTTCACTACTGAGATAACTTTCATGTCGTTTGCTCTCCCTTTAAAGGAAAAAACGCCTTAACGCTGGTTGCTGCTAGAAAATCGCCTTAGCGATCGCTTCACCGCAAGAGTTCTTAGCCTTCTCTAAGCTGTGGTTGTAAATCATGGTCGTATTGATGTTCGAGTGTCGCGCAAACTGTTGAACCTCCGTAATATCTTTCCCAGCAATCAATGCAAGCGTGATCGCGCTATGTCGCAGGCTGTGCGCCGTTAGGCGAGTAGAGTCATAGCCCGCCTTTCTCAAAGCACTCTTCACAATCCCGCTTACTGTGCGGGTAGTCAATCGCTTTCCGTTGCTGTTATTGCTCTTAGAGGCAAACAAGGGCATATCGGGCGAGCTTGCCCCGCGTTTCTTGAGGTACTGATACACCGCATTCTCCACAGGATGAGAAACCTTCACGTACTCTGTCTTTTCGTCGCGCCCCTTTCCCTGAACATATAAGGCGGTTTCGTTTCCTAAAGGTCGCAAATCGCCGATATTTGCACGAGCTACCCCAATTGTTCGCAGCCCACAATTCACCATAAGGGCAATCATTGCGTAATCTCTAGCGCCAGTTTCTGTACTCCAATCAATGGTGGCTAATACGTCTTTCACTTGAGCCACTGTTAGGTGATCGCGCTTATGCGATTTGTCGAGCCTAGCCCCCTTGATCTTCTCGGCTATGTTTGGATACAAGCCCTCTTGTGCCGTCCAGTTAAAGAACAACCTAACCGCGGTGATATAGCCCTGTACCGTTGTTGGCTTGTGAGCTAAGGAAAGATCGCGCCGGTAGGCGAGAACGTCATTTCTTGTGGGACGCGTTACCCCGTGCAGGGCTAGGTAGGCGAAGAACTGGCGTAAATCGCGGGTGTATGTCTCAACCGTCTTAGGTTTCGCGTCAAGGTAGCGAATAAACCGCTCAAACAAGGCTTCGCTATCCAATGTTGGTGAGGCAGCAACCGCCCCGCCAGTGACGCCATCAGCGTCGACAATCTCTACTAAAGCAGTAGCCATAATCGCTCCACACGGATAACACAACACATAACGCAATACTTAACACATATGTTTGCACATACACATAACACATATGTTATGCACATACATATAACACATACTATCTTTCCCCCTTTCCTAAGTCAAGGAAAATGCCAATAAAAAAGGAAGCTTGTTAGCTCCCTTGTTTCCGCTATCACTTAGCGGTTAGTAGTTATAAGTTACCCCGTCTTGCTCTTCTAGCACATGGTGCGCAGGTAGGTACTGATACTTAATCTTTCCGTCAGTACGCCCGTTGCGGTTTTTCAAGATCACTAGTTCGATTTTGCGAGTACTCTGCCCCTTAGCTTTATCAACATTAAAATCCTTGTTCCCAGCCCCTTCAAGCTGTAAGCCTAACAACACGTCGCTAGAGTACTCGATAGCTCCGCTTTCCTTAAAAGCTTCCATCGTTACGCTAGTGTTATAACAAGCGCGATTAAAGGAGCTAACAGCGATTACAGGCACTTTGAAATCTCGACTAATGCACTTAAGCTCAAGCACCGCTTTATCGATAATTTGTTTATCGGTGTATCGCCCCTCTTCGTTAGGCGTGAGAATCTGCAAGTAGTCGACAATCACCAAAGGGCGAGCGCCAGTAACTGCGATATGCTGTTTAACGCCCTCCCTAATCTGCTCTACGCCAATTCCCCGTCACCCTTCCTTAATGTAGATATTGCCCGCATACTTTCCGTAGCGCTCTGCGGCATTCTCGAGTAACAGCGATTGGGTTTCTGTGTAGAAATTACGATACTGCCGACTTGTGATTTGTCTAATCGTTAAGCCCTCAGAGGATTCGCCGCCAGTGTCTCTCAGATAAAGCGCTGACTCTCTGCACAGGCTTTTCGCGATAATCTCGCTTCTGTCCATTTCGATTGAGAAGAAGAGTACGCTATTCCCGTTGCGGGCGACCTGATCGGCAATTTGCGTTACGTAGGTTGTTTTGCCCAGAGAACTAATAGCCCCGATCACATACAAGCCCGCATATAGCCCGCCTTCTAACACGCCATCAAGGACAGGAAAGCCAGAGGGAATATATTCCGTGTCAATAGCGTTAAGGTTGCCTAAGAAGGAGGGAAGAGAATACCCCGCGGATAATTTGTCATACTCTGAGCGGGCGTCCGCCTTAGCCTCCGCTTGTTGCTCTTGGGCTAATCGCTCACCTTCTCTCACCCATAAAGAAAAAGCATCCCTATCTTTCTGTAGCCCCTCATTGGGATCTTTCACGCCGTCTAGCTGTGGATATTCCATTACTGCGACGCCTTGCGCTTCAAGTGCTACTTTAAGTTTCTGGCTAGCCTGTTTCCCGCTTGTATCGTTATCAAGGGCTAAAACAATAGGTTGCTCTGGCGGGTATTTCGCGACCTGTTTGAGAAATAAATTCTCGTTAGATGTACTCCCGAGAGCAATCGCAACACCGTTGACATCAATCACGCTCAAGGCGTCAAACTCTCCCTCAACAATGAAAATAGGCGTTTTAGCATCGCGCAATCGCCCCACATTGAATGGGACGCTCGCTCCGACTTTCTGTTTTTCCCATTTAGCGGTAGCTTCACTATGCCGGCGAGTATCGCGGGCGAGATAGCTAGTCTCACTAGTCGGTACAATCACCCGAGGAGATGAATAAGTCCCGCTGCTGTTTGGGTGTGTCCAATTAGCGATAAACCCTACTTTGAATTGATCAAGGGTTTCTAGCGTGATCCCGCGATACTTTGTTTCCCCTTTAAGGAAAGAATTTAGGCTTTCCGTCGCCTTATCGAAAAACTCAGGGGAGGGCATAAACTCCGCGTGATACGCCTTAGGCGCGGCTTTCTTCTCTTTGGAGCTGCTGCCACCCTTGACGCTGTGAAATAAGGCGTTGCTCTGCTCGAAACTCACCCCGAACATATCAGCAACCTTCTTAATTTGCGCTCCGTGGTTAGGGAGGCTCTCAACCTTTCCCACTAGGTCGAAAATATCGCCCGCTTCTCCACAGGCAAAACAATGCCAGCGCGTACAACCGCTCTTAGGGTCAAGAGAAAATGCCCCTGTTTTGTTCTTTCCTGTGCCGCTTCCACAGAGTGGGCATACGTATTGATGGTTGCGCTTATTGCCCGAAGGGGTAGTGATTCGCTCAACGTACTGCTCAAGGTACTGTTTTAGCTGTGATTTGATGTGGTCAGAAATTGGGTACATGGTTGTAACCCCCATAAAAAAGAAAAAATTGATCGTTGGTCGCGACTTTTTTTCATCTTACAGGGAGGAAAGAGCAACCGCGTTTAAAAGCGGTTGCTCGCCTTAGAATACTTATAAGTATTCTTAGAGCATGTGACCACATTAAAACACCTGTGCCACAGCCATGTAACAAAGTGTTTCTGCCACATTACCCCATTTATCTCGGTTTTCTCTGCCACATTACCCCACTTATCTCAATATTTCCTGATTGTTTTAGTCGGGATTTCGGTTTTTTTGACTGTCTTAAACTGGTGAATCTCGCCTAAACGCCTGTGCCACAGTGATGAAACCGAATGTTTCTTAGGTTTTTTGTGCCTAAATTCGCCTTCTCCACGATTGGTTTCTAGAAAGGAAAATTGTTCTCAAAAGCTTGTGCCACAAGGAAAGCAACGATATTTCCTTGACTGTTTTTTTCTGGTGTTCTTTTAGGCGTCGACTAAGGCGATGGAATCGGCGATCAATGAATACGAAAACTTAACCTTCTTTTTTATGGGGATGAAAACACCAAAGGAGAGAAGAAATGAGCTGGGCGGGTACGCCTTTCCGATTAATGTTGGTGCATGCTCTGCCACGTTTGGGAAGGATAAATGCAAAGGTTTCGGCAGCCCATTTGAAGAAGGTGAAAACGTAGAGTTTCCTATTATAGGAAATGAAACCCGCTCAGGAGAAGGGATTGAAGGGGGTCTTCTGCCACTTTTGGGAAGGATAATGGGGGTCTTCTGCCACTTTTGGGAAGGATAAATTTACACGTCGGCTAGCCCCATATGCTCGGGCTTCTAAGTTTCCCGTAGGTATTGGCAGCGATGAGCGCCCTAGGTGGATTACTCTGCTAGATGCTAGATTACCCCCCTCAACTCGATTTTCTCTGCTAACTTACCCCACTTATCTCAGGCGTTGAGGTCGTGTTTCTACTCGCCTCACGTGAATAAACGTATAGAGCCAGTAAGAAAACAAGCCCTTGGAACTACCTTGGGTTTGTTGAGTTTCTGCAAGGCTATTTAGCCCAAATTCCCGCTTACTAGATACACTTTTAGGCGGGTAATGGGATCTCGAGTTTTTCGAAGAACTCACGATAACGAAGCGGAATCTGGTCAACACGCCAGGTTCCGTTTTCGGATTTGACCTTCAGAACACCCAAGACTTTCAACAAATGAGGAAGTCCCCTTTCAGAGCCCTGACGAGGCAAGTCCGCCTTCACGACCGCGTTGTACAAGGCCAGACGCAGCATCTGAGCAAGAATTCTCGTAAACAGCATCCCATTGAATGACTTTTCCGAAACGAAAAGCCTACTGCCTTTCACTTCGTTCTTCAGCCAATCAAAGCCCATTTCAATCACATTTCGTTGACGGTATAGGTCCAGAGTCGGCCAAGGCTGGTCGTACATGTTTGTCAGCAATGTGAAGCCACCGGCAAGGTGCTTGTATTTTTTGATTGCTTCCTGATTGAAGCTCCATCCCTTTTCATCTTCATGGTCATTGGGTTTCAGGTGAACTAATCCGAAAGGATGAACCCATAAGGGGAATGGCGCGGTGCGTATTAACTTTTTTACAATGATATGAAACCGCGCGGAGATCGTTCCGCGGAGTCATTCGGATCTTGTTTGATAAGGAGAGAGTCCATCATGATCAAGAAAATCCTAGCCGCCGGCATCCTCGCCGGCTTCGCCCTCGCAGCCCAGGCCCACTTCGGGATGGTCATCCCCAACCACGCCATGGTCGTCGACCAGGCCCAGGCCGACCTCAAGCTCGACGTCGCCTTCGCCCATCCGATGGAGAGGAACGGCATGACGATGGTCAAGCCGGCCGCCATGGAGGTCTTCGTCGACGGCAAGAAGCAGGACCTGCTCGGCAAGCTCGTCGAAGAGAAGTTCTTCGGCAAGGAGGCCTGGAGGCTCGACTACAAGATCACCCGTCCGGGCGTCTATCAGTTCGCCGTCGAACCCAAGCCCTATTGGGAGCCCGCCGAGGACAAGTTCATCGTCCACTACACCAAGGTGATCGTGCCCGCCTTCGGCGATGACGAGGGCTGGGACGAACCGACCGGCATCAAGGCCGAGATCGTTCCGCTCACCCGTCCGTGGGGCAACTACGCCGGCAACACCTTCCAGGGGCAGGTCCTCTTTGAAGGCAAGCCCGTCCCGAACGCCGACGTCGAGATCGAGTACTACAACAAGGCGGGCGACAAGGAGGCTCCCAACGACTATTACTCCCCGCAGGCCCGAACGGCATCTTCACCTACACGGCGCCGTGGGCCGGCTGGTGGGGCTTCTCCGCCATCAACGAGGCCCCGTTCAAGATCAAGCATGACGGCGAAGAGAAGGACGTCGAGATCGGCGCCGTCCTCTGGACGCAGTTCGGCGGGAAGTAAGCCATGCACATCGCTGAAGGCGTACTGTCGGCTCCGGTGATCCTCTCCGGGGCGGCGCTCTCGATCGGCGCCGTCGGCTACGGCCTCA
>OAWJ01001823.1_pt1 | contig 10357 bp, 9 predicted proteins | sample 1517021 | NCBI WGS metagenome assembly OAWJ01 (sample SAMEA2580121, study PRJEB22360) | human gut metagenome | biome: human gut; feature: human-associated habitat; material: faeces | place: Denmark | collected 2008/2010
TCCAGCGGCATTTTGTATTGTACCGCACCGTTTGGGAGCCACTTGCCCCTTGCAAGCCGAATGAGGAACAGCGCGCCCCGGATGCAGAGCTCGATGCACATGGCGGCCCAGACGCCCACGAGGCCCAGCCGGGGAGCCAGCAGGAAGGCGAGGGTGAGCCGGACGCCCCACATGCTGAACAGGTTCAGCACAAAGCAGCCTGTGCTGTCGCCTGCGCCCTGCATCGCGCCGCTTGCTACGATGCTGGCCCCGAACATCGGCTCTGCAAAAGCCTCGATGCGGAGGACCTGCGCACCCAGCGCGATGACGGCGGCATCTGCCGTGAAGATGCCCATAAGGGCCGGGGCGAAGAGCCAGAGCCCCATGCCGGACAGTGCCATGATGCCGATGCCCATCATGGTGCAGAGCCAGGCGAACCGCTTCGCCATGTCCCGGCGGTGTGCGCCGACGGCCTGCCCGATGAGGGCGATGGAGGCGTCCTGAATGCCGTAGCCTGCCATGTAGCAGAGGCCCTCGGCGCTGACGCCGAGGCTGTTGGCTGCGATGGCCACCGTGCCGAGGCCCGAGACGATACGGACGAGCAGCACCTGCGCCGACGAGAGGGCCGCACGCTCAGCGGCCAGCGGTGTACCCACCCGCCAGAGATTGCGCAGGCAGGCGGAGGTGATGCGCCAGCTGCCGGGCTTTCGGATGCAAAGCGGGCCGTCCCGCAGCAGCAGGACGCCCAGCGCCAGCAGACCGCCGATGGTCGTGGAAAGCGCTGTGCCAAGCGCCGCACCCGGGACTTCGAGGCCGGCACCCCAGACCGTGACGCTCTGGCCGAAGAGCAGAATCTGCCGGGTGGGGTTGATGAGGAAGAAGTTGAACACCACGTCCAGCACACAGACCAGCACGCTGATAAGGCTGGGCGTCAGGGCGTCGCCGGTGGCGCGGAGCATGGCTGTGTACATTCCCATGGCCATCGTGAAGGGGAGGGCCGCCGGCCAGATGGCGAAGGAGGCGCTGGCATCGGCTTGGAGCGAGATGTCCGCCCCCAGCCACCCGGGCAGGAAACGGCTGATGCCGACACCGAAAGCCGCAGCGCCAAGACCCAGGATGAGGTTGAAGAGCATGGACTGCCGCAGCACGCCCCGGGCGTCCTGCTGGCGGTCGGCCCCGAGGTACTGGGCGATTTGGATGGAAAACGCGGTGTACAGTCCCACAAGGATGCCGTGGAGCAGCCAGGTGCTCGAGCTGACGATGCCGATGGCGGCGGTGGCCTCTGCGCCGATGTGGCCCACCATGGCGGCGTCGATGTACTCCATCGCCGTGACCACCAGCTGCTCCAGAATGGAAGGGATGCTCAGCGCCAGCGCGATGCGGGCCGTGTCGGACAGCGGGACGTCCTCGCCCTGCCGCATCCGGGCCGAGAGCTGCTCCAAAGAAAGTGTCATGTAGTCTCCTGTTTTCTGTGTTGATAAGCTGCCTTACTATTATAGGCACGGGGAGGAAGATTGTCAAACCGGGCGATTGATTTTTTGGCTCTGGCGTGATACACTCTCGGAGTAAGAAGAATATCATTGAAAGAGGTTCAAAATATGCTGCAGCTTATTTCAGCTACCGGCCAGCAGACCGTGGACGCGCTGGCGTTCCTGCTGGCGTTTGCCCTGACCGCCCTGATGGACTCGGTCTTCCACGACAAGCTCCCCCACGACCATGGCCGTGCCTTCGCCGTCAACGGCGAGCTCTCCAAGGGCAAGGCCCGGGGTTCCGGACTCATCTTCGTGCTCTGCATCGCGCTGGTGACGCTGGCGGTGGTGCCTTTTAAGGTGGAGTACCTTATTTATACCGTTCTGCTCATCGCCTCCATGCTGTCGGGCTACTTTGACGACGCCTCCGAGACGGCGTGGAACGAGTACAAGAAGGGCCTCATCGACTTCGTCATCGCCGTAGTGGCAGGTGTTACCTACCTGAACTTCAACGGCACGAGCGTCAACTTCCTGAGCACCACCTTCACCATTGCCTATCCGCTCTACCTGCTGCTCATCGTCATCCTCATCTGGGCCAGCATCAACGTGGTCAACTGCACCGACGGCGTGGACGGCCTGTCCGCCAGCCTCGCGGTGGTGAGCATCGGCACCTTCCTGCTGGCTTACGGCGAGGAGCTGGGGGACTACTCCACCGCTGCCATCGTCTTTATCGGCGCACTGCTGGCCTACCTGTGGTCCAACGCAAAGCCCTCCAGCCTCCTGATGGGCGACGCCGGCAGCCGCGCCATGGGCTTCTTCCTCGCCATCCTGGCCCTCAAGAGCGGCCACCCGTTCGCCTTCCTGCTGGCGGCGCTGGTGTTCGTCGTAGACGGCAGCCTCGGCATCCTGAAGATCAGCTTCAAGCGCTTCCTCCACATCAGCATCCTCAAGAACACCCTCACCCCGCTGCACGACCATGTGCGCAAGCGCATGGGCTGGAGCGACGAGCAGGTGGTGGCCCGCTGGCTCATCCTGCAGGCCGTCGCATCGGCGCTGCTCCTGCTGATGATCCGCTGATTTACGGATTTTAAGTACGATGTTTGTGCAGCTTTCCAAAATGCAGATTGACCCGCTCTGATTTTTGTTGCACTTTATGGATTGAAAGTCGAACGGAAAAAGACTATACTTTAACCAACGAAAGCAAAGGCGCTTAAGTGGATGTATTCACTTTGCGCCTTTTTTGTTTTTTCGTTTTTGTGTGCGGTTCGGGAAAGCCGCACAGGATGCGCTGTCCGCGGCGCTGGAGCACGGACGACAGAACAGGATAGGGAAAGGCGGGGATCACAGTGATCAAACTCGAACACGTTGACAAGTACTTCGGAGACCTGCACGTCCTCAAAGACGTGAACCTCGAGGTCGCCGAGGGCGAAAAGCTGGTCATTATCGGACCGTCCGGCAGCGGCAAATCTACCACCGTCCGCTGCATGAACTTTCTGGAAGAGCCGACCAGCGGCCACGTCTACATCGACGGTCAGGAGCTGACCAACAAGAACAAGACCAGGATCGTCCGCGACAACATGAGCATGGTCTTCCAGCAGTTCAACCTCTACCCCCACATGACGGTGCTCAAAAACCTGACGCTGGCACCCATGAAGCTCCATCACAAGACCAAGGCAGAGGCCGAAGAGCTGGCATATCATTATCTTGAGGTCGTCGGCCTCCGGGACAAAGCGGATGTCTACCCTCCGCAGCTGTCCGGCGGCCAGCAGCAGCGCATCGCCATTGCACGCGCCCTCTGCGCACAGACCAAGATCATCCTGTTCGACGAGCCGACTTCGGCCCTCGACCCTGAGACCATCCAGGAAGTGCTGGATGTCATGGTAAAGCTGGCACACGAGAAGAACATCACGATGGTGGTCGTCACCCACGAGATGGGCTTCGCACGAAACGTGGCCGACCGTATCGTCTTTATGGCGGACGGCCAGATCATTGAGGAAGGCACGCCGGAGCACTTCTTCACCAACCCCAAGAACGAGCGCGTCCGGCAGTTCCTGAGCAAGATCGTCCGCTGAGAGGATGAACAACAAAGGTTGACACGGCAGGGACTCACAAGTTGTGGTGAGACGCCGTTGTTGATAACAGGCCGTTTTCGGAGCGGACAGGGAAAGCCGCTCGGGCCGAAAAAAAAAACAAAGAGGAGTGGTTTATTATGAAAAAGATCTCGCGTCGTGATTTCCTGAAAGTCACTGGTTTGGTGGGCGCTGCTGCTGCCCTGACCGCCTGCGGCGGCTCTGCAAGCTCCACCGCAGCCTCCACGGCATCTTCTGCCGCCGGCAGCGCAGCCGCTTCCACTGCAGCACTGGGCGCTGACACTCAGGCCATCGTGGACCGCGGTGTCCTGAAGGTGGGCGTCAAGAACGCAGTTCAGGGCTTCAGCTTTCAGGATACCCTCACCGGCGAGTACAAGGGCCTCGAGGACAGCCTCGCAGAGATGATCGCAGAGCACCTCGGCGTGGACGTTGAGTTCACCACGGTCACCGCCGCCACCCGCGGCGAGCTGCTGGACTCCGGCGACATCGACGCCGTTCTGGCTACCTTCACCATCACCGAAGAGCGCAAGAAGACCTGGGACTTCTCCACCCCCTACTATACCGACTACGTTTCCGTTCTGGTGGAGGACTCCACCGGCATCAAGGGTCTGGCTGACCTGAAGGACAAGGTCGTGGGCGTCTCCTCCGGCTCCACCTCCGCTCGTGCTCTGGTCAAGGCCATGATCGACGAGGGCGTGCTGGACGGCGCAAGCTTCGACGCCGACACCTTCAACGCCGACACCTGGAAGGATGGCGTCTCCTTCCGTCAGTACGACGACTATCCCGCCATCAGCACCGCACTGAGCGCAGGCGAAGTGCAGGGCTTCTGCGTCGATAAGTCCATCCTCGCCATCTACAAGACCGAGGGCCGCAGCTACATTGACGCTGAGTTCAGCCCGCAGGAGTATGGCGTCGCCACCAAGAAGGGCAGCGACTTCTCCACCCTGTGCGACGACCTCATCAAGGGCTGGCTGGCAGATGGCACCATCGGGCAGCTCATCAAAGACAACGGTCTGGATTAAGCCCAGACTTTTCAGAACCAAGAGAGCGCAGGGAAAGGGGAGTTTGCCATGTCTGGCTTGTTTTCGTTAGAGTCCTGGTCCACCGTCTGGACGCATCGTGAGAGTTTTCTGCTGGGTCTGGGCAACACGCTGCAGACCGCCGTCTGCGCACTGGCGCTGGCCTTCATCATCGGCGCTGCGCTGGGCCTGATGTCCACCAGCGGCAGTAAGCTGCTGCGCATCATCGCCCGCATTTACGTTGAGTTCGTCCAGAACACCCCGCTGCTGCTGCAGCTGTGCTTCCTGTATTACGCGCTGGCATTTGCAGGCGTGAGCCTCGGCGTCATCCGCACCGGCATCATTGCACTGGGCGTTTACACCGGCGCTTACATGGGCGAGGTCGTCCGCGCCGCCATCGAGTCTGTGCCGAAGGGCCAGTTCGAGGCCGCACAGGCGCAGGGCTTCAACTATCTGCAGCGGATGGGCTATATCATCCTGCCCCAGAGCATCCCCGTGATGCTCCCCCCGATGGTCAATCAGGTGGTCAACCTCTTCAAGAACACCTCCTGCCTCTACATCGTGGGCGGCGCGGACCTCATCAGCGTGACCTACAGCTTCGTCACCGGTGCTTCCACCGGCGGCGCATACGCCCCCGCATATATCGTCTGCGGCCTCATCTTCTTCGTGGTCTGCTTCCCGCTGTCCACCCTGGCAGCCCGCTGGGAGGCTTCCCTCAAGGAGCGCAAGGGCCGCGTGAACACGAGTCTCAAGACCGCTGCCAAGAAAGCAGAGCTGAAGGAGGCTGCCTGATATGAAGACGCTTGCTGCAAGCCTTTCCATCCTGACAAGAGAAGGCGTCGTGCTCTACCTGCTGCGGGGCGTGGCCTTCACCTGCATCATCTCGGTGCTGGGCGTCATCATGGGCCTCATCGTGGGCTCTCTGCTGGCGCTGGCCCGCACCTACTGCAAAAAGGGTCCGGCCCGCATCCTCGGCTGGTTCGCTGCCGCCTACATCGAGCTGTTCCGCAACACGCCCTACCTGCTCTGGATCTTCATCTGTGTGGTGTTCTGCCCCTGCCCGGGCTTCTTCGCCCGCAAGATGTTCGGCCTGACCAGCGTGGAGATGAAGCTGCTGTTCAAGGCCGCTCTGGCCCTCATCCTCTTCAACTCCTCCGTCATCGCCGAGATCGTCCGCGGCGGCCTGAACGGCGTGTCCAAGGGCCAGTTCGAGGCCGGCTATGCACAGGGCTTCAACACCGCTGAGGTGCTGCTCTACATCGTCCTGCCGCAGGCCTACCGCAACATCGTGCCGACCCTGCTCAGTCAGGTCATCACCACCATCAAGGACTCCTCCTATCTGGCAAACGTGGCCACCATCGAGCTGATGGCCCGCATCCGCCAGCTGCTGAGCGCCGCCGGTACTTACAACGGTCTCGGCACGGTGAACGTCTCCGACGTTATGGTGCTGTTCGGCACGGCCTGTGTCATCTACTTCATCATCAACTTCACCCTGAGCTGTGTGGTGCGCGCAATGCAGAACCGCCGCAGGAAGGCTCTGGTCTTTGCCCCGGCAAAGGCCGCATAAACTAAGACCTGTTCCAATTTCCCAATTCCCAATTATTCCCCTGTCATTGTTCTGTCAATGCCAAAAGCGCCCGGCGGGTCATCCGCCGGGCGCTTTTGGTGTATAGAAATAAAAATACAAGCTTTTCAATATGCCAAAGCCTCTCCCCTTGGGAGAGGTGTCATTGCAAAGCAATGACGGAGAGGGCAAGCCCGGCGAGGAAGAGCCACTGCACAGCGATAGGCAGACTCTTTGTCAGAGCGAAACGATCGCCGCATCCATGTCTCTCTGTCAGCATCCTTGCCCTCTCAGGCGCTCCGCGCCAGACTCCCCTTTTTGTCGCTTCGCGACATCTTCCCCCGGCCGGGGGAAGTCTTTCCTCAAAGGGAGAGCCTTTAGCGGGAAAATTATACGCTCTTCTCTGCCGCCTCCACCACATGGCTCACGAGCACGGAAGTCGTCACGGTGCCGACGCCGCCGGGGACGGGAGTGATGGCCTCCACCACAGGCTCTGCCTCGCCAAAGCGGACGTCACCGCAGAGTTTGCCTTCCTCGTTGACATGGATGCCCACATCCACGACGACCTGACCGGCCCGCAGATGCTCTGCGCCGATGAAGCCCATCCTGCCCATGGCCACCACCACAACATCGGCCTCGCGGCAGACATCGGGCAGGCTCTGGGTGCGGGAGTTGCAGAGGGTGACGGTGGCGTTTTCCCGGTCCAGCATCATGGCTGCGGGCTTGCCCACCACGAGGCTGCGGCCCACGACGACGGCCCGCTTGCCGGAGAGGGGAATGTTGTAGAATTTCAAAATTTCAAGACAAGCCTGCGCCGTGCAGGGCGGGTAGCCGACGGCAGTGTTGGTGAAGACACCGGCCAGCGAGCCATCGGTGATGCCGTCAATGTCCTTTTCGGGCGAGAGCGCGGCGCGGATGATCCTGTCATCAAACTGTTTGGGCAGGGGGCGGAAGAGCAGACAGCCGTGGATGGCGGCGTCTGCGTTGATGTCGGCAATGACGCGCAGCAGCTCTTCCTGCGAAGCGTCGGCGGGCAGAAGGAACTGCTTCACCTCGACGCCCACTTTTGCACAGCGGGTCATGACGCCTTTCTCGTAGGAGAGGTCATCGGGGCGCGCACCCACCCGGACGACGGCCAGCGTGGGGACAACGCCCTTTTCCCGCAGTGCGGCGCAGCGGGCGGCATTTGCTTCGTTCATGGCGGCCACGACGGGCGCACCCTTCAAAATGGTAGACATATACGTTCCCTTTCTATGCATCAGGCCCGCAGGCGGCTTGCCACGGACTGGTAGACTTCGTCCGCCCGTGTGAGGGCAAAGTGGGCGACGGACGGCTGGACTTCGTCGGCCAGCGGCAGATATTCTGCCAGCATCCGGGCCGCTTTTTCGTCCAGCGCGGCGGCATGGGCGCGGTCCGTCATGAGCTTTGTGTTGATGGCGACATTCAGCGCCGACGCCTGAAGCGCGGCCTTGCAGAACAGCGCCGCACAGCCTGCGTCTGAGACAGCCAGCACGCTGCCCTTTTCGGCGTAATCGGCCGCAAGACGGATGCCCTCACAGCAGGCGTCCATGAGGTCCAGCGGCACGGCGCAGGCCCCGTCCAGCGCCTCGGCCAGCACAGCGGCCTTGCGGGCCTGCTGTTCGGGCGTCTCTCTGGGCAGACCGTAGGCCGTCGCCAGAGGCGTGAATGCGTCGGCGTCCGCCTGCACGAGGGCTTCCAGCCGTTTGCGCAGGGCTTCAGCACGGGCATTCAGCGCCAGGATCTCTTCTTCCACGGCGGCGTATTTCTTTTTGCCGGTGGTGAGATTCCCCACCATATTGCCCAGCGCCACGCCTGCCGCGCCCACGAGGGCCGCTGCGCCGCCGCCGCCCGGGGCGGGGGCTTTGCTGGCAAGCCGGCTCAGAAAGTCCTCACAGCTCAGTTGTGTCAAATCCAAAGTAAAGTCCTCCCTCTGTCACGAATCCGTCCAGTTTTTCGTCATGGGCGTCCACTGCCGCCGCGTCCACCCGCTGGGCCTCGAAGGCCACGCCCAGTTTCACAGCCCGGGTGCAGCGGGGGAGGTAGCGGTCATAATAGCCTTTCCCCATCCCTACCCGGCGGCAGACTGCATCAAAAGCCGTACAGGGGACCAGCACGAGGTCGAGCTGGTCTGGCCGTAAAATCTCCGACCGGCTCAAAATGGGCGTGCGGATGCCGTAGGCACCCACTTCCCAGCCGTCCGGCCCTGGCACAGCGGCTGTCAGCGAAAAGCCCTCGCCGCAGACGGGGTAGGCCGGCGTTTTGCCCTGCCGGGCCGCTTCCACAGCCAGCGCCGAGAGGTCGGCTTCGCCGCCGAAGGCCGCATAAAGCAGGATGTTTTCTGCCTTTTTGAAGCAGTCCAGAGCTATGATGCGGGCGCAGAGAGCGGCGTTGGAACGGGTGCGCTGGGTGTCCGACAACGCCCGGCGGGCCGCAATGCCCGCTTTGCGCTGTGCGGCTTTTTGCTCCGTGATGGTCATGGCAATGGGCTCCTTTCTGCACCCGGTGGGCAAATCTGCACAAAAACCGGGACGGATTTTTGTTATAATAATAAGCGCTGGGCGCAGAAAAAGCAAGGCTTTGGCAGGATGGGTGAAATATCTTCATCCAACCGAAAAGAAACGAATCAAACCGTATCGGTTTGTGCGAAATACTGTTGAAGAAATCCACGATGTCTGGTATCATGGAAACAGGCGGGCCGGAATGAGCGGACGCCCGCGCGAACTGACTTTTTGCATCAGAGAGAGGGGTAAATCGTATGTACAACGATATGATGGATACCATCGGCCTCGTGGAAAAGGCCGACCCGGAGCTGGCTGCGGCCATGAATCGTGAGCTGACCCGCCAGCGGGAAAATATCGAGCTCATCGCCAGCGAGAACATCGTCTCGCCCGCCGTCATGGCCGCCATGGGCAGCATCCTCACCAACAAGTACGCCGAGGGCCTGCCCGGCAAACGCTACTACGGCGGCTGTGCCTATGTGGATGAGGTGGAGAACATCGCCATCCAGCGCGCCTGCAAGCTGTTCGGCGCAAAGTACGCCAATGTCCAGCCCCACTCCGGCGCACAGGCCAATCTGGCCGTCTACTTCGCCCTGCTCGATCTGGGCGATACCGTCATGGGCATGGACCTGTCTCAGGGCGGTCATCTGACCCACGGCTCTCCGGTGAATATGTCCGGCAAGAACTATCACTTCGTCTCCTACGGCGTCGGCGAAGATGGCCGAATCGACTATGCTGAGCTGGAAAAGCAGGTCAAAAAGGTCCGTCCCAGAATGATCGTGGCAGGCGCTTCGGCCTACCCCCGTGCCATCGACTTCGAAAAGCTGGCTGAGATCGCCCACGGCTACGGGGCCTTCCTGATGGTGGATATGGCCCACATCGCGGGCCTCGTGGCCGGCGGGATGCACCAGAGCCCGGTGCCTTACGCCGACGTCGTGACCACCACCACCCACAAGACCCTGCGCGGCCCCCGCGGCGGCCTCATCCTGACCAACAACGCCGTGCTGGCCAAGCGCATCAACTCCGCCGTCTTCCCCGGCACCCAGGGCGGCCCGCTGGAGCACGTCATCGCGGCCAAGGCCGTCTGCTTTGGTGAGGCACTCAAGCCCGAGTTCAAGGACTACGCCCGCAAGATCGTGGAGAACGCACAGGCCATGGCCGCTGAACTGCAGGCCCGCGGTGTCAAGCTGGTGTCCGGCGGCACCGACAACCACCTGATGCTCCTCGACCTGCGGGACGAGGAATGCACCGGCAAGGAGCTGGAAGCCCGCCTCGACAGCGTCCACATCACCGCCAACAAAAACACCGTCCCCGGCGAGACCCGCAGCCCCTTCGTGACTTCCGGCGTCCGTCTGGGTACTCCGGCTGTCACCACCCGCGGCATGGGCGAGGCCGAGATGAAGGTCATTGCGGACTGCATCGCCGACTGCATCTGGCACTACGACGAGAAGAAAGACGACATCTCCGCCCGCGTGCTGGCCCTGACCAGGGCTTTCCCCCTGTACCAGTAAAGCCCCCTGCCCCCGGCGGGAGACTGAAAAAAATACTGCACCTGCAGCCCCGGGCTGCCGCCCCCAAAAGCGGCCCCGGGGCTGCATTTTTTTGCTTTCAGCCCCGCGAATCCTGTTATTTTGTGGAAAATGCACGGTTGATGGGACTGTATTTTGTAAATGTGACGAAAGTGAGAAAACCCTATTGACAGACTGACAGGGGGGGG
>OAWJ01001828.1_pt1 | contig 10346 bp, 9 predicted proteins | sample 1517021 | NCBI WGS metagenome assembly OAWJ01 (sample SAMEA2580121, study PRJEB22360) | human gut metagenome | biome: human gut; feature: human-associated habitat; material: faeces | place: Denmark | collected 2008/2010
TGGGTATACAATCTTTTTTCAGATTATTTTCTGTAGAGTAAGAATCAATAGGTATGCCAGAATTTAGAAGCTTCATTATTAATAGATTATAAAAAGAACAGGGTGCCCACAATCGGACACCCTGTTCGTTTTTTCTTTCTTGTTTGTTTTAAATCAGATCAAGAACCAATGGAATATCATCGGGGGTAATACCTTTTCCTATGATGATATCCTCGTCTTTGCGGAACATCTCAAGGAACTGCTCTTTACTGCCATAGAGTTCTGCGGCTTTGGAGTAGAAAGGCACGGCTTTCTCTATATCTCCCAATGACCATGCCACATGACCGGCATTCAGGTAGTCTACCGGCATCGGCTTTTGGGCAATCACTTTATCATAGTACTTCATGGCTTGTTCGCGTTTTCCTGTCATGAACGAACACCAACCGATGGCACGCCATGCTTTGATGCAATCACTTTCCAGGAAATCGAGTTTGAAGAAGTAGTTCAGTGCTTCTTCGTAATTCCATGTCTCTGCCAGGCAGTTGCCAATATAGAAAATTACTTTTGTGTCTTCCGGCAATACTTCTTCCACTTTTCGGTAATATTCCAAAGCTTTGCGGAATTGTCGGTCGAGACGATAACAAATGGCTAAATGGCGATTAGTCCATAAGTTGTTCGGTTTGAGGGTATCTGCTTTCCGATAGGCTTCGATGGCTTGTGCATATCGTTTCAGTTTTTGCAGGGAGTAGCCCTGCTTTTGGTAAACTTCAGCTTCATTCTCTCGTGGGACCATGTAGGCGACTTTGTCATAGGCTTCGGCTGCTTTTTCCCAGTGCTCTTTTCTGAAGTGAAAGTTGGCTAAAGCCAGCAAGGCATCCGGGTTGAACAACATGTCTTCCAATGCCGGATTGCTGTACAGGCAGATGGCCTCTTTGAACAAGTCGCGGAATTCCTGTCTTCGCATATTCAATTTGAAGAAGCGGTATAAGTCGTGCAGATATTGGTTACTTACCGTATCGGGGCGTTCGGAAAATTTCTTCAGTGTTTCGGCTTTCGACTGATCTGCCAATTCTTCCATTTGTTGTTCCGTGAGCTGGCTCAACATCATGTCACGCTGTGATTGCGGCAATTGCTGCATGGTGAAGAACAGCGAATACTTGTCACTGTTACAGAAGAAACCCGACTGCAGGATGATTTCCAACAGACTTCCTCCTTCTGTTTCCCGGTTACGAAACTCTTTAATGACAGTCGATTGTTGCCTGTCGAAAGGATAGAACCAATTGGAGATTTCCCTGAAGAACGGATAGCTTTTGAGTTGTGCAAATGTGCTCATATATACATCGGCACCTTCCAGTTGCAATTCGTTCATTTCACGCAACTTGTCACCCAGTCCGGATTTCTCTATAGCATCGGCCCAGTCGGGATTGGTGTCATCTTTCTCTTCATCGGACTCTTCGAAACCAAACTTCATGTTGCGCATGGGAGACATGCTTTTCAGCATTTCGGGAATGATTTCCTCACGCATTTTTTTGTCGATTTTTTCCGTTTCCTGACTGAGAAGTATTTGGATATGTACGCGTAGCAGTTCTTTTTCGAACGCGGTTTCTTCCATCAGTGCCGTGATACGTAAATTGATTTCCGGATAGAAATCGATACGTGGTGAATAGGCATGGAGAATAAAAGCGATTCCTACCAGAGCCCGCTGGCTGATCTGTACATTGGGGTGACGGTAAGCATCTATCAGCCACAGAAGTTTTCGGAGATCGAAACATTCCATCAGACTAAGGGTAACGGCACTTGTAAAAAGGCAAAGATCGTTCACCGGAAGTAACTCGGACTGAAGCATGGATTGTGCAGTTGTACTTTCTTCCGTACTCCAGTTGCTATTGGTCCAGGTTTGCAAGAACAGAATCCGCAGATTATCTTCGTGACGTTTCAAAACTTCATCCATGTTTTGATCCGAAATGAATCCGCTTACGGCCAGGTCATCATTGAACGATTCAAGCGTGTGTATCAGCATCTCCAGGGTAAGGGGAGAAAGTTCCTCAGTACGTCGCGTACGATATTGATGATAATAATGGCTTGATACGCTGTCGAGTAGTGTAATACGTGCCTGATCGGTGATTTCAAGAGTATCGGCCAGCAATCTTTGATATAATTTCTTACGCTCCGGGTCTTCTATCCCCTGGCGCATGTATTGCAGCATATAGTTGTACGAAGTCTGTATCTGCTCCAGGCGGGTACGGAGCGACCATTCCGGACACTTCCAGAGGAATGATTCCAGTTGAGTCAGCGCCTCCTTCAGTCGTTTTTGTCCGATCAGGCGGAGGATGTATTGATATTGTTCGTTGATAAGTTGTTCGTTCATAATTTACTTTCGTTTATTGTTTCCAATCCAAGTGAGGCGTTTCCATAGGCCTTCGAAGGGACCATGTTTGAAGTGACCGAGCCACCAGGAACAGAAGGTCATTTGAAGAAGTACAAAAAGAATGCCAAAAAAGAAACTGTAAGTAATTCCTAAGAAACGTCCCAATTCAACCCCCCAGTGGTAGAAAAGAAGTGAGCCAATGACGGATTGTCCGATGTAGTTTGTCAGACTCATCTTGCCATACGAGGTGAAACGCATCAGGAATCTGCGGTCTTTGACACGGTAGAAAGTGATAAGCAGTCCGCTGACCAGCAATACCATGAAGCTGAGGTTGCTCAAAGAGCTTATGATCAGTTGCAAGGGAATCAGGAGGGCATCGCGCGTGATGAATCCCGGCAGCATGTTATTCAGACCATATAATGGAAAGAAACATAAGAGTGACATACCTAATGCTTTGAGCCAGCGTTGTTCGTTCTGTTCGCTATAAAGGAATAGTCCCTTACGTCCCACCAGCATACCGAAGAGGAAGAGGGCAGGCGTTTGCAGAATGCGTCCGTGCTCCAATGCCCAAGTCAGGTTGGCAAGTTGCCCTTCCCAGAGGTTCATGCAGATCGTTTCAAGGAAGGTACCGTTTTTCTGCACGTCGAAAGCAATCCCGAAGTAGTGGGAAGCCAGGCTGGGACCGGGTACATAATCCGGGTTGCAGAGAGCATAGATGACTTTGAACCAATCTATCGGTTGCAGGATAAGCAGGGTAGCGAAGATGGTTACACTGCGGCTACCGAGGCGACAGAACAGAGGGAGTATCAGACCGAGCATGGCATACATCGTCAGTATTTCACCTGTAAAAAAAGCAGCGTTGAACTGTCCGATGATGAACAGTAGCACCATCCGCCAGATGAACCGGAGGCGAAAATCTTTACCACGGCGTTGTTGGTTGTTATCCTGAATATAGAAACTGAAGCCGAACAGCAGGGCAAATACGGCATAAGCTTTGTTGCTGAAGACAAAAAAGAGCCCGTTCCAGATAGCTCTGTCGGTAAACTTCATCCATTCGCCGGGGATGGCATCCGGAAAGGAGTAGAAATTAAAATGTTCGATACTATGCAGGATGATGATCCCCATCACAGCCAGTCCTCTCAGTACATCGGCCACGTCTACACGGGCATTGGGTTCGCTGATTTTATGTTCCATTGATTATCGTTTTAGAATCTTACCTGTACCTGCGCCTGAAACAGGTTACTGTCTTTTCCCTTATTCCGGTCGCAAAAAGTATATTGTGCTTGCAGTCTGCATTTGGGATAGAACCAATATTGCAGTCCGGCTATGTAATTCGTCTGTTTTCGGCCGATGGCTTTATCTGCGTTGAAATAGTCATATGAAACTACGAGGTCGAAGTTGCGTAGGAGCCGGCAACTTCCGGTGGCATAAAAACCGTCACTTTTCACAGTTCCGTCCTTTCCCGCCAGATATTCGGAACGGAGGCTGAACGGGCTTGTCGTGATGATACCTCCTATACTCCAGCGATTTTTGGTGTAGTTTTCCCCTGCCGGGATACCGGTTATTTCCGAATCGGCGACGGCATGTCCTGTTCCTTTTATAAACGAACCGCCTACCGACAGCCATTTCAGTGGATTTACCATCAGATTACCGATGATATCTTTTTGATTGTTTTTATCTTTGATATTGAGTCCTTGTCCGTTCATCACCGCCAGTTTGTAGTATAGCAGGTCGTTCAGTAGTCCTCCGTGGATCATCGCACCGATGTCGCGTCCCGATGTCATGCCACAAGCTACGTCACTGCCGCTTACCCCTGCCAGATAACACACAGACTGTGAGTAGCAGTTAATCAGTTCCACTGTCGTGGGTGATAATTCGTTCTCGATCGTATAAGGGACTTTAAATTCTCCGATGCGGGCTTTCAGTCCGGGTAGAATCTGATAATCGGTATAAACCTCGAGCAGCATACCTCCATTGTAAAAGTCGTACATGAAATCGCAGGTCCAACGGTCGGTGATTCGTCCGTGAGCCATGAAAATGATTCGTTTGATGTCGAATGTATTGGTTTTCTTCGCTGCATCGTCATAAGTATATCCCAGCTGCGCATATCCGGCAAGGGTGATCCGTTCTTTTAGCGTATTGACGACTTTGTTTACCGTCATACCCTCTTTTTTTTCCTGTGCATTCAGGTTGCCGCTTGCCAGTAGCAGCACAAGTGTTAATAGGAATGTGTTTTTCATCTTTACTTTGTTGTATTTATTATGGTTTGAATTGGCCGGGAATGAAGGTCGTATCTACTAAGTTTTCACCCTGATAGTTACCGGGGATTGCTCCTTTGTTCTTCAGCCAGGCAATAGCTTTTTTTATGTCGTGAGAAGACGGACACATGGCAGGTCGATAATCGGGCAAGTCCACCTGGGCAGCCACTGTTTCCGGCAGTCCGAATTCTTGTGTTAATATCTCCCCCCATTTATCCCGGGGATAAGTTTGCAGGTATTTCACGCCGAGATTGTATCCGGTGATAAACCTCCTTATTTCTTCGTTTTTTTCTTTGATGGTCTCTTCTGTGAAAGCCGTTCCGGCGGAATGTATCCCCATTTGGATTGTATTCAGCAATACTGTGTGTCCGTCGTTTACCGCGATTGCCGTTGCCGGACCGGGCAAGAAAGATGCTGTGATCTGTCCGTTTTCCAACATCATCAGCCTCAAAAAAATGTTGTTGATTTCGGGTTTGTTCGCTTCACCGGGAGTAAGACGGGCCTATTTCATTACTTCGTCGGTGGCATACTCTATCAGGGTATTGCAAGAGATGGCAATGTTTTTCCCTTTTAGGTCTTCCGGATTCCTGACATCATATTTTTTGCTTGTTATCAGGCTAAGGCAGCCATCATTTTCCATAACCAGACGCAAACGGACTCCTTTGGTCTGTAAAAGGGCGGCACATGGATAGTCGGTGAGCATACCATCCAGTTTGCCCGATAAGAAAGCAGCGTCACGATCGGTTGCCGAGGCATAAGTGATGAAGTTGACTTTTATATCCAGCGAATCATAAACACCGTAACGGGCGGCAATCAGATGAGGCAGTCCGTCGAAAGAAGGCATTAGTCCGAAAGTCAGAGGCTGAAGTTCGGATGACAGTGTATGTCCCTCTTTTTTGTCTGCACAGGCTGATAAAAGAAGCAGTAGTATGATGCTGAAAAAGAGTTTCACTCTTGACTTTTTCCTTTTAAAAAAGGCAACTCCGTGAGGGGCTGCCTTTTCTGTTTTATAGTGATTCACTTTAGTCTTATTCCTGAATAGCGGCAATACCCGGAAGAACTTTTCCTTCGATTGCTTCAAGCAATGCTCCACCGCCGGTAGAAACATAAGATACACCGTTTGCCAGGCCGAACTTGTTGACACAAGCTACAGAGTCGCCACCGCCAACGAGTGAGAAAGCTCCGTTCTTAGTAGCTTCTACGATAGCTTCGCCTACCGAGCGTGAACCGTGAGTGAAGTTTTCGAATTCGAATACGCCTGTCGGGCCGTTCCAAAGGATAGTCTTGGAATTCTTGATCACTTCGGCAAAGATTTCTTCTGATTTAGGACCGATGTCAAGACCTTCCCATCCGTCAGGAATTTCATTCACAGGACAGAATTTAGTGTTGGCATCGTTAGAGAAAGAGTCGGCGATCTTAGCGTCAACAGCCAATACCAGATTTACACCTTTGTCTTTAGCCTTTTGCATCAGTTCGCGGGCGAGATCCAGTTTGTCATCTTCGCAGATAGACAGACCGATCTGTCCACCCATAGCTTTGGTGAAAGTATATGTCATACCGCCTGTGATGATCAGGTTGTCTACCTTGTTCAGCAGGTTTTCGATGATTTCGATCTTAGAAGACACTTTAGAACCACCCATGATGGCTGTAAACGGACGTTTGATATCGTTCAATATCTTGTCAACGGCCTTCACTTCTTTCTCCATCAAGTAACCGAACATCTTATTGTTCACATCGAAGTATTTGGCGATCAATGCCGTAGAAGCGTGTGCACGGTGAGCGGTACCGAATGCGTCGTTTACGTAGCAGTCAGCGTATGAAGCCAGTTTCTTTGTAAATTCTTTCTGGCTTTCTTTCACGGCTTTCTTGGCAGCGGCTTTTTCTTCGTCGGTTGCGTCTTCAGCCAGTCCTCTCGGTTTGCCTTCTTCCTCAGCGTAGAAACGGAGATTTTCGAGCAACAGCACTTCGCCCGGTTGTAAAGCGGCAGCTTTCACGGCAGCTTCTTCGCCCATGCAGTCGTTAGCAAACTGAACTTCAACGCCCAGCAGTTCTGACACGTGCTTAACGATATGTTTCAGAGAGAATTTGTCGGCAACGCCTTTCGGACGGCCCAGGTGAGAGCCGATGATGATGCTGCCACCGTCTGCCAGAATCTTCTTTAGCGTAGGAAGTGCAGCACGGATACGAGTGTCGTCTGTAATGTTGAAGTTTTCGTCCAAGGGTACATTGAAGTCCACGCGAACGAATGCCTTTTTACCGGCAAAATTGAAATTGTCAATTGTCTGCATAATACTTTATTTATTTACTTTAAAAGTGTTAGTTTCTTTTATGATGACCGCAAAGTTAGTATTAATTTCTCTTTTTTGCTATGAAATCGTTATTTATTCTTCCTCTTCGGTGTGTCTTTGCTAACTTTATACTTCTCACAGTAATATTTACACATTAATTGCAAACCACAGGTTTCACATTTGGGTGTACGTGCCTGGCAGACATAACGTCCGTGTAGAATAAGCCAGTGGTGAGCGATGGGAATCAATTCGTTGGGGATGTTTTTCGTCAGTTCTTTTTCTACACTGAAAGGAGTCGTGCAGGCATCACCCACGAGTCCGATGCGGTGGCTCACTCGGAATACATGTGTGTCTACAGCCATGGCCGCCTTGTTGAATACGACAGACTGGATGACGTTGGCTGTTTTGCGTCCCACTCCCGGCCGCCGTTATCCTTCTTCAAGGGTACCGGGCACTTCGCTGTTAAAGTCACTCACCAGCATTCGTGCCATGCCTACCAGGTGTTTTGACTTATTGTTAGGGTAAGAGACACTGCGGATGTACTCGAATATCACTTCCGGAGTAGTAGCGGCCAGTGCTTCCGGGGTGGGGAAGTCTTGATAGATTTTCGGGGTGATCATGTTCACCCGCTTGTCAGTACATTGTGCGGAGAGGATAACGGCAATCAGCAGTTCGTACGGGTTGTTGTAATGCAGTTCCGTTTCGGCTACGGGTACATTCTCCTGAAACCAGGCGATTACTTTTTCATAACGTTCTTTCTTTGTCATCTTAATTTGTTCTTATGATAATGAGGTGCGACTTTCAAGTTAAAATAGAAGGTGGAGATCACTGTCAGGCAGGCTCCGAAGAGATAGGCCATGTCAAACGAGGTAAATTGGGCGATATAGCCGCCCAGAACCAGACCGATTCCGATGCCTACATCCCACGAGGTGAGATAGGTGGAAGTGGCTGTGCCGCGTTGGCTGTTCGGAGCCAAGTTGACAAACAGCGTGTTGAAGGCTGGAAACATGGTGCCAAACCCGACTCCCAGCAGCAGTGCTACCATGAAGAAAAGCACATCGGTTAGTTCGGGATTTATCTGCATCAGTTTGTCACAGGCAGAAAGAGTGAAGAAACAAATGCACACCAGATAAAGTCCCAGAGTGATAACCTGCGTGATGTGTCCCTTGTCCACCTGCCGTCCGGAGAACATACGTGAGACGGCCATGCCTATTGCCATGAACGTAAAGAACAGACCGGAGCTGAGTGTGATTCCTATTTCTTTGGCATACATGGCTATGTAAGTGCTTGTCATGCCATAGGGGATAGATAGCAAGAGCAGGGCAACGCCGGCCGGTATACCTTTTATTAAAACGAAGCGGTCAAGTGAGATTGGCTCCCGCTTGACCGGTTGCTTGACAGGAGTTTTCACCAGACATGCAGCTACGAAACCGGCTGTGCCGGAGAGGAGTGAGCAGAGGAAGATGGTTTCGAATGAACAAGTGTCGTGCATGAAAAGCCCGATCATCGGTCCGAAACTCATGGCGGTGTTGTTCATCAGTCCGTAGTAGCCTACTGCTTCTCCTCGTCGTGAAGAAGGAGTGATGTCGATTACAATGGTGTTTCCTGCTACGGTCACCATACCGAAGGCCAGTCCGTGCACTACACGGAGCATAATGAATAATGACAGTACTCCCGCCAGGATGTATCCCGCGAAGACGGTTATGAACACGAAATAAGCGATCAGATAGAGCGGTTTGCGTGCCAGTGTGTCCAGTAGATAGCCTGAAAAGGGGCGAATACAGAGCGAGGCCACAGTGTAGCATGATAAAATAACGCCTACTGCCGCATTTCCGGTTTGGAAAACTTCAGTCAGATAGAAAGGCAGTACAGGCAGAATCAAGTAGAAGGCAAAGTATAAAAGGAAGTTTGCTGCCAGTAAAAAGACAAACCCGGGAGTGACAAGCCTATCTTTCATTATGGTTTCATAATTAACAGTTGGACGATTTGCGATTGAAGCCACTTCATCCTGTGAAGAACACGAAGTTTGAAGCGAATTAGACGATTTACTCTCTACACATCTTTCTTACCTCCTTCATGTCGGGAGGTAATTTCAATTGTAAATTGTAAATCGCCTGATCGTAAATCAATATGCCGCTTCGAATTCCTTTAGGAAACGGGTATCGTTTTCGGAGAACATCCGGAGGTCCTTCACCTGATATTTCAAGTTTGTGATACGTTCGATACCCATACCTAAGGCATAGCCACTGTAGACTTTGCTGTCAATTCCGTTGGCATCAAGCACATTGGGGTCTACCATGCCGCATCCCAGGATTTCCACCCATCCGGTATGTTTGCAGAAAGGGCAACCTTTTCCGCCGCAGATGTTACAGCTGATGTCCATCTCAGCACTGGGTTCTGTGAACGGGAAGTAGGATGGACGCAGGCGGATTTTTGTATCGGCACCGAACATCTCCTGGGCGAAGAGAAGCAACACCTGTTTCAGGTCGGTGAAAGAAACATCTTTGTCCACATACAGTGCCTCCACCTGGTGGAAGAAGCAGTGTGCACGATAGCTGATGGCTTCGTTACGGTAAACGCGTCCCGGGCAGATGATGCGGATAGGTGGTTGTGAAACTTCCATTACGCGACTCTGCACCGACGAAGTGTGTGTGCGTAGTAGCACGTCGGGGTGTGATTCGATGAAGAATGTATCCTGCATGTCGCGTGCCGGATGATCTTCGGCAAAGTTAAGTGCTGAGAACACGTGCCAGTCATCTTCGATTTCCGGACCCTCGGCGATGTTGAATCCCAGACGGGCAAAGATATCGATGATTTCATTGCGTACAATGGAGAGCGGGTGACGTGTGCCCAGTTCCACAGGGTAAGCCGAACGGGTCAGGTCCAGATCGTCCTGTCCGTTGTCTTGGTTGTCGAACTGTTCTTTCAGTGCGTTGATTTTCTCTTGTGCTTTAGTTTTCAGCTCGTTGAGCCTCATGCCGACTTCTTTTTTCTGTTCGGCAGCCACGTTACGGAAATCTGCCATCAAGTCGTTGATGGCTCCTTTCTTGCTAAGGTATTTGATGCGGAGAGCTTCGAGTTCTTCGGCATTGGCAGCCTTCAAGGCTGCTACCTCTTCAAGAAGTTGATTAATCTTAGCTATCATATCTTGCGATTTATTGTTATTCGGTTTTTCTTTAAATTGCTGCAAAAGTAACAATAATATTGCAATCAAAGGAGATAGAAAGAAATAAAATGTGTCAGTCGGCTGAATTCATCACAGAGTACTTGGGGTACACAAAGGAGAAACAAAGAAGTGAAACTCTATGATAAAGGAAAAAGATGTTTCTTTGGTAATTGCTTTATGACTTTTGTGGCTTTTCAGTTTTTCATTGGTGTATAATAATCAGAAGGGTAGAGATATTTTTCTTTCTTTTTTCGGTTTGTTGATACTTCAAGATAAGTTCGGGCAGT